>Ga0256409_1000564_pt1 | contig 20717 bp, 24 predicted proteins | sample PhySR1_FD_185981 | JGI IMG/M metagenome (GOLD analysis project Ga0256409, IMG submission 185981) | Leaf surface microbial communities from sunflower plants in UC Gill Tract Community Farm, Albany, California, United States - DLSL S.R1 | ecosystem: Host-associated > Plants > Phyllosphere >...
TTGGTGTCCCCCTGTTTTGAGGGATAGGTATCCCCTATTTTGAGGGATAATTTATCCCCTGATTTGAGGGATTCTCCCTCGTTTTGAGGGATACGCCATTCGGAGACGTTTTTATTGGGGCCAAACTGGCGGCCATGCTGTATCAGGATGTTCATCGAAACCAGTTGGAGCTTGGTTTCATTGCAGCGCTTGACGGGCAGCTTAGCGATAACCGCGATCTGTGAATCGCTGATACGGTCCATTTTTTTATTCCATCCATAGGTAAGCCGGAGAACGGCAAGCAGCACTTTGAACTGACGCTTGGTTAAGTCAGCACCGGCGTATTCCTCCAGAAGCATATTTGCCAGCCGAGTGTAACCATCGTCGGTATCGGCCATGCGTGACTCCTCACGCTCAGTACGAGCGCGGAATGTGATGATTTCTGCGGTGTTACTCATGGCCGGATCTCCCTCGCTTCGCCTGCTCAAGGGCCAGGCGCAGTAAACGCCCGGCATCGGGCGTGTACTGACGGGCGAGTTCTTCACGTGCCATGTCTTTATGTACAGTAGTTTCTGGTTGCGATTTACGGCGTTTTTGTCGCATAATTGACCTCGCTAAAGGTAATATCTGCAGAAGTACCCGGCTGAACAGTTCGCGCTGTTCAGCCATCCTTCCTGACTTCCCTGAAATATTTCTCGAAATACCACTTCGGCACACAACATTCGTGTTCATATCCAGGACGCATGAAAACAACACGCCGTTCCTGCCGGTCATAGCCAGTGATCTGCACGATGACACCCCGCCGATCCCGGTATTGCTTGCTGGTTTTAACAAACCTTTCATCCACCAGCGCCCCCGTCTTTGGTACGGATGTGCTCAAGCATCCCGATCAGGCACTGAGCGAGCTCGCCTGTTTCGTCCCCCTTGAAGATCACCATCCCGGAAGGCTGTTGATAATCGAGCGCAGCCAGCAGGCAGCTGGCTTTTTCAACCAGTCCGCCCCTGCTCTGCCAGCGGCTGACCTGCGACTTATCGACACCGAGTTTTTTTGCTACCGCCGTTACCCCCTGAGCGGCAATGCGACTGACAATCTCGCTTTCGATATCACGCGCTTTGTTGCGTGACGTTGTGTTTGATTCCATTGTAAATTTTCCTTTATCGTCGATTATGTTATGCAGAAACTAATTCGGGCCAGATACGATTCCAGTCTTCCGGTCGCAAATCACGTCGGGTGACAGCGCCATTGGTAGCCTGTTCAATTTCGACACAACGCGCTGGCGAGATTGGACTTCTGCCTGAAGCCATTTGAGAGAGAAACGAGCTTGAAACGCCGATCGCAGTAGCAAGCTTTTTCGCTTCACCGCGTTCCAAATCGTCAATGTATTTTTTCAATTCCATAGGACACCTCATTTTTTCGAGTGAGTTTATTAAACACTAAACTTAACGTCAAGTATTTGCTTGTTTAGTGGATACTAATCAAAATGGCAAAATGAACATGACAGACAACAGGCGAATGCGCCTCAAAGCGTGGTTTACAGATAAAACGCTGCCAACCAAAGAGAAGAGCTACCTATCACAACTGATGGGCGGTAAAGCTTCGTTTGGAGAAAAGGCAGCCCGGAGAATTGAAAATTCATATGGCATGCCGTCCGGCTACCTGGACGAACCTACGGACGTGCCTGAAAAATCTTATGGCAATGTTGTTTATAAGGGGCCACATGAACCTACAGGGAAGTTTCCAGTGATTAGCTGGGTTAGTGCGGGAGAATGGTCAGAGGCTATTGAGCCCTATCATAGAAAAGGCATTGATCGTTGGTATGACACAACTGTTGAGTGCTCAGAAAGCTCCTTCTGGCTGGATGTTAAAGGTGACTCCATGACATCTCCGGTAGGGCTGAGCATTCCAGAAGGCACCGTCATACTAATAGATCCTGAGGTCGAACCTAGAAACGGCAAGCTGGTAGTCGCTAAGCTTGAATATGAGAACGAGGCTACATTCAAGAAGCTCATTGTTGACGCGGGCAGAAAATTTTTAAAACCGCTTAACCCTCAATATCCTATGACCGAGATAAACGGCAACTGTCGAATTATCGGTGTTGTCGTTGATGCAAAGATCACCAACCTTCCGTAATTAACCGGCTTTTGCCGGTTTTTTCTCTCCCGGCCCCCCTTATCAAACACTTCCAAGAAAAAATCAGAAATTAAATTCACTTAACTTTTAATTAGTTAACGATAAACCTCGCCTTCTGGTTTAGTGTTTACTTGACGATAACGTTTATAGTTTAATAAACTTCAAATCACAGCAAGACGCAGCCCACCGCAGAAAGCTGTTCTGCTCTTTAACAATCGAACAGTCGCGCACCGGGTACTCAATCGCATCCCTGGCAAACTGAAATAGCGGCCACCCCTAACTGACCTGGGCTGAGTCACAGAGGAGTAATGCGAGCGACGAACCGATGCACTGGCCAGCGACATATGTCGGCCAAAGCGCCCACAAGGGCGAGCCCGGAGTACCGTAGCAGTTTATTGGGCTTAAAAGTAAAGGCGGTGGATAAGCCGGGCATCATCCCGGCACGCAACAGGGCAGAGCATTTGGAGGTGCACTACAAAGCCGGTGAAGAGTGCTCTATCCGTTGTGGTGAATTGCAGTCCTTCGAGACAACCAGAAGATCAGCGCCTGGCGCCACAATCCCATAAATGCTGTGTGTAGTCGTTGGCCCCCTATATGGGGGCATTTTTTTGACTACCGATTAGCTCTCCAAGGATACCCCATGCAAATCATCCCAAAACTGACGCGGCAGCGCCTTGGCGAACTGCCCGTAGGCACGCCGATCCGCATCGGTAACCAGACAGTGATTTTCAACGGCTGCAGCATTGAACCCGACTTCAGAGGCAACGATGACACGTTCATCCACTTTACCGATGAGCAGGGTCAGCGTCAGCGCTTCAGTGAGTGGGTGGTGCTGCAATCCGGTACGGAATATATCGACTCAGAGCCATGCGATTACTGCGGACGCTTCCGGCACCCGGATGACACAGCAGTGAAGTTGATCCGGTTCTGGAACCGAAACGAAAACAGAACGTTCTGCGCAGACAGTCGGTGCGCCGAACGCTATCAGCAATCAATCCGCGTCCCGGCAAGTCGCCAGGGCAAAACAAGGAGCCGAACATCATGAGCCCGATAGAACGTATGCAGTTCCGCCATCGCCTGACCGGCGCTGACTTTCACCCACGCCGCCGTACCTGGCTGGTTCCTGTCTTAGTAGCCGCCGTTGTTGCGGCGGGGATGTGTGCCGGATGGATGTAATTACCACAATCCCGACTGAGTTTGCGCTTGATGAAGCAATGCGCAGGCTCGCGCTTAATACGGTGCTCGCAATCTGCGAGCAGAATCACCTCACCCCGGCAGATTTACAGCAGCTGGCCCACCAGCTTGCACAGCGCGAAGCGAACGCCGATGCACAAACAGGAGTCCTGCATGTCAGCAATCATTCGCGTAATCGACACTGAAACCACCAGCTTTGAGGGTGGTGTTTGTGAGCTGGCCAGCGTCGATATCATTAACGGCCAGATCTGCAATCCGATGAGCGACTTCGTAAAGCCGCCCGAGCCAATCACCGTTGGCGCCATGGCTGTGCACCACATCACTGATGCCATGGTCGCCGAGGCACCGCCGATTGATGATGCTGTTGATCGTTATCTCGGAGCCAGCGTCTACGTAGCCCACAATGCTGCATTTGACCGCCCCAAACTGCCCCAGATTAACGCGCCATGGATTTGCACGCTGAAGCTGGCGCGCAAGCTGTTCCCGGAACTGGAGAGCCATTCAAACCAGTATCTGCGCTATCACTTCATGCTCGATGTGGATGTGCCGGAAAACCTGCACGCTCACCGTGCGCTGTATGACTGCTACGTCACCGCAGCTCTGCTGATCCGCTTAAATCGTGACGTGAAAATGACGATTGCGCAGATGCGTGAAATCACAGCCCTGCCCTCACTGCTTCATACGATGCGATTCGGAAAGCACAAGGGAAAAACCTTTGAAGAGATAGCAGCGACAGACCAGGGCTGGATCCGCTGGGCGCTGGCGAACATGGATGCCGACGAAGATCTGAAATTCACCCTGCAACATTATCTGGAGCGCTGATATGGGCATTCCCGTACTTATCCTAGGTGACTCGGGTTCTGGTAAATCAGCCAGCCTGATGCATCTGGATCCCGAATTCGGGTTTCTCGTTAACCCTGAAAACAAGCGTCTGCCGTTCAAATCCACTGGCTGGAAACCCCGCAATTTCATTGCCAAAACAGGAAACGTCTTTTTTACCGATGTTCCGAACGACATCGTGACCATCATCAATTTCGCCCGGCGCGCGAAAAAGCGTTTCGTTGTGGTGGACGATTTCCAGTACGTGATGGGCAACCAGTTCATGCGGCGCCGAAGTGAAAAGTCGTTCGAGAAGTTTACTGAAATTGGCGGCGGCGCATGGGATGTCATCCGGGCCGCTCAGGCGGCGGAAGATGACCTGATTGTCTATTTCCTCGCTCACACCGAAGAGACACCCGCCGGCCGGATCAAGATGAAAACCATCGGCAAAATGCTGGACGAAAAAATCACCGTAGAGGGCATGTTCAGTATAGCGCTTCGCACCGGCGTTACTGATGGGCGCTACTACTTCACCACTCAATCGGATGGCACCGACCCGGTTAAATCCCCGATCGGCCTGTTCGAGCAATTCCAGATCGATAACGACCTGAACGCCGTGGATGCGGCGATCCGGGACTATTACGAACTCAATAACGGAGTAACCGCATAATGCAGCAACCAATCTTTGTCTTTGACGCTGAGTCAGCTAAGTCATCCGGGCCTAGCGGCGCATCCGAAACCGGCGCTTATACCGGCACTATCCGCAGCGCGGTGTTCACCAGTGGCCGTGACTCTCAGTCTAAGTCGATGGAGTTTTCACTCGATTCAGACGTGGGCTCAATCAACTACCTGCGTGTTTCCTACATTGGCCGCGACGGTAATCCGCTGAAAGGCGGTACCGCAATGATTAACGCCATCATGGGCCTGACCCAGACCAAGCAGCTTTTCTCGACTGAGGTCCAGGGCGAAAACGGACCGGAATATCACTGTAAGGATCTGGAGGGCAAACCGATCGGCTTCGTGCTACAGAAAGTGCTCTACACCAAAACTGATGGTGGCGATGGCTATAAGTATGAAATTCGCCAGGCGTTCGGTACCAAAACCCGTAAAACCTATAAAGAGGCGATGGATAACGTTCCGGCGGAAGCGGTTGAGAAACTATTGTCGGTACTGACTGACCGTGACGAACGCCAGGCTCAGCCAGCAATGAGTGGTATGCCTGCCAGTAACCAGCGTTCGATGCTGGGTGGCAATCAGCAGCCTGCCTGTAACGGTAACGTTTCTCGCTTGGCGCAGAATGCTGGCGGCGGGCGCAACAATCAGAACAGCCCGGCTCCGGACTTCGACGAAGATATCCCATTCTGAATGACATAAACTTCTTGCTGTTTAGCCGTCCTCATGGGCCGGCTAATTATTATTAATATCTACTTTATTAAACCAAGGACATATTCATTGATAATTTCATGGGACTTCATACCAACATCATTAACATTTAAAATTGTCATATCACTATTCACATCGAATTCAAAATTATTTTCTTTTAACCATCCGTAAAGAGAAATCCTACGACTTGGACGAATTCTTCTGAGATTGATAGATGTAGTATCACCAGAGCTTCTCACAAGATAGCCAATTCTATTTGCCAATGAATCATCCGAAATATTTTTTTCATTCGGCATATTCATTTGCAATCTGACCAACGTATCTTTTATTACCTGAATATCTTGAATAAGTAGTTCGTTAGCACTAACATCATCCAGCTGAATTTCACCTCTTTCAAACGAACCAAAATTCTTTAAAATGGGGCTCGTTTTTTTATCCTTGTGCTGGAGGTAAGATTCATAAGTATATTTTATTTTCTCTTCAAGCTTATTTTGAAACTTATTTATTAAACCGTGCCTGAGGTCTTTAGGGTAGCCTATGTGCTCTATTGTTCCGGAATCAAAACAGTAGTCTGTAGCATCATCTTTTATAATTAAAACTGGCTTATCGAAAGCTATCCTCATACCCAATTCAAACATCACATTTGGATTGCGCGAACTGACATCACAAATTATTAAATCATCTTCATTGAGGTTATTAACTATTCTGGAGTGAATGGTAGTTATTTCTCCGCCATCACTAACCATTCTGCCTTTTTTAATACCCATACCTAATACTGTATCATCAATAATATTGACAACATCAAGCCAATGCGAATCTGGATACCCTTCGGTCTTTGCAATTGGCATTACATAACCGATTTTAATATCCTTTAGATCTTTCTCTACAACATCGACTTTTTCATCGTTAGACTTAGCAGATTTCGCACTCAAAACAACATCCTTTTCATTAATTTGATTAGTAGGGTTTAAATAAAACCTTTATGAAACACCATGCCTTAATTCATTCTAACAATAATTATCGATCCAGTAGAAACTCTCTTTAACAAATCAATTCAAAGCCAGTTTATTCGCCACAATAAAACAAGATTTATTAGATTGACAGAACAATTTATCGTGAATATTAATAAGGATAAAATAATGAACTGTATCACAACTCAGTCAGGTAAGCATTTCGATTACATTAGTCTGTCAGCAAACGATATCTGCATCGAAGACATCGCCTGTGCCCTCTCCAACATCTGTCGATTCACGGGGCAAGTACAGGATTTCTATAGCGTGGCGCAGCATTCAGTTCACGTCAGCTATCTGGTACCGCCAGAATTCGCTCTTGAAGCGTTGCTACATGATGCCGCCGAGGCTTACTGCAGCGATATCAATTCGCAGCTGAAACAGCTTCTGCCGGACTACCAAGGCGTGATTAAAGCAGTCGAAGCATTAATCGCCGCTAAGTTTGGTTTACCCGTATCCATGAGCGCTGCTGTGAAGCATGCGGATCTGGTCATGCTCGCTACAGAACGCCGCGACCTGGATTTAGACGATGGTAAACACTGGCCCATGCTGGACGGTATTGAAGCAGACACTTCATTCCTAATTGCTCCGCTCAATCCTCGACAGGCACGTGTGCTTTTCCTCCAGCGTTTTAATGATCTAAAAGGTAGCGGGAGTGTTTAATGGAGAAAATAATACTCGTTACGTGTTGTGGGTAAAGGAGACAGAACTCAATGAATTTCATTTTTGAAGGGCTTAAAAATATAAGCCCTTAGAAAAAATCTTTTAAGGCTTTTTAGGCGGTGGTGCTGGTTGAGTTACTTGTTTAGGGGGCTGGTATCCACCGTTTACACCTGAATCTTTAGGTTGATACCCATAATCTTTAGGTTGGTAGCCATTATTCTGAAATTTATCATTTTTACTCATTAGTTATTCCTTTTATGGTCAAGGTTTTTTGGGAGGGGGAGATGGCTGCTGAGTTTGCTTTGGTGGTTGATAACCTGGCTTAACTCCATTGTCTTTTGGTTGATAACCTTTATCAACCGGTTGATAACCATCTTGTGCTAAACCTGTTTTCTTAGACATTATTCCTCTCTATGGTTGACTATTTTCAGGGAAAATGAATTTAAAAAACTCTATGCTCTCAATCTCGCTGGAAAGAATTAATATTCCCATCGTATCATTTCGAGGTCTTTCTAAACCACCGTCATCATTTATAACCCAATTTTCTTCAATATATAAATGCTCTGGATTAGGTGCGCTGGAAGAAAAAGATTCGTAGCTGTATTTACCACCAATCTTTTTACCACTTTTAAGAGTAACAATGATCCAAGCGTGTTTTCTGAGTCCAAAATAATAGTCCCATGCCCTTCCTGTTGGGTGAGGGAGGTATTTTCCTAACCACTTCCATGTCCTCATCCAAACCAGAAATGAAGTTAAGAGAATAGGACTTAAAAACAAAACACACAAATAAAAAATTGAATATGAAAACGGACTGACAAAAAAGGATGTTGTTTCGATATAATAAATAGGGAAAAACCAAATCGCGTAATTAATGCAACTATATGTAACTACTTCAACAATAGTTTTAGTTGTATCAATCATGACGTTCGGATGAAGAATGCTATATAGCTTCATACTTAAGAAACCAGGGATGACAAAAATTATAAAAATCAGCAGCTTGCTTTTTTCCCAAATATCCATATCCGATATTCCTGTCAACCAAAAGTTAGTTTTCACATCTTACCGCATTATTGTTCTAAAAGAAAAATAATGAATTAGTAACCACTTACGGCAAATCCCTCGCAAAACTATGTTTCGAAAAATATCAAATTAAGAGACATTTATCTTATGAATCGCTCTTCAGAAAATCCATATTGCTCTGCTTTAAAAACGTTACGCGCTCAGCCATTCCACCAACTTAAGCAAATTGGCGATCAGTGGCGGACGCCTGATCGGCTTTGGTGGGGCATCAATTCAATTTATGGTCCGTTCGTACTGGACCTGTTTGCAGATGCGAGCAATGCCAAATGTGAGGCCTATTACAGTGCAGAGGATAACGCACTATCACAGAACTGGTCTGAACGTCTGGCTGGTCTGAACGGTGCGGCATACGCGAACCCACCCTATTCCCGTGCTTCACAGCATGAGGGACAGTACATCACGGGCATGCGCCAGATTATGGCTCACACGCTCGCGATGCGAGAAACAGGCGGTCGGTACATATTTCTGATTAAGGCTGCAACGGGTGAAGTTTGGTGGCCGGAAGATGCAGACCACATCGCTTTTATTCGCGGGCGCATCAGCTTCGACCTGCCAACTTGGTACCGGCCAGCTGATGGACAGCCCTCAGAATCCTCTGCCGGGTTTGGGGCCGCTATCGCGGTGTTCGATAAAACATGGCGCGGACCTAAATTTGATTACATCAGTCGGGACCATCTTGAAGCCCGCGGCGCAGCATTTCTGACGCAGATTGAACGCGCAGCACGCAATCTGGTGCCTTCAGCACAGAATAATGATCAGCCCGTGGCGCAGGACGAAAAACCTGATGCCGATGAATCAGAAGTACCCATGACCAAAGAGCAGATTATTGCCGAAAGCGGCTTTGACGTGTGGGCGTGTGCTGTAGCTGCATTCGGGGATCTGCCCGCTTTCTCATTCAGCCAGTCAAAGTTTGCGCATACCTGGGCCGCTGACAGCGTGGCCAATCCCGTCATTGCTGCCGTGCCAAAGGAAACTGTCAGTAAGGCAGTGTCGATGATCGAAGCAAAGGCCAATGCTGATCAGCTGAAAGAATGGGTTCGCGCTAGTTTTGATCCTGACGTTCGTGAAGAGCAGATGGAAAGGCTGCAGCGCGTTGCTGAAGAGTGTCGGGAAGAATATCAGCTGTCCATGCCTGACTTTATGCATGCAGTTAAACAGCTTGATCGATCAGTTCTGGACAATATCAGGGTACTGCGTTCTGCCATCCGAAGTGCGCTCACGACTGAAACCAATGATGTATGGCCTGCTGAGGTGACACTAATTGCTGATCAGATTTCTGGCCTGCCCGCCATAGACGAAAGGCACCACCGAAAGGTGCTCCAGCATATCAACCGAATGCTGCTCGAGCGCCATCCATCCGCTGAAATTATTACGGCAGCTCAATCACTAACAGCATCATTTGGAGATCACGCCCAATGAGGGAAATCATCGTTGATAACTTCGCTGGGGGCGGTGGTGCCAGCACCGGGATCGAAATGGCTACCGGCCGCAGCGTGGATATTGCCATCAATCACGACCCGAACGCGATCGCCATGCACACCACCAATCATCCGGACACGCTGCACTACTGTGAATCTGTGTTTGAGATTGACCCGGTGACAGCGACAGCAGGCGCGCCAGTCGGGCTGGCGTGGTTTTCACCTGATTGCCGCCACTTCAGCAAAGCCAAAGGCAGTAAACCAGTTAAGAAAGAGATTCGCGGCCTGGCGTGGATCGTCATTCGATGGGCACTGGCAAAACGCCCGCGCGTTGTCATGCTTGAGAACGTGGAGGAGTTTAAAACGTGGGGGCCGCTGCTGGCGGATGAAGACAGGCCAGACCCGGAACGTGCGGGCGAGACGTTCGCTGCTTTCGTTGCCATGCTGAGCAATGGCGTAGCAGCTGATCACCCGGCGCTGGACGAGGTTTGCGAATTCCTCAGGATTGGCCGCCATAGCGCAGATGCTCACCGCCTGGTCGCTGGATTGGGTTATACAGTCGAATATCGCGAGCTGCGCGCCTGCGACTTCGGCGCTCCAACAATTCGCAAACGCTTCTTTATGCTGATGCGTTGTGACGGCGAGCCAGTTACATGGCCACAGCCATCACACGGTGACCCGAAAAGCCTGGCTGTGCAGTCAGGCCATCTGAAGCCATGGCGCACCGCAGCGGAATGCATCGACTGGTCAATTCCCTGCCCCAGCATTTTCGAACGCAATAAGCCGCTGGCGGAAAACACGCTTAAGCGCATCGCGCGCGGCATCCAGCGCTTCGTGATCGACAACCCGACGCCGTTCATCGTGAAGTGCAACCACACCACCAGCAAAGGCAGCTACGACTGCTTCCGGGGACAGTCGCTTGATGCTCCGCTTCAGACGATTACAAAAACTCATGGTTATGCAATCGTTGCACCAATATTTGCCGGTACCGGCGGTTCGACATTCCAGATGAAGCCGCGCCCGGTAGATAAACCGTTCTTCACGCTGCTGACGCAGAATCGCACCAACGTGATGTGCCCGCTGCTTGCGCCGGTTATCTCCCGACAGTTCGGCAACAGCATCGGCCATCCAGTTGATGATCCGACGGGAACGGTAACGGCCGGTGGCGGTGGTAAAAGCGCATTAGTTTGCCCGACGCTAATTCAGATGGGATATGGCGAACGCCAGGGGCAAGCGTCTCACACTCTCGATTTACACAAGCCTGTAGGCATTGTAACGGCTGGGGGCAATAAATTTGCAGTGGTGTCGGCGTTTCTGGCTAAACACTTCGGCGGCAATTACACCGGCCCCGGCGCCGCGATGGATGCGCCAGCCCACACGGTCACTACCACCGATCATCACGCACTGGTAACGAGCAATCTGGTAAAGCTGCGTGGAACCTGCAAAGACGGCCAGCGCACTGATCAACCTATGCCAACTATCACCGCCGGCGGTCAGCATGTCGGTGAGGTGCGCGCATTCCTGATGAAGTATTACGGTAATGAGAAAGGCGGCGTGGGCCTAACAGATCCGCTGGGAACGGTTACCACCAACGACCGTTTTGGTCTGGTAACTGTCGACGGCACTGATTACGAAATCGTGGATATCGGTATGCGCATGCTGCAGCCACACGAACTTTATGCCGCTCAGGGTTTTCCCTCCTGGTACGTCATTGATCAGGATTATCGCGGCAATAAATACGCCAAAGATAAGCAGGTTGCCCGATGTGGAAATGCGGTACCGCCCCCATTCGCCGAAGCGTTAGTGCGCGCCAATCTTCCCGAAATGTGTTCCCCAATTGCTCAGGAGAAAATCGCATGAGTCTTGATGTAATGCCCATTTCCACATACTGCCAAACCACCGGTGAATCGGTCGATGCCATTAACAAACGGATACAAAGGAAGATCTGGCAAGTGGGTGTTCACGTATTAAAAGTGGACGGCGTCCAAGAACGCTGGATTGATCTTGAAGAGGTAAACAGATGGGCAAGAAAGAGCAGGGATCCGCTTTACCGCGGGGCATAACAATTCGCCGGCACCAAACCGGCGATACTCTTCAACTTACCTTTACCTTTAAAGGGGTTCTCTGCAGGGAACCCCTTTCAGGTTTAGAGGTAAACCCACGCAATATTAAATATGCCGATCGCCTGCTGGGCGAGATTCAAAATAAAATATCACTGGGCACTTTCCTGTACGGCGACTACTTCCCTAAATCAAGGAAGCTGGCAATGTTTGGCGAAGTGAAGAAAACGAAAACGGTCAGGGAATACCTGCTCGAGTACATCACTATCTGCACTAACCGCAAATTATCCCCCTCCACCATTGATGGCTATCAAAAGTGCATCACCGCTCTTTCAGCGCTTCACGCTCTGCCGGTCACAGAATTGACCGCTGGAGTTATGAAGACGTGGATCAGCAATAAAAACGCCAAGCTTAAAACCATCAGAAACCTGCTTTCATTCCTGCGCAGCGCGCTTGATGAAGCTGTGACAGATGGGCTTATCGAGCTAAACCCGGTATCTCTGGTTACCGCATCGCGCTATCGCCCCAAACAAACGACTGAAGAAAAAGATGACTATGTTGTCGATCCGTTCACTCCTCACGAGGCTAAAGCCATTTTCCATGCGTGCGCCTACGAACAGTGGCGCTATCTCTTCCAGTTCGCGATGCACACCGGCTTGCGCAGTTCCGAACTTTGCGCGCTGCGCTGGCAGGATGTCGACCTGGTGCACAACACCATACACGTTCAGAAGGCGAGCGTGATTGGCGTGATCAAAGGAACCAAGACAGCAGCTGGTACACGAAAGGTTGAGCTCGATGATATGGCGCTTTCAGCTCTGGCGGGCATGCGGTCGCACACATTTATGCGCAGCGAGTATGTGTTTGAGGATCCAAAAACGATGGAGCCATGGAGCGGTTCAGCAGCAATCCGTAAAAAGGCCTGGATGCCAGCGTTACGCCGCGCACAGGTTCGGTACCGGAATCCATACCAGACACGACACACCTATGCGACCAGGCACATCAGTATCGGCGTAAATCTTTATTGGCTATGTGGGCAAATGGGTCATAAAGGACCTGAGATGCTTTTTCGACATTACGGTTCTTATCTGAAAGATTATGACGGAAATACATCGAAGCAGACAAATCACCTGGCCGTTGTGGGAGGGAATCAGTCGGGGAAATAGTTAAGAAGATCGTTACTTAATCGACACAGCATGGACAGCTGCGAGACTGGAAAATGCACGTGTAGTGCACGTGAAAATTTTATTTTCAAAAATAGTCTTTGTAATCAATGGGGAATGTCGTTTTGTGACGCGGGTTCAACTCCCGCCAGCTCCACCAAAATTCTTGGTTGATGGTTACCAGAACCATCATCGAAGTCCTGAAAGCCCGCAAGGTGAAAGCCTTGCGGGCTTTTTTGTGTTTGTGATCTTACGGGATGATCCGCCTGAATCTGGTGATAATTGGTACACGTTTAAGTACACGCTGTAATGTGGGCCAAAAACGTGTACCAATTCATGCAGGAAATGTAGACATGGCAAGGACTACTCGCTCATTAACCAACACAGAAGTGCTACGCGCTAAAGCCGATGATAAGGATATGACACTACATGATGGCGATGGCCTTTTCTTAGGCATCAAAACCAGTGGTAAAAAACTTTGGCGCTTCCGCTATCAACGTCCCGCCACGAAGCAACGAACAATGATCGGATTAGGTGCCTTACCTGCCCTTACACTTGCCAATGCCCGTAGCTTGAGAGCGGATTATCTTGCCTTGTTATCCAATGGGATCGATCCGCAAGTACAGGCAGAGGCTGCAGTGGAGCAGCAACAGATTGCTCTGGACAGCGTTTTCTCGACAGTGGCTGCTAATTGGTTCCAGCTTAAAAGCAAAAGCGTCACACCTGATTACGCCAAAGATATTTGGCGCTCATTAGAGAAAGACGTGTTTCCTGCCGTTGGTGGAATTCCCGTTCAACAAATTTAGGCTAGAACATTAGTAGAGGCCCTTGAACCTATTAAAGCTCGTGGGGCATTAGAGACGGTCCGCAGATTGATTCAACGTGTTAACCAGATAATGATTTACGCGGTTAACACCGGTTTGATTGATGCAAATCCAGCATCAGGTATTGGCATGGCTTTTGAAAGGCTTAAGAAACAAAACATGCTGACGTTACGACCAGAAGAACTGCCAAATTTAATGCGATCTTTGATTGTCTCGAATTTGTCTTTAACAACACGATGCTTAATAGAATGGCAGCTCCTAACTCTAGTACGCCCTGCTGAGGCTTCGGGAACGAAGTGGTTTGAGATAAACCTCGATGAAAGGCTTTGGACGTTTCCAGCAGAACGGATGAAGGCAAAAAGAGAGCACGTTATTCCTTTATCGGCTCAAGCTTTAGGTATTCTTGGAATAATGAATTTTTAAGTTCTCATCGTGAACATGTATTCCCGAGCAGGAATGATCCAAAAAAACCATGAATAGTCAGACTGCTAATGCCGCTTTAAAACGAATAGGATATGGCGGAAAACTTGTTGCACACGGTCTGCGTTCGATTGCCAGCACAGCCTTAAATGAAGCTGGTTTCAATTCAGATGTCATTGAGGCAGCATGAGCTCACAGCGATAAAAATGAAGTTCGTAGAGCCTATAATAGATCTAGCTATATTAAACAAAGAGTAGATTTAATGGCTTGGTGGGGAAGCTTTGTATCAATGTCAAGATAACTTCCTTGACATTGATAGCTTCATGCTAGAGGTATTAGCTTCTGAATTTTTAAAGTTATTGTGGATACTTCTGATGATATTTTTTTGTAGTCATCAGTTATTTGCTCTTGACTTTTATTTGCCAAGAAAAACAGTTTATCAGCCGCTTTAACAAGCAAAACGACTAGTTCATCATCGCTTTTAATACTATTCTTCTCCGCCCACCGATTAATGCTTTTAGAGGTCATGCTATTCAATGGTTCACTAGGCCATTCAAAACTGTTTACTATTTTCAAAATATTCCTTTGTGCATCAATTCTATTCAAAAATTCATTCATTTAACATTAACCTCTAGGAGTAAAGTCCAGTTAATTATCTCATCAGCGTATTTTATTACTTCCAATGCTTCATCATATTTAATATGTTCGCCCATACCCCTTGTACTCAAAATCCTTGACCTTTCTAAGATGTTATAGACATGAAGAGGCAGTTTAATACTTTTATTGGAAAGCATTTGTGCCGCAGCTCTCGAAAAGATTGGCTTTTCACTGCAAGCAAGAGAATAGCATATTGAAATATTCCTTACCGCAAGGAATATATTAGACATTTCGAAAATATAAGATTTAGTCCCTGACTTTAAACTTTTTAATGATTCATCGAGTAGAGTCTTGAACTTTAAATAATCATTTTTGAAATTAACGTAATCATGGGGCTTCCCTATATCCCTCAAGAAGTCATCACCATCGGCACTAAAGATTAGTTTACTTTCAAGAAATAAATGCCAAGCAAAAGGATTCCCCTCTGCCCACATCTCAATAATTCTCCCATACGAATATACAGAATATTCATGACTACCAAAACGCTCATCGCGCCCATCAACTAATGCTAAAATATCTACGTCAGAGTCTTTCGAAACCTCCCCCCTACATAATGATCCAAACGCATAAATATGCATATTATCTCCTACTTAATCTTTTTACCAGAACCGACATAAACAAACCGAAATAAATTAATCTTACAATTGTAATAAAAGTATAGACACCGTCATGATTACCACCTATTTTCTTTACGCCAAAAAATACTTCTGGAGACATTTTCACACAAGACCAATACCCATCTAGGGAGAACTCTGTAGCGCTCAGAGATAATAAAAATACAGACATAAACAACAGGAAAGTGATCAAGGAAAGAAACAACCTCATTATACTTTCCCCATTCCCCCATATTAGAGAAAGAGCTAAAAAGGTTAAATATTCCTGTACCTTTCTCACTCTATTCATGCCATTATATTTTAGCCGATAATATTCCTGTCCGGAAAATGCAGCATTTTTCAAAAAATTCCCATGAGCTTTTAATTCTTCAGAAACCACATAATTGACTGATTTTACATCACCTTGCTGTTGAAAATTCACTCTGAGATTTCTTAAAAACGCAGCTTTTAAATTATCCTCTTGGGGTAGGCTTCTAATTAATGAATCAACGTCAATTAAAGTACGCTCAAAAATAGCGTATTTGAAATCACAATCCGAGAATTTTGAACCACTAAAATTTGAACTCAAAAACTTACAACCTACAAAAGAACAATTGACGAAATTACACTGCCTGAAGTAGGCATGCTCAAATATAGTGTAATTAAACGCCACATGCTCGAACTTCTTTCTCATACCAACAGGTCTTACCAAGACACGATTTTCTATTTTCTCATAATCCATATTTCTTTTAAACGAAATATCTTCTTCTTTCTTGCGTCCATTATGAATATATAAAGCATCTTCACTGCTCATATTATCCCTTAATCATAAATAGAACCATACACATTAGTTAATTTAAATTCTCAAAAAAGGAGGCTGTCACATCAGTTTTAAGCCTTGGCGTCATAATGAACAATATAATCAGATCATTAATGAAATCAACTCATGATGTGTTTTTTCAAATAAAAGTATTGCTACATCACCCTGCAGGCTCAAAGTGCGCGATCGTAGCCCCGCCACGCCTGCCCGCTTTATGCAGAGGTTTTCATGCACCTGCATGATTTGCTCTGAGCCGCGCCGCCGCTGGCCTTTCCTGCCGTTCAGGGGTGCCGAATACTCATGCGTTTTCATGCAGCATAGACATGCACTCACACAACTGGCGTAAAAAAGCCCGGCACGGGCCGGGCTTCGGTGAGTTTCTGTGTCTGCGGCTTAGAAAAGTTTACGCTTGCTGCGGTCGGTTCTGGTTCCCCGGAAAGGATGTGCACCGCTCACGCTCAGCACGTCATCCCGGAACATTAGCGGCTGGTTTACACCCGTCCACTGACTGATAAGGTTCATGACATATCTTCGGTACAGCGTGTCTGCATCGTTCGCGCCTTCGATAACCCCCGGTGCATGCGTTGAGCCATTACCCTCAAACTGGCTGTACTTCATCCTCAGCAGGCTGCTCAGCTCTGCGCCGTGAATGATAAAGAAGTCATCAATAAGCGTATCAATGCGCTCATCCGTGATGCCCTCATGACAGAACACGTAAGCGTTAGCCTCACGCCCGGTCACGTCGGCCAGCACCGGCAGCTGTTTTTCCTTTTCGGCAATCAGCCCGGCAAGGTCAGATGCCGTTTCCTGCTGCTCCAGATACTCCGCGCGCAGCGTCTTCATCTCCGGTGTGACGTTGCCGCCATTCTGTCCCAGCAGCTCACGAAAGCGTGCCCGGTTGCCCCGACTTGCCTGCTCCATCTCGGCCTTACGCTGGCGCAGCTCACTGAGATTTTCAGTAGCGGCGTTTTCGGTCTGTCTTGCCTCTAGCCAGGCCAGCACCTTTTTGTTGAGGTCTTCGATACGCAACCGCCATTCAGAGGACAGGCCCTTCACTAGCTCGGTGGTATGACTAATTACGTCAGCCTCAGGTAGCCGCAGGAGCCCCATCCGGCTTCCTTGAGTGGACGCTATCTGGCTTATATGGAGGCCAACGGCTACAAGAATCCGCTCAGCATGAAGATGTTTGGCCTGTCGCTGGAAAGCATCATGCGGGAATACGGACAGCACTACATGAAGCGGCCTACAAAGCTGGGGGTGCAGTCCAACCTGGATCTGGCGGAAGAAAGCAGCACTGATTGGCTGCCAAAGTGCGACGCCCCTGCTGCGGTATGACTAACCAGAACCGGCGAAAGCCGGTTTTTTTATGTCTAAACTTAAGCGGTGATGAATGATATCCTTCACCCTTCACCTGACATTCACCAAGTAAATGACTGATAGATATAAATAAAAAAGGAAGGTGAACAAAGTGAAGGATTTTCTGTAAAATCTTTTTTAAGTAGAACGGTTTTCAATAAAATTACCGTTTGCAGCATGAACCTCAAAGTAATCTAAAGTGACTATTCAACTGAACAGTGGACCGCACACATCTGGTAAGCCATATCATTGAGAAGGACTGATGATTTTTTACCCTTTCGTCTACTAAATACTAGAAAAATTCATTTTTTGAGTTCTACTGCAATGATTTATTCATTTCTAACCAGTAGGCTGCCATCAGCAGATGGCTTTTCCTCCATAGATTAAGCGTGATATATTATTATCAAATTTTAAGGCGTATAATGCGGGCGGCATAAATGATCACTATTGAGCATGCAGTTGATTTAGCTAGACCTTGGGCGGTGAAGCTATTCGAAGAAAAAATACTCCCTTTTCTATTTAATAGAGGCGCTGACTTTTATAAGAAAGAAAAGAATATGTTTAAGCTTAAGAGTCAGATGTCTGACTATTTAGCAAAAACAAAAGCGCAATGCTCATTAATTAACTCACTGGCCTTCCCAAACATTTTAAAAAAAGTTAATGATATATATGTCCCTTTAACTCTATCAAAGTTAGACTCTAGAGAAACAAGTGATCATATAGTTCGCAGAGGCGATATATTTTTAGAGCAATTTAAGAACATTTTAATAATAGACAATGCCGGAATGGGTAAGTCGACGCTGATGAAGAAAATCGTTGTCGACGTCATAGACAACTCGGGTGAAATCCCCATATATATAGAATTAAGAACCCTTAACAACAGCCCAATTATAGATCAAATTAAAAACCTTATAGGGCTAGATAGCATCAATGATGATAGTACATTAAAAAGAATACCTTTTACCTACTTCTTTGACGGTGTTGATGAAATACCTTTCGATATTAAGAACGATCTAATAAAAAGAATAAAAACCTTTAGCGATGAAATGTCTGAATCTAAAATAATTATAACCTCAAGGCCAGACCAGTCTCTACTCGAATTACATTCCTTTAGTAGATTTAAAATTCGACCACTGAATTTAAATCAATCATATGATTTAATAAGGCTGTATGATATAAACTCATCGAAGATTGGCAATAGTTTAGTCCTTTCCAATAAACTTATTGCTGAAATAAAAGCGATGAAGGAAGCAGATAATAGCGCCATCATTGAATTCTTAACAACACCCTTATATGTTTCTCTTCTTTTCTGTTCATATAAATATAAACCTGTAATCCCGAGACGCAAGGACCTTTTTTACAGCCAAGTTTTTGAAGCGCTTTTTGAGACTCATGACCTCAGTAAAGAAACAGGTTACGTTAGAAGAAAAGAGTCTGGATTAGACATAACTGACTTCAGCATAATTTTGCGTAGATTGGCTTTCTGGTGTTTAAAAAATAATGGTAGATTAGAGTTCAGTAGAGGAGAGCTTGAAAGTGTACTGACTGGTATCATCGAAAAAATCAAGGGGATTAATGTAAAGCCAATAAAGTTTATCAGCGATCTTACATATTCAGTCCCCTTATTCATTAAGGAAGGCTCTCTTTATCGGTGGTCTCACAAGTCACTAATGGAATATTTCTGTGCTGAGTTCGTTTGTATTGAGGTTAAAGATAAGAGAGATGAATTATTACTGAAAATGTATGAGAGCAATAGCCCAGTCAAATTTAAAAATATAATTGAACTTTGCTCTGATATTGATTATGACTCTTTCAGAAAGTCCATACTCAAACAAAGTCTTCATGAATATTTCGAACATTCAGAAAAAATATCATCTTTTGAATTTCTTAATGAAAGTGATAAAGAAATTTGGACGAGCATTAGTTTTTTCTCCGATTTAAGCCTACTTTTAACTCCCTACAGTCACGCAAGTTTAGGAGATTTCGATATATTTGAAAATGAAAAAACCCCCAATAACAACTTTGAAAATAGTTTTATAGGGTTCCGTGATTACGTCACTCACATCACATATCCATCTTCTCTTAAGAGCACTGTCTTCGAAATAATTAGGTTAAGGAACCCAGAATATTTCTTTAGAGAAAAAGACTATTACGATAGATTATACTTTGACGCACTTAAAGTACCGGAAAACATGATAATTAGGACTAGAAATGGTGAGGTTGTTGCTTTTAATAATGAGATCATCCCAGATATCATAGGTATTATACTTCAGTTTAGGCATACTTTGACGACTCCTGTAATACACAGACAAGCAGCTAGCAAGATTCTATATGATATTACTTCAGACACATCTAATGGGGTAAATGACTTACTCGAAGGATTTGACTAAAAAAATTCACCATCAACCGAATATCATATTTCACGCATGGATTTCATGACTCAGTAAAGAATTAGTGAATATAGATGTGCTTATGAGAGCTGAATTTTTCGCCAATGAATGACCTCCTTCGTTTTGGAGTCCTTGACACTAAGCACTCGGGTGTTAGAAGTGCAGTAGTTAAAAGCATATCTAACGATATAAGTTAAGCCTAAACAGGTCTTGAAAGATAGGTTGATGAATGAGATTGGTATACGCTTAGGTATACCAATCATAAAATATCATATAAATAACCTGCATAATCAGATAGTTGAATAGTAAATCCAGACTCCGCCAGCCCACCAAATTCTTGGTTGATGGTTGCCAGAACCATCATCGAAGTCCTGAGAGCCCGCAAGTTGAAAGCCTTGCGGGCTTTTAATGCTTTTACTCCCCCTCTCCCCAAATAGCTAACAATGAAGTGTTAGCGCTTTTCAATGTCATATAGATTTGTCATGTAAACCAATAGTTTGCCTAGGTCATTAGAAGTATTTACAATATCCGGCATGATTGATTAAAGTATCTATGGAAAAAATAGGCTTAAATTTTTAACTAAGCCGCTATTTCAGTGGAGGAAATCACATGCCGCGCAATCTGGCACCCGCATACTGTGTAGTTCAACAACCTGGCAACCTCGGATTCCAGGCAAGAATGCTTTTCAATGACAGTAACTCTGAAGCAGCACGTCTCTTTATGCAGACCAATGCCGACACTCCCTGGTTGAGTCCGGGTC
>Ga0256409_1000572_pt1 | contig 20412 bp, 11 predicted proteins | sample PhySR1_FD_185981 | JGI IMG/M metagenome (GOLD analysis project Ga0256409, IMG submission 185981) | Leaf surface microbial communities from sunflower plants in UC Gill Tract Community Farm, Albany, California, United States - DLSL S.R1 | ecosystem: Host-associated > Plants > Phyllosphere >...
ACCACTGCTAATGGTATAAATGAGTCCTGCCAGAAGGATTGCTATTAATATCATTGCAACTATGAATCTTTTCTTTAACTGTGAAAGGAGCCAGGGATAAGGATAACCTTCTTTCTCAGCATGATGACGTATCACAGAGACTTCTTTTGGGGTAAACCCCTCTTCTAATAGCATTTTTTCTATATCCAATTTATTCATAATTAGTGTCTTTTGTTTGATTGTTGACTTTTTATAACAAAATTTAGTTGCTTGGTACAATATGACTTGTATTGTCTACTTATAACAGAACTATTAAAAATCAATATTTAACATCTTAAAAAATTAGATTTAGGACTTGTTTGACCTGCCCCCAGTATTAGATACAAGGCTCAGTTAGTAATGTCGGATCCTTCACTCTCAGAATTACCCTTTCTCCAGCCCGCTGCAAATTCAGACGGCGTCTGATAATTCAGCGTGGAGTGTGGGCGACATTCGTTATAATCCTGACGCCATTCACTGATGGTTTTCCTGGCATGGCTGATGTCGCTAAACCAGTGTTCATTCAGGCATTCATCGCGAAAGCGTCCGTTAAAACTCTCAATAAATCCGTTCTGTGTCGGTTTACCGGGCTGAATAAGCCGCAGCTCCACGCAATGCTCAAAGACCCACTGGTCAAGTGCTCTGCAGGTAAACTCCGGCCCCTGGTCAGTTCTTATCGTAGCCGGATAGCCGCGAAACAGCGCAATACTGTCCAGAATACGCGTGACCTGAACGCCTGAAATTCCAAAGGCAACAGTGACAGTCAGGCATTCCTTTGTGAAGTCATCGACGCAGGTAAGGCACTTGATCCTGCGACCAGTGGCCAGTGCATCCATCACGAAATCCATTGACCAGGTCAGATTGGGCGCATCCGGGCGAAGTAGCGGCAGATATTCTGTTGCCAGCCCTTTACCACTTCTTCTGCGTTTTACGCCCAAACCACTGAGATGATAAAGCCGGTACACGCGCTTATGATTAACATGAAGCCCTTCACGGCGCAGCAGCTGTCAGATGCGACCGTAACCAAAACGCATGTGCTCCAGTGCCAGCTCAGTAATGCGCGCTGATAAATGCGCATCATCAGCCGGATGCTGAGCCTCATAGCAGCAGGTCGACAGGAATAAACCTGTGATCCTACAGACATGATGTTGCGACAGACCGGTTGCATCACACATCAACATCACGGCTTCCCGCTTCTGGTCTGTCGTTCTTTTCCTTAAGCGACTTCGGGCGATTAACCTCGGGCACCTCCATACCACCATACTTCTTACGCCAGGTGTAAAACGTGGCATGGGAAATTGCGTGCTTGCGGCAGCTTTCACGGGCGGATACCCCGGCTTCAGCCTCGCGGAGAATACTGATGATCAGTTAGTCGGAAAAACGCTTCTTCATCAGGATGCCTTCATTTGGTTTATGAAGACATTACTAACATCGGGGTGTGCTAATCAACGGAGAGCAGGTCATGCTCACCTTTAATACGGTAGCAGGTACACAGAATAATTTACAGGATACTCTTAAAACACAGCATGGTAACGAGCAACCTTAGCCATGCCTCTATACTATTATCAGTTACAGTTTCTGTGTCAAACTTCTGGTAGCTGATTCCAGCAGCCGGGACTTTCACTGTCAAAAAACTCTATCAAAATATTTTTCCCAAGATTATCTTTGATTAATTGGTTGGCTCTATTGCAATACGCTTGGTCTCCTCTGAAAACAGATACTGCGACTTTTTTTATACCCGCACCAGCCATTCGTTTTAGTAGATGTACATCATGCTCTCCCATTCCCCAACCTAGAATCACAAGATTTTCACGCTGTTCGGTAAGTACTTCTCGATAAACAGTTGAAAGATAAAAACTGCTCTGAATCGAGTTTACTTTTTGTTCATGCGTTCCTTCACTAACAAACAGCGGAACTACTTCCTCGCTTTGCCACTTCCTCAGAATCGATTCAAGTAAACCTGCTTTCTGAATATGAATTTTGCTCTCCTGTTCAATACGATTACGGCACAATATGAGGCTGCCATGTGGATAAAAAACAAGCGTATTAGATCGTTCATTTCCAAACATTCCTCTTAACCGTTGCCAATCCTGCTCAAAAAGACCTCTTGCAAGAAAGCAATCCTTAAACCGATGATGGTCGTTGATATCCAGACCATATGTCACTGTCCAATAAACGATCAGGTCGTAGTTAAGGGAAATAACCGTGTTAAATTTTTTCAGAAATTCGTAAATGTATGGCAGCTGTTCTTCAACTTCATCATGTTCAGGATGCACATCTCGTACAGCTTGAATAAGGCATTCACGTATTCGGAGGTAAGCCTCATGGGTACGTGCATCTTCAATTTGTAATGATTTATTGACGTTTGACGCCTGCCAAACAATACGCAGAATAAGTTCAAAATCTTTAGTTTTAAAAAAATCAAAAAGTCTGCGTACATCTGCTCCCAGGCTTTCTTTTTGAGTGACGTATTCAAGCAGCGATCCATATGCAAAACGAGGACTGACGGCGATGCTTGCGCCGTTGCCCAGTAAAATTGTCCCATCATATCGTGGCGCTAGCTCGGACCAAGGGAAAATGGTAAACGACATTTTAGTTATCTGCTCCAGTAGTGAATTTTTCTATATAAAAAACAATTTACAGCACAGATCCTGACTGTTTGCATTTTACCGACATCAGTTCAACTTTTTTGCTTGATGAATTTAAAAAAATACTTTATTTTTCAGCTGGTTTCCATACTTTTCTACATGGCAGATACAATTATCCATATAGATATTATCTTCATGATTTTATAGACTATCTAGTTAAGAATATCCCTTTCAGGAAATTGAACGATGCCCCGATTCAGCAATACTATTTTATGGTCAGGCCATGAGCACTGAAGCTGTCATGAGCGACAATCATTTAACAGAACCCCACGAGGCAGGGTTTAGTTTCTATGAGTTTTTCGCGGGCGGCGGTATGGCTAGGGCTGGTCTGGGCAAACAATGGCGATGCCTTTTTGCCAACGACATGGACCCGTTAAAAGCATCGACCTACATTGATAACTGGGGCGACGAACATCTCGATATGCGTGATGTTCGCGAGGTCGACACTCATGAACTGCCACTACATGCTGATTTAAGTTGGGCGTCATTTCCATGCCAGGATTTATCGCTGGCCGGGAATGGTCTGGGTATTGGTGAAAGAGATTCCAGCTCGGATGAAACCACGCGTTCCGGTGCGATATGGCCGTTTCTCGATTTAGTAAGCAGGCTTGGTGAGGAAAACCGTAAGCCGCCGATTCTTGTTCTTGAAAATGTTCTTGGTCTGCTGACGCTGGATCAAGGGAGTCATTTTGCCGCGATATGCCATCAGTTAAGCAAAACGGGCTATCGCTATGGTGCAATAATCATTGATGCAAAGTATTTTCTTCCACAGTCACGGCCCCGCGTATTTGTTGTGGCGATTAGTCGCCATGTTTCAATTCCTGAATGTTTGGTTTCAGAAGAGCCCTTGTCGCAATGGCATTCATCTTCGCTCCTTCGCGCCTGCAATGCGCTGGCGCAGGAAGCTCGCAATGACTGGGTTTGGTGGTCGCCTGGCGATTTACCAGATGCCAGAATGAAGGAACTGGACGACTTAATCGATTTTGAGCATGAAAACGCACTTTGGCACTCAGTCGAGGAAACACGACGGCTTATCAGTATGATGGCTCCGGCTAATCTGGCGCGTCTGGCGAACGCGCAGGCATCCGGCAAGACAATGGCAGGCAGCCTTTATTTACGTATGCGCAAAGAAAAAGGCGTCAACCGACAACGGACCGAAATAACGTTCTCGACAGTTCTTGGTTGCCTGAGAACGCCAAAAGGCGGCGCTTCTCGTCCTCGTATTATCGTTGTCAAAGGCAGCCAAGTGAAAACACGTTTGTTGTCGGTCAAAGAAGCTGCGGCGTTAATGGGGTTGCCGGATGATTTTATCCTCCCGGCAGCGTATCAGTCGGCATTTAAAGTCATTGGCGACGGCCTTGCCGTTCCTCCCGTCCGTTTTCTGGCAGAACGTATTCTGGAGCCGATGGCGATGGCCGTCCGAAACAATAGTCAGAGAACGGAGGATATACGTGAATGAACTGGACGTCTCTCGTTACGCTTGATGGCTGGGAAAGTAAACTGATTGATTATTTTCTCCGGTTCAGTGCCGACGGGGACGCGCAGGATATTCGCTGGTTTGAAGTTACGCCGTCCACACTTGCAGCGGCATTGGCCGACAGCAGTATTAATGCGAATGAAGTTGAAGAAGAGTTTCGAACCTGTATGTCAAAAATACGGGATCTGCCGCAACGTCTTGAATACGGCATGATAGAAAAGTCAACTTGTCGCGCGCCCGGATTTTTTACTTATCTGGTCATGACATTGCTTATTAGCAGCCAATTCGACGCACAGAAAGAATGCAATGACTTCCGTCTGAAGCTACAGAACTGGCTGCAGACCACGCATAATTTTCAGAACTTATCTGGCGTCAACCAGATGTGGGAGGCATTAGCCGACTGGCTTAACCAACGTATTCAGGAAGGAGAGTCCTACAGACGTCTTGTCCTGCCGCCGCGGGATGGTTGGGTTCAGATTGGTCATACCTTGCGGTTGGCATTCCCTAATAAAGCCGATCTGCGCCTGATGAGCGAGTGCCTCGAAAGTTATCCGCAAGCGGCCAGCAATCCACGCCATTTAATTGATTACTTTCAGAAAGTTATTCAAAGGCAAAGCGTTTCTTATGCGCTGAAGGAGGCTTACGCCGAATTCAGAGATGCGTGGTTATTGGGGCGTCGCGCACTTTTCGATATGCCTTTCTGGCGCCTGCGTCAACGGGCGATCGAAATATCATCCTGTGAAACGAATCATCAGATCATTATTGATATGTATGTCGACTTCGACGGTTCGCGGTCTTATTTCATTAGTGCAGGCGAGAGAGGCGAAAGCGTTTTTCATCCTGTGTTATCAAAAGCACTTAAAGCCCACGACGCCGGGAGCAGCGAAAATCTGGGGAAGGCGTTGCAGGCCGGCTTACTATTTTTTTATGAGATCGGGCACGGGCGCTGGAGAGCGAAACCGTTTCCTGACGTAAACTCGCAACGGTTTCATATCGCCTTGTCCAGTAAACATTCCGTACAGGTAAGCAAGCGTCTCAACGGTCATATTGTAGAGGACGATTGGATTTTAACGGCTCAGCCGCTGAACCTAGTTTCAGCGATGGATATATTTCGCTTCTTAAGATCCTCTTGGGGTATTCGAGATGATGACGTCACACGCCCTCAGCTATACGGGGGAATACGCGTCCCTGGCGGATGGCTGGGATTACCGGCATTTTTGCCTTTTATTGAGTCGGATACGCGATGCTACAAAATATATTCATCCGGGAATGATGAAGTAGGAATGTACGCTTCTGTAATAGATGGTCGTTTGATTTCTTCTGTACCACTTAACTGTGAACTTTCCATCGAGCCAGCGCTTGAGACGGGAGAAAAAACTCTGCCGTGGCGGCGTCGTGCGCGTTTTTTCACCCGCGCCGTACCGCACCCAGCTTTAGGTGAAAGTGCAAGATACCGGTTTGAGCCATTTTGCGACTGGTCGACGTCTTCACTAAAGGCACCGACGTTTAATTTTGAAGAGCAGTTTCAGTGGGAAGATAGCGAAGTAAGTTGCGATTATCTTCTGGAGGCGATATACGCCAGCGGAGCAAGCGGCTGGGAAGAAGCCGAGTTAATCGCGCTTCTAAGGCATGTGGACGGGAAGATCAGCGTATGGCATTTGATTCGTTGCTTACAAAATGCGGGTGTGATTGAGCCACGCCTGCGTCCTGGGTGGAAAGGTCGGGTATGGACGCTTGTTAAACCTTCATTGCTTCATATTCACAACGGAGAAAATTCTCTAATTGTTGTGGAAGGCGCAGTATGCGCCAGTCTAATAGATGATTTTCAAAAAGCAGTCGCTGGGCTGGGCGGAAATACTTTTCGTCGTTGCGGCGTAAGCCTTTGGTCGCCCCCTGTATTTGGGGCCGTACTCGCTAATACTGTTGCGTTATCCCAGCGTCTGGGATGGCCGCTTATCGAAGCCCCATCGTCATCCGATATAATACCGCTTTCACTAGCCACGACAGAACGTGCCGCCGAACTACACGATCTAGCGGCGGTCTGGAACTGGCATTCAGGAAGATTTCAGCAACATGGTTCCAAGGATAAAGAATCTACGTCGCTGTCACTGCATATTCATCCGGGCGGGCGAGATCATGATATCTATCGGGTTATTTCCGGAAAGAAAACAACACATTATCTTTCCAGAACCGCAGCTATTATCGCCGCTGGCGCAAAAAACAGGGAACCCGTGTTTGAACGCGTCGCTAAAGATCATGTTCTATGTCTTATCAATGATTGCGGCCTGCCCGACGTGCTGGCTGCAGGAATACGGCGTCACGCGCTCAGAAACGCAGGTCCGATGGACACCGGTTACACCTATCCTGTCGATGACGTATCTTTCCTCTGGCTAGAGTCGCTACTTCCGGGATGTTTCTATTCTCTCTCGCCAAATGGCGAGGACGATTTAAGCCGCGTAGTTTCTGCCAGTCGCCATTCCGGTGGAAATATACGTCCGATATGGAGAAACGGTCGGCTAACACTGACGCTGGGATAATTAGGAAAATTAAACATGAGCAACATCCCTTGGTATCTGGGTCAATATGATCGCAGAAATTATCAGTCTTACCTTACAGCTATTGCGCAGGAAACGCCTGATGGCTGGCGTACGATAGAGAACCCTAAGAAACTATTTCCTCGTACGGGAGAGGTTGAGTTTAACGATGTTGATGCTTTGCCGCTCCGTAAGGGCGAATGGGCCGCTTTTCATGTTGGGCCAGGTACTCGCAACAGAGCGCAGGCGAAACATGCTCGCCGTATTTATCCTTATTATGATTTATCTTCCGGCCAGTCGCTGCTGGAAGCACGTCGCCAATTGAGTTTTGATGGCATAACAACAGATGGCGAACCGGGGTTATGGGCTATCCGTTTTGGGCCGAATGGCTTGATTCTGGCAAATTTGGCTGAGTCGAAATCAGGCTGTCTGATCATTTCTAGGAGCCAGAATGTTTATGAATATGATTTCCGCGAAGGCTGCGTGATTTCAGTATCTGGCATATCTGAAAATGGAAAATTGTTTTATATGCCCGATGCCGATGCTTTACCTACCCAGATCCATGACTGGACGCCGGATAAGCAATACATCGAATACGTAATTCAACTTCTTTCCTGCGCTGATTTGACGTTCGAGATTTCTTCCTGGCTTCGAGTGCATACAAACGAGCAAAACGGAAAATTATCTTCTGGCGTCGATGCTCTTCTGGCTGCCGCTCAAATGCTACGGGCAGGAGAGCTAGCTAAGAAACTGGAGGAAGAGGATTCGCTGACTCGTAAGTTTACCGAAGCTATGTTGAAGGACCAGCAGATAGCCAGCCTTCTCGAACATCAAATACAAAACATTGCTGAAGAAGAGCGAGTCGCGTTGCGTGCCGAACAGCATAAGTCGCTCGATAAAGAGTTTTCTGCTGAACGCCTGCGACGTCGGGAATCTATTGAAACGGAAATGGCCGTTTTTGAGAAGACAAGGAAAGGCGAAATCGAAAAGGAGATCTCACAATTACGGCAGCTCGAAGAAGAAAAATTACATTCTGATTTTGCAGAAAAGAAAACGAATATAGAACAAACGCTCAAACAGGAAAAAGCGTATCTCGAAAGTGAAGTTAGCTGTCTGAAAGACGCCAACGCTGGTTTATGCGCACAGAACGAAAACGAGCGTCAGATATTGGCAGCCTTGACCTGCGAGCGTGAAGCATTTTTGGCGACTTTAACGGATGCGGAAGAACGTACCGCTCAGGCGCAAATTGAACTCAAAAAAATGGATATAGCTATTGCTGAAAAGTCGCGCCGCATGGCTTACTCCGCGATCCCCGAAGTACGCCTCCCGGCGCAAGCGAGAGTCGTATCCTGCGAAGAATTCGGTCATATCGTCAGAGATAACAAGTTGCTGACACCTAATGGAAAGATACTCATGACGCAATTTCTTGCGTTAATGTTGGCAGGAGAATGTCCATTGCTATCTGGCCCGGAAACGCAGGACTTCCTTGCAATTGCCGAATCGCTGATTTCTTCTGGTCGCTCCATCAGGCAGGTTGCCGATCCAACGATGATTACCGGCGAAGATCTTTGGGTTCGTGCGGGAAATAATCTGGCGACGCCTCTTTATCAGGGATTATTGCTGAGCGAAGCTTCATGTCCTCGAACGATCCTCGCCGTCATTGAGCATGTCGAATGTTCTGCCGCGCGGTTCTGGTTGCCAGCGCTCAAAGACCGATTACACAGTGACGATTTACCCCGCCGCTTTCTGATTTGCGGCACCATTGAAAACGAAGATGCAGAAGAAGCTGAGAAACTGAAAGAACAGCATCTTCGTCTACGGATGGAAAAAGTTGTCATTCGAAATGCGATAGCACTGTCTCCTTTGCATCTTTCATCAGAAAATCATAGTGAACTGGATCCAAGTGCGGTATCGCAAGGTTCGCTCCCGGATAAACTTGCTATCGCGGATGAAATGTCAGCAGGACGTCTCGATCTGGTAAATACCCTAAGGGCGATGAGAACGGCGCATGAAGCGGTGCCGTTCGATGATGAAAACAAAGCGCATCAGAAGTATTTAGTCGATTTATTCGCCGATTTGCAGAATAACGATCTATGTGCCCATTAAATGGTAGGAGAAGGAAATCATGCTAGATCCGATAGGCGGTTTTCGCCGCATTCAGGACTTCTTCATTTCATATATAGAAACTAACTTCAGAATTGCTGATCCTTTCGTTACTGCCTCAAGACGCAATCTTTTGAATAATAGTGGAGAATTTGCTGCGGATCCCTACATTGAGCCTGTTTTACGGTATGAGTCTTCTGATAAAACGCTTGAAACTCTGGCCGAGATGGATGGTGGGCCGCTGAATAGCTTGTCTCGCAAAGGCCGTAAGGCGTTCGCTGAACTAGCGTTATCCGGTCTGTTCGATTCGAAACCTGGTGATGAAGTCTGGCCGCGTCGTTCGGTTCATGCGCCGTATAGCCATCAGACTGAAATGCTTAAGCGCGGTATTCGTCCTGGTAGCCCAGGAATTGTGACATCGGGAACAGGTTCGGGAAAAACGGAAAGTTTTATGTTGCCTATACTGGCTGCACTATCGAATGAGGCTGTCAGCTGGGCCGCGCCTTGCGACGGTTATCTGCAAAATCGATGGTGGAATGGCGAAAAAACAAGTTGGATTTCTCGACGCGTTGGAGAAAAACGTCAGGCGGCAGTCAGGGCGCTGGTGCTTTACCCGATGAACGCTCTGGTTGAAGATCAAATGGCGCGTTTACGTAAAACGTTGGATTCAGATGACGCGCGGCAGGTGATGGAGCAACGCTTTGCCGGGAATCGGATTTTCTTTGGGCAATATACCAGCGCAACACCGATTACTGGCTATGCAAGCCATCCACGTCTTTCCGGAGTCAAATCGGAAAAAAGTCGCCGTGCTCGTAATTTAGAAAAATTACGTAAGGCGTTGAAGCGAATTGATAGCGATCAGCAGGCTGCGCGCGCATTTGACGAAAAAGAAAACCCTTCGGAAAAGACCCGATATATATTTCCTTCGACAGATGGCGGGGAAATGATGTCTCGCTGGGATATGCAGGCTGCCCCGCCTGACGTTCTAGTCAGTAACGCCTCAATGCTAGGGGCAATGCTTTCGCGCGAAGTCGAAGACGGTATATTTGACGCTACGCGCGAATGGCTGATGAATAACAACGACGCGTACTTCTATCTGGTATTCGATGAGCTGCATTTAATGCGTGGTTCCGCTGGAACCGAAACCGCGATGTTGATTAAGTCGCTCATTATTAGACTTGGGCTTGACGACCCGAAACATCGCTACAAACTGAGACTGCTGGCGTCTTCCGCATCGCTGCCGATGGATGGTGCGGATGGAGAGCAATCACGGAAATATTTACGCGATCTATTTGCGCCCTTCGGCACTTGCAGCGATTCTCTGGATCCCGGTAGTGATAAGCCTGATTTCTGGGGTAACTGTGTCATTCAGGGAAAACCTTATATACCATCGAAACCAGAAGGAAAAATCGCCGTGCGGCCTTTCGCCGCATTAATGCGGGTTGCCCTTGAGGGGCAGGGTAATGTCGTTCGCAATCTAAAGATGACGAACGCACTGAGTCAGGCTTTGTCTGATGTCTTCCGGGCTCTGGGTGATATGCAAGGCATTAAACAAGCGTCGGAAACAGCGGCTGCGCTGTTGACCGACGCTTGTATAGAAGAAGGTAGCGAGTTGCCGAGAGCGATGCCGCCTGGACTTATCATTGATAAGATTTTTCTGAAGGAAAGCGCGGATAGCCCGGATGAATTGGAACTGGCGTTACGTGGGTTAATGCTGGTGCGCGCGCTGCCGGAATCCGGAATGGATTGCGAGAAACCCGCCAACGTCACACCAGCTTTTCGCGTGCATACATTCGTCAGAAATATTGAAGGTTTCTTCGCCTCTGTATCGACGGAACAGCAAAAGGCGATATTCGCAGATTTTTGCTTGGAGCGAGGCCTGTCGCATGCACCATCAACACAAGACGGCAAACGTGGTCGCCGTTTGTTCGAAATGCTGTATTGTGAAGCGTGCGGCGAGTTACTGATCGGCGGTCAGAAGGGACAGAGTCACGGTAAAACCATCGAATTATTACCTTCAGCGACCAATTTAGAAAATCTTCCCGAACGACCTGGGGCTGAATATTACGATGATATGACGCTAGAGGAGTTTGCGGTTTTCTGGCCTGTCGACATAGCCGGTCGGCCTCCGGTAGGTTGCGAAAAAGGATGGGATGTCTGGGATAAGGCGGCGCTTAATCCTGTTACAGGCATTGTGACTATTGAGCAAGAAATATCGCCGACAAATACTGACGTGGTTCGCGGCTATCTCTATTTCCAGAATTCGGTTAAACCCAAAAAAGGCGAGCCGGCGAAGACCCCTTCTGCTCAACCTTTCTGCTGCCCTAACTGTGGCATTGACTATTCCAGCCGACCTGCCAGCAATCGTTCCAGAACGCCCATTCGCGCATTTCGCACTGGTGTGACGAAATCATCCCAACTTGTAGCAACGGAGCTATTTGAATTACTGCATGCAATCGGCGCGGAAGCAAAAAGCATTGTTTTCTCTGATAGCCGACAGGATGCGGCATCAATGGCGCTGGAAATCGAACGGCTGCACTTACGCGATCTACGCAGGGAAATATTGGTTGCCGCATCCAGATCGATGATTAACGAGGCTGAAAACGGGTACATTTCAGACGAGGATATTGAAGACAGGAAAGCCAAAGCTAAAGAATCTGGAGATTACGATGAATATATCAAACTGTATGATCTTCAAAAAAGCCAAGTCGGAATTAATGAGCTTTGTAAGTATCGACGTGTAAAAATTGACAAATTACTTGAGTCTGAAGGTGATTCAATCGGAAGAATAACCTCTGAGCTGGTTGGGCTAGGAATATCACCATATAAATATCGAACTAATTCAGATGAGAATGAAAACGCTGCTTGGCATACTAATTTCATTAAAGAAGGAGAGGCGATTGGATTCAGTGAAAAGCTTCCTTCACATGAACGAATGAAAATAAAAACAAAAATATCTTATGATCAATCTGAATTGATAGATGATGTTATCTTTGCCAATACTTTTTTCGCGCTGGAAGAAACAGGTCTGGCATACCCATGCATCTCAGATAAAGATGATATGCCGGAGATTGATGCTTGGCTAAGGGTGTTTTCCGGTGCCTATCGTGTTAAAGAGAATAAATATTTCGATGCAAGCCGTACTCGTGACTGGTATGTTGGGAAAGATGTTGAAAAAGAAAAAGTTAAACGAGTCGCCAAAGTTTTATTCGGTGATAACAGCTATCAAGATGGCTTGACTCATGTCTTAAAGACTTTTTCTGATTTGAAACATCCTGCGGGATTAATTAGTATCGGCAAGTTATTTCTCAAGGTCGCTAAATCTGGCGACAATTACTGGCAATGCGTTAAATGTGGACGAATTCACTTACATTTAGGGTTTAAATATTGTACCCGTTGCATGAATGCTCTCGACCTTGAACCCTGCGGAATTGTCGAACATCTATGGGAGGGAAATTTTCTTGGTAAACGCATTGTACGTGGAGAGCGAGAGGGAGTTAAACGTTTCCGGCTGAACGTCGAAGAATTAACGGGGCAAACGGATGATTTTTCCGATCGTCTACGTAAATTCAAGGGCATTTTCGTTGATGAAATGAGTGAACTCGAAAAATTTGATGCTGAAATCGATATGCTTGCCGTTACCACGACAATGGAAGTCGGAATTGATATCGGTTCACTTCAGTCAGTTTATCAAGCCAACATGCCGCCTCAGAGGTTTAACTACCAGCAGCGCGTCGGTCGAGCTGGGCGACGCGGTCAGGCCTTTTCATTCGTTATCACATTTTGCCGCGGACGTACCCACGATGCTTACTATTTCGCCCATCCTCATGCGATCACCGGAGATCCGCCGCCGCCGCCTTTTCTAGCAGTAGATCATGATGCAATTCCATTAAGACTTATGCGGAAAGTATGGCTTAGAGCTGCATTTAATCTGTTACGTGAAGAGGATCATAAAAACGGAACAACTTTCCCGGGAGATAAACTCGTTCCGCCTGATATTCATGGAGAATATGTTTCTACGCATGATTACTTTTATAGCGATGAAACTAATTGGGCTGAACGATTACTGGGAGCGTTAAAAGCAACTCAGAATATACAAAGTCGCTTTATTGAAGCAGCAACGTTCGATCCAAATCAAAAACAACGTTTTAATTCCATGTTAAATGCGGAAAAAATAATTGATGAAATTGCTGAACTGAACTCTTATGTCCCTGCAGATGATATGGGGCTTGCACGTTTCCTGGCCGAGCACGGTAAATTGCCGATGTATGGAATGCCGACTCGGGTGCGCAACCTTTATTTGGGATTACGTAAAACAAAAGGTCTGAACGCGCAAGAAGAGTACGAATGGTCGACGATGGATCGCGATCTTGATCTCGCAGTTTTTGAGTATGCTCCCGGTTCAGTATTGATCAAGGATAAGAAAAAGCATGAGGTAATAGGCTTCACAGGTAATTACCAAGAACCACAGGTACAGAACAACCGAATATCAGATCTCTCGACGGTAGGCTCGTGGCAGGAGTCATGCAGCCATGTAGCAGTTTGTCCGGCATGTGGTTCCGCCAAGCTAGAGCTACATAAACCTGACAACGACATTAATTGCGAGGATTGCTGCACGCCGATTAGTCCTAACGAATTCAAGCTTTATATCACACCAGCCGCTTTCCGCACGGATTTCAAACCCAAAGACGATATGGATAGTTTTATCCGGATGTCGTTAAAAACCACAGCTACAGTGTTGCATGAAGGCGTTCCAACAAAATGCGGTTCTTTCACGGTGCAACGCGGGGAAGTGACCATTCTACGTCTCAACGATGGTCCCATTAATGGAGACAAGGAAGGCGAACGATTTAAGGTTGACTTGGTGAACGATCAAAAAGCGCCAATGCCCTTTTCTACTTATTGCCCGTCAGTTAAAGGCGAGCAGGCTATCGATTCAGACTGGCTAAATTTGCACGATAACCCACGCTGGCAGTTTCGTGGCGAGAAAAAAAGTTTTGGGCTTGTATCAAGCAAAGAGACAGAGTCTCTTCATCTTGAAATAACGAAATTCGATACTCGCCTTAATCTGGATATGATTGCTAGATACGGCGAGTACATGAATTTGCCTACGCGTGCTGCGGCTATCAGCGCGACCCAGATCTTGACGCATAAGGCAGCACTCTATCTGGATGTTTCGCCAGATGAATTTGAAATGCTTGAACCCCGACTGCATCTTGGCAAACCCAGACTACAAATCGCCGACGCGTTAATCAATGGTTCAGGATTATGCAGACGGCTTGCCGAACCAGTAACTGCTAAAGGCTTACCTCTGATAGTCAAGCTATTACATGAGATTCTCAAAGAAAGTCACAACTGGCCAATGGTCGATTTTTTAAACAAAGATCACCCGATTCAATGCCAAACCGCGTGTTACAAGTGTATACAGCGCTATGGTAATCGCCAGTATCACGGTTTACTCGACTGGCGTTTAGGTTTGGCCTATTTACGGGCGATGGTTATGCCCGAATTCGCATGTGGTTTGAATGCCGCTGACTGGAACCAGCCGGAAATGACAGGATGGCGAGAAAGAGCATTTCAGCTAGCCGAAGACGTCGAGGCTCTACGACCAGCAACAATCAAATTGTTAAAAGAGTATTCGTTACCTGTTCTTATCGAGATTCAGGATGGAAAAGAACTCTGGCGTGCAGTTGTTACACATCCCCTATGGCAATCGAAGGAACCTGAGCGAAATGCTCTGATTGATTCCATGGGACTAGCTGATGGGAGATCTTCACTTAAGTTCATTGATACATTCGAACTGGAAAGACGACCATTGCGTGCGCTTGCTAACCTTAAGCTTAGTTAAAATATAGCAATAGTGCTGATAGTTGTTGATTGATGAGGTTTTATTGGATGCGTTTTCGATATGAAAGCGCATTTATATAATTACATGGCATCGCTGGTTTTTAATTTAAAAAGTTTATCCGACTGAGTGTCTCTATGTAATATCCAGAGTTAAAGATAGATATAAAAATGCATAGCGAGTCGTTTGAAGCTTGGCTGTTAAGTTATTTTCCCTTTTATAGCTCAGAGATTACAGGTAAAAATCTTTGTTCTTTTTTGTTAGTATTTTCTATTTAAGAAAGGGATGAAGATTCGATTTTATACTAAATTTAAGTAAGTGGTGCTTTCAGTTTAAGAACACAAGGATATATATTCTATGCACTTATTAAATCTACACAAAATGCTTCGGTGATATTGATATTGTGAAAGCTATAAATTAAAATAGCTGAAGAATTTAAGGGGTATTGAGAGTATTTAAAAAGTGTTGAGTTAGAGATGATGCTACTTTGAGTGTTGTTTTTGGTAGTTGAAAATAATGGTTAGTTAGATGTTTTTTACTGTGCTATTTTTATTTCTCAAAATTAATAAGCTTACTGTCGAAGGCAGTCTTGAACAGTGTAATTAAAGTTACATAAAACTCTTCTCAGTTCCCTAATGTAGGCTTCCCACATAAGTTCTCCATTAAGGTATCTTATTGAAGAAAGTAGGGGGACATACTCACTTATAAATTGAATGGCAACTGGATGACATTATTTTTAATAAATTTTTCATGTTTCATGTTTCATGTTTCATGTTTCATGTTTCATATTGCTAGTGATAGCTAGTATTTTATATTAAATCTCAAAAAGATAAATGCGATGCAAATTTTTGATAATGATGGTACTGAACTAAATGCAGAGTGCTCTGTAGTTGAAGAAGATGGGGTTTATGGATTAATTCTTGAATCTTGGGGGCCAGCACACAGAAATAAAGACTACAATATAGCCCTCGATTGTATTATTGAGCGGCTGATTAGTTACAGTGTGAAAAATGTCGTTGTCTATCTTGCCTCATCGACAGCCAGAAAACATATGCCGTCCATAGCTGAAAGAAAAATCCATCCAGGTGAATACTTCGCTTTAGTTGGCAATAGCCCTAGAGATATTCGCCAAGAAATGTGTAGTTATCAATCCCATTTCAGTAGTACAGGCAGAAAAGAAATACCTTCAGGTAATAGGACTAAACGAGTAATAATATGTGTTCCTACAGTCAATAATGAAAAATTTTGGAACCGTGTAATTTATGGAGAATCATTAGATATCTTGCAGCCTACAGATGATGAAAGAATTCTGAACGTTAGGGTTAGCCGACTGATAAAGAAACCTTTGACCGAACCTGACGGATATAAATCACCAAGCTCGATAGAGCGACTACAAAAGGTCTATGTTAGAGATCCTTCCGTAAAAGCTTGGATCTTGCAGAAAAGTAAAGGCATCTGTGAAAGCTGTGGTGAAAAGGCACCGTTTTATTTAAATGATGGCAGTCCTTATCTAGAAGTGCATCACGTAGTACCTCTTTCATCAGCCGGAGCTGATACCATAAGTAACTGTGTTGCACTTTGTCCTAACTGTCATAGGGCATTACACTACAGTCAAAATGCAAAAAAACTAATTGAAACGCTTTATATTAATATAGAAAGATTAAAGAAATGACTGTGTGTTTTGCTAAGTGAATCGTTGCCGTGCACTTCCACTTTTGGAACGCAGCGGGCAGGCTGGGAGGATATCAGGTCTGATATGAGCGAGGAACGGACATTTACTTTTAAAGATGGCTTCATCCTAACAGCAGTCGATCTCTGAAATTAGATACAACAATTATGCAGGACTCTTACTACCAGGCAGCCAGAATCTCGGTGAGGGCTTTTATAAAAGCCCTTGTCGGAGGATCTTATTTATTAGATTCCACGCAGAGCAGTTAGAGCGAGTTTCTTTCCTAAAAGAAACGTTCACAAGGAAAGAAAATATTCAAATGTTTGATAGGATTTTGACACGCAACTGCTTATCAGTAGTTCGCTCTAATCAGGCCAAACCAGATTTGCGTATGAATTTAAAGTCGGGTCGCTAAGTTCACTCGTAATATTACAAAGATTAATATTCCCACCAACCTGGCGCTGAAGCTTATTCCTTAAAGCTTTTTCAACAATTTTTCCATGCATGAACGCACGAGGGTCATTATTGAAATTTGAGTTACACTCTCTTGAAATAGCTCCAGCATTAGGTTTATCCCCTCCTTTATATGACTCTTGTAAACGTCTGTTGTGAATTGTATTGATGTATTTTTCGACTATTTCTTCTCTACGTTCAGAAATACTTGAATCAATCAAACTTGTTATATCTTCTGACTGAATATTTGGATATAACGACGCAATATGAGCAACATTCAAAAAATGACTTTCTGCATCATTCCCTGTTGTCACAAACGCCTTTATCCCCACATTCTCAAGCTTCTGTTTATAAGTGGCCACTTCTGTATCTGTCATGTAATCTCGATCACGGTGAACTACTACATGAGTGCCTGCGGCATGCTCCAAAATGAAAGAGTTTAGAGCTAATGCAACATTTATATTTGAACAACCATTGTACGACCAAATTTGAAATTCATTTGGTCTAAAACCCGATGATACAGCTAAAGTCTTGATGTATTCTACATCTGAGTCTTCTGTTAATAATATGCAAGGCACATTTCCATTCCTCAATAAGTTCCCTTTATCAAGAGCGCCAATCTCAAGTAACATATTCCGCTCAAGATCTTCATACCCTTCAACCAATTTACAATCATTTATCCAAAACACACCGGCATCAAGTTTCAACTCATCAAGTAAATGCTTCGAGTGAGTAGAGATAATAATTTGACAGCCTGTTTCTTGATGAAGTTTTTTCAATAAAACTGCAAGTATCCTTTGATTATTTGGATGCAGGTGGGAATCTGGCTCATCTAATATCAAAATAAAAGGTTTGTATAGATAATAATACGCTAGTATTTGAATGGATTGCAATATTCCTGTCCCGCAAGAATCAATTGGTAATGACACTTGCTTATTTATTATCTTTACATTTATGTGTTCATCTACATTTGGATTAAAATTTACGCTTATGTCGTATTCTGGAAATACTTCGTTAAACTTTGCCTTAAAAGAATACCACGATTCTTGATTTTGAGAAAGAAGAAAAAGTATATTTCTAAATACACTATTGGAATCACCTTTTGCAGCTGCTTTTCTTACAACTGATGGAGGTCTATATTCTTCAAATGCAGGTATGCCTGCTAGGCCAGGAACAAACATTGAATAAGGGTTCTCGATATTCTGAAGTTTTTCTCCTAGCGCTTTCCCTTCAATTGCGGTCGTAATGTTTTTATTCTTTCCCTTCCTGATAGTGACTATTGAAGTGGTATCTTCGTTAAATGTAACTTTTATACAGCTTGCTTCTAAGGTACGAAGCTTTCCATTAGGTGCAAGAGCATCAATATCCTTTAAGGGGGAGTATATTAAAGTTTCACTAGATAAGGATGAGGGACACCTATCATCTTTACCCCATAACGCACCCTGTTGCCTAGTTGATTGGGCTATAGATACTGCGAATTGTATGGCTTGTTGGATGCTGCTTTTACCAGAATTATTCGCTCCAATCAGGAGATTAATGCCCTTTAAATGGATATCTATTTCAACGATATTTTTGAATCGCTCTATTTTTACACTACTAAGCAAGGAAAACCTCTCTCGAAATATCATGTATTAAATGACTGCACGTGAATTAAGATCTACGGATATAGAGTTCGGCCTTTATAAAGGTCAAAATAATTAAAACGTATCGGCTCTTTTACTGGGACTGCTTATGTGCATTTTTTGCATAAAGTAGCCTGTAAATCACACATTATGAACGGCTAAAAAAGTTGTTCAAGCAATAATTTTCAAACCAACATAGGTTACAACTATTTTTCACTCACTATGCATTAAAGACGTGCAGTTGGGGTTCCCATAAACTACCTGAATATTCTTCATCCTAATGTCTGATAGATATGTAAGCCTTGTCCGCTCCTGGCGCAGGGCCGACAGACCAATTTACTGTCAGCTCAGAGCGGACAAGCTAACTAAGTTGAAGATCATCTTTGAGCGTTCTGCGGACACACCTATGCGCATTCTATCTAACCAGCCGGGAGCAGGGCAGAGCGGCTATTGACATGCTCCCAGTTGCTCCACACAAACTATTGTTAGCTACTTCCACTATTGGCACTTAGCGACCGATGAGCCTGCATAGTGCCCAACGTTTGGACACGATGTAATTAGGCCATAGCAATTAGTTTGATGCCTTTATACCCGCCTTCAATACTACCTCCTCGGTCAGCCGCTGTTACGAAATTTGCCCACCACTGCATCATTGGACGACGTTGCTCGTGATAATCGCTTCGATTGTATGCGCGACGAACCTCATTTTTATCAACATGAGCTAGTGCTGCCTCAATGACATCTGGCGGAAAACCTTGCTCATAGAGCGCAGTGCTGGCAATTGAACACAACCCATGTGATACAAGGATACCGCCGAATCCCGCTCTTTTAAGCGAAGCATTTACCGTTTGGCTATTCATTGACTGAGTAGGTTTCAAACGACTTGGAAAAATAAATTCTCGATTACCACTTAACGGTTTCATCATCTCTAAAACAGCAATTGCTTCATCTGACAATGGGACGGTATGGTCACGGTTCATTTTCATACGCGATGCAGGGATCTTCCATTCTCGTGCTGCCATGTCTACCTCTAACGAGCCTCTGTCGCTTCAGCAGGGCGGGTGATAGTGAGAAGTTGCCACATGAAAAGACATCATGTTGAAAGGCTAATACTAGCAGTGAGCATCGTCTGCATCAGCTGAGGTAACTGATCTGGTCGAATGCTGGGCATGTTCTTTTTCTGTGGCTTCTCGAACGCTTTGCCAATGTTAATGTTGGGAACAGCATCTATTAGGCCCGTGTTCTGGGCAAAAATCATGACTTCATTGATACGCTGACATAGGCGGCGGACGGTTTCCAATGCCCCTCTTGCCTGAACTGTTTGAACGGCCTTAACCAGAGTATGAGTTTTTATATCTGTAACACTGATATCTCCATTACCGGGAAAATATCCCTCTCAAGAGAGCGCCAGATATCTTTCGCATAGTCTTCTGTCACGCTGTTCTTTTTCACACCTAACCAACGTTCTGCAACCATCATGAAGGTATTCGTTCTAGCCTCTAGTAAATTTCGTACTTTTTTCTCTTGGTGCTCTTGAGGATCAATATCCTTGGCTAGTAATGCCCGTGACTCAGCGCTGAGCCTACGAGCATCAGAAAGTGTGACTGTCGGATAGGAGCCAAAGCTCTGTTTTGTTCGTTGTTTGATAAAAGGGCGGTAGTAGCGAAACCGCCAAAGTTTGCTGCCGCTATGCTTAACCAATAACGTAACGCCGTCACCATCATAGAGAAGGTAATCGGCATCTTTGGATTTAGCTGCTTTGATTTCGGTATCGGTTAGAGGCTTGGTTTTTCTTGCCATTATTAGCTTCCACGCTTTTGGGCCCAACAAAGACAATAGATAGTTTTGTTGGGCCTATCAATGGGCCTAAAAGGTTGGGATTTAATTAGTTGGCATCAGACTTCACGGGACAAATTACAAACACAAAAAAGCCCGCAAGGCTTTCACCTTGCGGGCTTTCAGGACTTCGATGATGGTTCTGGTAACCATCAACCAAGAATTTTGGTGGAGCTGGCGGGAGTTGAACCCGCGTCCGAAATTACT
>Ga0256409_1000582_pt1 | contig 19867 bp, 34 predicted proteins | sample PhySR1_FD_185981 | JGI IMG/M metagenome (GOLD analysis project Ga0256409, IMG submission 185981) | Leaf surface microbial communities from sunflower plants in UC Gill Tract Community Farm, Albany, California, United States - DLSL S.R1 | ecosystem: Host-associated > Plants > Phyllosphere >...
TGCCGTGGCTATCGGTTTCGCAGCAATTTACGTGCCTTGGCAGATGAGCAGGAATCAAGCACGCAGACGGATTTCCTCGATCCTCACGCTCTGCTCGATCACCATTTTTCAGTTCCTGCAGGCCGCTGATGCAGCCATAGAGAGGACTTCGGATCCGTTGCAATACAAGTATTTCCGTGATGCAGGCAACGACATGCTCAATGCGATTCGCCAGATACCGACGCACGAGCTCTTGGAGTGGGAGGTCATGCAGGTTCGAATCTATCTCGAGCTCCGGTGCGTTGAGTTCATCACCCACGCAGACCGTTGGCATCACAGCTCGGCGGGGTTTTCTGCATTGCACGAAACCCCGCACGAAGAGGTTCTTAGGCATCAGGATCTCCTTCGAATCAGCCTCCGTGAAGTAGCGCAGCTGATGCGTAGGCACCAGTCGCTGCCCACAAAAGTCGCGCGAAAGCTTCGCGATAGAACCGAAATAACATGAACTGGAAGCCGGAAAGACGCGCATCACGCGCGGGCCAGCTCGTGGTCGCGCGGGACCCTGAACCCTGCAGCGCGCGCATGCCCGCCACCGCCGTACAGCTTGGCGACCTCGCTCACGTCCACGCCCTGATCGGTCGAGCGCAAGCTGAACACCCGGCCGTCGTCCTTGTCGTAGTAGCAGGCCGCGAACGGCTTGCCCTTCGCCATCAGGTGCCCGGCGTCGCTGGCCAGGGTGTACGGCAGGCTCGCCACCGGCACCTCGTAGTGACCGATCATCATCTGGCGCTTCGCCACCTTCACCAGCTCGGCCACGTCCTTGTGGTGCTTGCGCTCGATCGCCACGCCTTGGGCACGCAGCGTCTCCATCGGCGTCTCCATCAGCAGGTCCCAGACGTCGAACTCGTAGGGGTAGCTGAAGACCGCCGCCTGGATCTCGCGCGTGCCCGGGAGGGCGAAGCGCCACAGGTCGCGGTCTTCCACGTGGTCGATCAGCTCCGGACGGGCCTGACCAGGGTGGAAGAAGTCCCAGGCAATTCCGGCCCCGCTACGGTCCATGTCAAAAAGCGCATACACGCAGGCGTTCTCGATCTCTTGCCCGTCTAGGGCTACCAAGTTCTGGAATCGCTCCCAGTTCCAGCGATGGAGGACCACGCTAAGGTCGAAGCGCATCAGCTCAAGGCCAGGCTCACTCGAGGGCTGCAATTCAGCTTCCGCAGTCTTGTGGTGATCCAGCACCAGGATTGCTCGCGCCGCCTTCTGAAGGCACGCCAGCACAGCGCGCGGATAACAGAAGTCCACCAGGATCACGTCCCGGCCGGCCACGTCCGGCGGCGTCTCGCCATACACGCCGGGGTGGAAGTCGCAATCCATCGCTTGGCGCACGGCCCACGCCGCGGTGAACCCGTCTGCGCAGTTGGCGTGGTAGATGACCAGTGGTTTCATCGGGCTATTGCTCCTGTCTGTGTGGCGGCGCGGCGGCGGCGGGCCGGCGCGCGATGGCATTGGCGGGCGAGCGCTTCAAGCCGAAGCGCCTCGCCCAGGTAGTAGTCGTGGCGCTCCTGGCGCTCGGTTGCGGTGAACTGCACGTCGATCAGCGCCGTCTCGGCCGCCACACGGTTGGCCTTGGCCAGCCGCGCGGGGTCGTGTTCGAAGATGTCCAGCTGGGTCCGCAGCGCGCGCATCAGGCCGCCTCCGCTGCGCCGGCACCGGCATCCATCAGCCCGGCCACGCCCATCGCCTCGACCTCCGTCTCCGACAGGTGCAGTTCGCGAGCGATCTCCGCGAGGTGCTGCTGCACCTGCTCGCGGCTCGCCGGCACCTGCTCGCGGATCTGGTGCTCAATCTCGGCCACCGGTGCCTCCGGCAGCGTCCCGCCGCGCATCACGTGCTCGCGGGCCTGGTCATACGCCTCTCGCAGCAGGCGGTCGGCCATGTCCGAACTCGCCATCCGGTAGCGGTGTCCGTCGAGGTACTGCCACACCAGCCGGGTGAACCCATCCTGCTTGCCCGCGTCGGCGCGCACCGCGGCGAACGCGGGGACGCCCAGGCAGCGCAGTCGGAACTCGGGCAGCGTCGGCGGCCACGGGTCGGCGCAGGTGATGCAGGCGCTGATGCCGCCGGCCAGCTGCTCGCCCGTCAGGCCGGCCAGACCCTTCGCCCAGGTCAGCGCGGCGCCCTCGTTCGGGTTGTCGCCGTAGCTGCCCGTCCAGCGGCCGCCGTAGATCTCAGCCATTCGAACCCACAGGGTGCGAGTCACCGTCGAGGACAGGGCCGCGCGTGGCGTCTGCGTCGGCGCGCTCGCCATCGATGGCATTGCGGAGGACACGCTCGGCAGGAGATTCGCGACGGATTGCATGGGGGCCTCCAGTGGGACGGTTGGTGGTGGTCAGCTCGCGTTCGAGCCAGGCAGCTTCGAAGCCCTGCCAGTTGCGGTTGCAGCACTTGCGGAGGCAGTCATCGACGGTGAAGCCGAGGGCAGCGGCCTGGTGCAGCTCGTGGCCAAAGCTGGTGAGCACGGTCGGTGTCACCGGGGCGCGGCGCTGGCGGCGCAGCTGCAGCCAGTCGGCCAGGACCTGGGCGGACGGCAGGGTCGGCCAGGTCGAGAAATCCAGATCCGCCGGGTGGGCGGTCGGCGCGCTTGCGCGCTTCTTTGCTTTTGGTGGTTCTACTGATGGTTCTATGGTGGTTAGGGTGACACCCGTGTCACCCGTCTCTGCTCCATTTGTCACCCGTCTCTTACCCGTGGTGTCACCCGTCCCCGCCTGATTTGTCACCCGTGACAAGTTGTCACCCGTCGGGTCGATCGAGCCGCGCATGATCGCTGCGACGTTGAGCTGGTACTGACGGGTCATGCCCGGCTTGCCGCCCAGGGAATTGCCCACCACCGACAGCCAGCCGGCATCGATCAGGTTGTGCAGGACGCGCTTCGCGTTGCGCTCGCTCATCGAGGCACGGATCGACACCAGCCGCACCGACGGGTGCAGGCTCGCACCGTCATCGTTGGCCCAGTCGCACATCGCCAGAAGCACGAGCTTCGGCGCGGCGGCAAGGTCAAGGCGCCATGCGGCGGTCATCAGGCTGATGCTCATGGGTCAGGCCGCCGCAGGTTCGTTGCGGTCGCCGGCAGAAACCAGGTCCCACGTCATCGCGCGCCGGCCGCTGACCGCGCACTTCCTCGCTTCGCCATGGCAAACCAGCTCTGCTTCCAGCAGCTCCGGAAGACGGCGAGCGAGCATGAATCGATCGAGGCCACTGGCCTGGGACAGCTCGGCGCTGGTCAGCCCCGGGTGCTGGCGCACTGCCGCAAGGGCGCAGGCTTGCTGCTGGGTCTGCACGCCGCTGCTGACGACGTGGCTCGCCGCCTCGTGGCTCGTGCTGGGGTCGGTGGATCGTGCAGGGTGATTCATGGGGCATCCTTCGCGGCAGCCGCCGCGGCGTGCTGGGCCAGCTCGGCGAAGATCGCCTGTAGGCGGGAACAGTGCTGGGCGATGGCCGAAGCCTCGTTCGGGGTAATGCGCTGGTCTTCCATCGCGTCGGCGATCAGGTCTGCCAGGTCGCCCTTGGCACCGCTGGCCGCCAACAGCGAGCCGATCAGGCTGCCGCTCGGCGACGCCTCGGTCTTGGACAGCGTGTAGCCATGCTCGGCGGCCAGCGCGTGCAGCACGCTGTCGTTGCCGGTCTTGGCCATGATCTCGCTGGCTTCCGCTAGGGTCAGGTGGTGCGTGGTGTTGTTCGGGTTGACCTTGTTGCGCAGCACCGCCGCCGACATCCCAATGCGCGGGGCGAGCGACTCGCTACCGCCTGGGTAGGCGTGCACGGTCTTGTGGGCGGCATCGATGATGTTCATGAAGGGACTCTGTGAACGTGGATTCGGGGTGTGTGGCGGCGCAACATGAGCGCCATGGACAAGATCAACTCAGGGATCGAGGGCGCCGCCCTCCTTGCGTTACGCTGGATGTGCGAACAACTCAGCCCGCACGGAGGGCGACATGGACGAAGCAAGGTACGAGGTGGCTATGACGGCGGTTCTTTCGTTGGCGATGGCGCTGGATCACCGAAAAGTCCTGGACGTGGAGGACTACGTGACCAGGCTTTCGCTCAACTCCCTGCTTTCAAAGGCCAACGGAAAAGACGAACAATCAGCGCTACTCGACGCGCACATCGCGCGGCTACGCGAAACCTTCGCGGAGCGCGGCGAGACTCACTAGCGGCGTGGTATCGCTGCCACGCCGCAATTTCTTCAGCGGCGATCGCACCAGCCCACCATTCCAGTGACTCCCTCACCTGTTCTTCAGTGAGGGTCCACTGGATGCCTGCATCCGTCGTTGCGGAAGGAAACGCTTTGGCAGGCCGAATACCCGCGCTCTTCGGCGGCTCCTTGGCCAGCAGCGACGAGATCCGCGGAAAGCGAGCGCGCATGTCAGGCAGCCTCGCTCTTGATCAGGTCAGGCCGCAGCTGGCCCGCCGCAGCAATGCCAGCCTGAAAGATCAGTGCGATATGCTCACCGCTCAGGTCGCGCTTGACTGCGTATTCACGAATGCGCGACAGGTGATGCTCCCGGGCCTGCTCGGGGGTCAACTCAGACATTGGGGTTCTCCATGGACATGGAACGAATCGAAACGCGAGGGGAAGACGGACGCGTGGTATCGGTCATCAAGCACCGAACCCGCATCGAAACCTCAGGGCTCAGCGGCAGAAGCTGGGTCGAAGGCCTTGCCCGGTACACGCTGGCGGACGGAAGTGCGGTCAATGCAGTCGAGGACGGCTTTGAGGTCGTTTCGACCTGCGAGCGGCTCGTGCACGTGTAAGCCATCAGGCAGCCTCCACGTTGATGATTCGGTCAGCGTCCGGGTCGTGCGGCGCGGCCTCGGCGGCCGGCGGCGTCTCCTGCACACCCAGCAGCCTCAGAACCTGCGGCAGCGCGGGAACGCCCTGCTCTTCCGGCCAGGCCTCCACCTGCTCAACGGGCAGCTTCAGCAGCTTCGCCAAGGGCGCATCGGTCTTGAAACCGAACTTGGCCCGCAGCGCGCGCTTGCTCATGCGGCTATCGACCTCCGCGCCGATCACGGCCCGGTGGCTCCCGTAGTGCTCGGGCTTCATAGCCGCCAGCTTGAAAGCTGCTTCAGCGCGCGGTGACCTGGTACGTCCAGCCAGGATTTCGCGAACAGCATTGGGCGTAACGCCCATTCCGACAGCCAACTGATCAACAGTCGCGCCGGCGCTCAACAACCCTTCGATGTGGGATTTCCAGTCCATGGACATGCAAGCTACAGAATCCTGTAATACCAGTCAACAGCATTCTGTTACAGAGTTCTGTGACCATTGTTCGATGGAAACCATCGGCACCCGACTCCGCAAAGAGCGGACCCTGCAGAACATCAGCCGCACCGCGCTCGCGCAGACGACCGGGGTCGGCTACAGCACCCTGGCCGAGCTGGAACGTGGAGGCATGCAGACCAGCACCAAGCTGCGGGTAATCGCAGATGCCTTGGGCGTATCGCTGCGCTGGCTTGAAACCGGCAAGGGCCCCAAAGAGGAAGTCGGGGCGCCGGCCCCTTCCGCGAGGGTCGCGGCGTCTGAGACCACGCCGGACTATGTTCACGTCCAGCAACTGGACGGAGAAGCAGGCATGGGGGAAGGACGAGTCAACGAGGATTACCCGGAGGTGGTACGGGCCATGGACTTCGAGCCTGGCTATATCCGGTCAGTCGTCGGCTTCGTGCCGCCCCCGGGGCGCCTGGTGCTGGTCACCGGTCGGGGCGACTCGATGATCCCGGTGATTCAGCCGGGCGAGGCCCTGATCGTCGACACGGGCGTGACCGCCTTCGACGGCGATGGCATCTACCTGATCAATACGGGAAATGGCCAGCAGATCAAGGCGCTGCAGGACCGCGGCGATGCGGTGTACGTCGTGAGTGCAAATGCCGCCCTCTACCCAGCGTTCCCGTTACCCGCGACGACGGTCGTCGGCGGAAAAGTCTACCTTCGCAACCGGATAGAAAGGCTCAACTAGGATGAAAAATCGTGTACTGATAGGGATGCTGGTATGCGGGTTGGCCGCGTCAGGCGTTAGCTCCGCGGAGCCGAAAACTAGGCCGGCTACGGCTAAGGAGATAGCCCTCATCCGCTCAAGCTTTGACAACAAGCTCAAGGATGCTGATTCCGCCAAGTTCAAGGACGTGCTCGTCTACGTGAAGCCTGGCCCCGAGCCTGTCCACTCCCTTTGCGGACAGGTGAACTCTAAGAACAGCTATGGCGCATACGCCGGCTACAGTCCTTTCTTCGGAGTTCTGGTTCCGATGAAGCCAGAGTCCGAGACGATCGTGCTGATCATGTCGATGGACGAGGTCGCCGCCGCAATGTGTGAGAAGGAACGGACGGGTACTGCCCTCTCGTAAGCCGCGCGACGCTCAATACACCGCCGCCTGCGAATGGCGGCGGTGCACGAATGCCTTACTCGATGCCGCCGGCGTTAGCACTTTCTTTGGGCGCCAAGAACTTGAAAAGGCTGGCGTCAGCGAAGAGCTCGCCCAGAACCGACGACACCCCATTGTTGAGATCTTCCTGGTTCTTGCCAGCGGCGGGCACAAACAGAACGCGGCGTTCCTTGTCGCTGATGTACATTTTTTCGTAGCTGTCGCCAGGCTTGGCCGCAACAGCTTTCATGGCCGCGTTGACGGCGACGCCGCCGCTCCAGAAACCGATAGAGGTCGAGTACTCCAGCGCGCGGATCTCGATAGACAGCTTGGTCGCGGACTCCGAGTAGGGCACGACCCTGAACCCGCGGCTGGTCAGCCCCTCGGCCACCTGCTCTTCAAATACCTTGGCGATGTCCTGCGTTGTGGTGATCTCGGCAGCTTTGCCGTGGAAGTTGCCGCGATGACCGAGGGACTTAGTGGGCCGCTCGTCAACCACCCGTAGCCCAACCGGTGCGCCCTGCCCCTCCTGGCTCTTTGCCACAACCACTGTCGGAGCAAAGCTGGCCTGCTGCCTGGTGTACGAGCATGCGGACAGCGCCAGCACGGTGGCAACTGCGATCAGAACCTTCTTCATCCCTGTCCCCTGTATCCATTCGTATGCATCGCGCGGCGCCGCGGCGCCCGCCGTAAGGGGCAATGGTGACATCCGCCCATCTCGCGATCCAGTAGCCCCGTCGAATTGCCACTGCAAAAATCTACAGAATCCTGTTGCACACAACTACAGGATTCTGTAGTCTGGCCCGGTCGCCCCAGTAACAGCCCATCCGGGCCGGGGCTCGGAGTCCTCCATGGCTTTCGCTGCCTTCACCGCTTCCGGTCCCGTCACGGTCAAAGCCGTGCACGCCACCGATACCGTCGCCATCTCCTTCGGCACCGTCGAGATCAACCTCTCGCCCACCGAATGGGCCGAGCTCGCCATGAAGGGCTCCAGCGCCGCGCTCGAACTGCGCGCCAACCACATCCGCACCGGCATGCGCATCGCCCCCCTGCAGCTCGGCAACGCCGACCTGGTCGAGGCGCAGGCATGAGCAGGAGCGGATATAGCGACGACTGCGAGAACTGGTCCCTCATCTGCTGGCGTGGGGCCGTCGCTTCGGCCATCCGCGGGAAGCGCGGGCAGCAGTTCCTGATCGAACTCCGTGAAGCGCTGGACGCGATGCAGGAAAAGAGGCTGATCGCTGACGAACTGCAAGACGAAAGCGGCTGCTACTGCACGCTCGGCGTCATCGGTGCCAAGCGCGGCCTCGACATGACGGGCCTTGATCCGTCTGACCGCGAGGCCGTAAGCCTGAAGTTTGGCGTGGCCGAAGCCTTGGCGGCCGAGATCGCCTTCGAGAATGACGGCGAGTGGCGCTGGGAGAAGGAGACACCTGAGGGGCGATGGGCACGCATGAGGAAGTGGGTCGGCGACCACATCCGTGAAGGCGGTGCCGCATGACCGACAACGACTTCATCGCCGCCATGAAGCGCGGCCTGCCGCCCATGGAGCCACCGGTCTGGTGCGGCATCGATCTCGCCACCGGCGCGGACGTCTCTGTAGAGGCAGACGTCGGCGCCGACGGCGCCCTCACCAACATCCGCGTTATCCAGCCCTCCCAGGAGCCAGCATGAGCGCCGTCATCCTCTCGTTCCCCACCAACACCGCCCAGCGCGCCAACGGCGCCGGCCTGGCCGTGGCGATCGCTGCCAAGCGCATGGGCTACCGACCGCACCACATCGCCCGCGCTGCCGCCCTCGCCCGTCGCGAGGTACTGGATGGCCACAAGAGCGCTGCCCGCGCCGTCGCCGACATGACCCGCGACCTGGCGCACGGCGCACGCAACCACACCCCGGGTGCCGCATGAGCGGGATCGACTTCGCCTTCGGCCTGATCGTCGGCTTTGCCGCTGGCGCCCTGCTGGCCACCGCTTGGCTGCAGCGCCGCCAGGAAGAGCACTTCGCCGCCCTGATGGAGCAGATCCGATGCGCGGGCTGATCCGCCACTGGCGCGCCGGCGGGCTGGTGCTGCTGGGCGCCCTGCTCGCGGCCGTCGCCTTCGCAATGGCCTGGCACGGCATCGAGGACACCGGCGTCTACCTGCTTATGGGCGCCCTGCTCTGCGCCACCCAGGTGCCCGACGCGTGGAGGCGCGGCCGCGATGGCTGATCCGACCGTAGCCGCCACAGTCCGCGCCATGCGCCGTGCAGGCGCCGCCGGCGAATCAGTGCCGGCAGAGGTCGCCGCTGCCTGGGCAAAGGTCTTCATGGAGCAGCTGTATGGCTCCCAGAAGCCGGTCAGGTACGAGTGCCGGCGACGCGGCAGTAGAGAGCCATGGGAAGAGGCCGAGCCCGAGGACGTGGCCAACCCGCGGCGCCGGAATCTGATCATCCGCGCGCTCTACCTGCACCCGCCGGTCGGAAAGCAGCAGCACCGCTGGCCGCCCGGAAGCAACGGTGACGGCAGGTGCCTGGACTGCGACGAAGCCGAGTGGCTCGCAGGGCCGGACTGCCGGCCGCACGCCCCGCTCCGCGACCACCGCTCATCTATGCCCTTCCGCATCACCTGGCTGATCCAGCCGCTCGAACAGCTCCACTACCTCGCCAAGCACCTCAACCCTTTCGACCGCGACAAATGGCGGAAGGAAGCCACCTACCTCATCGACCGCATCAGAGACCACGAGAAGGGAAGCCAGCCATGAAGATCGATCAGCACAGCGCTCCGTGCCCAATTCGCGGCTGGAGGAACGTGCCAAACATGGAGTTAACTCGGATGCTCTCAGAGGTCAAAGAATCAGTTCCGAGGCATCAGGTGTCGGGCCATCTCCACCGTGGTCGAGCGCAAACTTGGAACTTCGCGTTCGATGGCACCCAACAGTTCAAGAAGTCGCGCGCCAATGCTCACCCTCATGGAATTGAGAACGACGAGCCCAACTCGCACGTGATCCGACTCGAGATTGAGTCCTTCCGTGGTCCGATTCCTGAACTTTTCATTCAACGCAACGGCTTCTTGGGTGATCTCCACCATGCGATTCCAGGCCTTCGCGTCCTTCTTCAGAAGGCGCAGAAGGACGAGAATGCTCTCAACGCGAGCACTACTTTCCAGCACGGGCACCGGGAAGTCGATCGTGAGCCCTGCCAAATCGCGAGGCTCTATGAAACTCGGCTCTTCGAGCAAATCTTCAATTGTTCGGCCGTAGTCAAGCCACTGCGACAAGAACTCGGGCAAATCATGCACGTAGTCTGCGAGAGCAAGGTGGTTGCGGAAACGCTCCTTTCGCAGGTTAAGGATGACAGGAACCAGAACAGCGAAGAGCGTGACAGTTGCAGCCGCCCATGCGCCCACTGCGGCAACTGCGTCCCACCAGACCACACAGTCATCTACACCCAACTCGTCGCATCGAAAGACCCCATCCCATTTGCTCATTCCTTGAACCCCCTTTGGACTGGTGGGCATTCTGCCACGCGTCGCGACACCATCTCCCAGCCCGCAACCCTAGCCAACGTCAAGCCGCCGCGTGACCGGCGCACCAGGCTGCGGGAGGACGTGTAGTGGACAGAATGCCGAGTTGCCTGCGCTACCTCCCACCGGGCTTTTCAACGGGGCTGGATTTCGCCATGTACTTCAACGACTGGGCTGCTCAAAAGAACGAGCCGCCCACTGCAGCTGATATCCAGCAGCGGTTCGGTTGCTGCCGGGCATCCGCGTACCGATGGCGGCGTTCCTACATCGATGCAGTTGCTCGCCGAGCGGCGCGGAAGGCTGCCTGATGGACCCGATCGCCCAGGCCAAGCACACAGCGCGCGTGCTGATCGGCGAGGCTCGCGCCCGCCGGCTGGCCGGCCACGGCTTCTGGTGCATGTTCCGCATGGCCCAGTCAGCTCGCCGCCGCGCCGCAACCCTCCCCCGCCCGGCGCCGCCGGCACTCCCCATCCAACCGGAGCTGTTCGCTTGAACATGACCCCATCATTTGGCCTGGGAGCATTGGTGTTCTCGGCCACCATGGAAGTTCCGCGCATCGCCAAGCGCGCGAGGCCGATGGCTCAGCACGACTATGCGGACTACGGCTGCGTCCGATCCGTCATGGAATTCATGAAGTGGGCGCACGAACAGGACCGCTTCCCGACGGTCCCGGCTGTGCAGAACCGCTTCAATGTCAGCAAGGCGACGGCTTACCGGTGGACCAACGCCCTTGCTCAGACGTACGGCATCGACCCACCGGTTCGATCCGGCCCAGGCATCTTCGAATGACTGCTGCCAATCAGGAGAACTCCCCATGACCCAGCGACACATCAGCCACCCCGAGCCGCTGCCGGACTGCGCCGCCGGTCACAGCGCGCGCCACATCCACGACCTGCGCGGCCTCGCTGCCGGCGGCGGCCACTTCGTCGAGTGCCGGTGCCGGCATACCCGGAAGCACGCCGAGCCGATCGCCGCCATCGCGGAATGGAAGCGGGTCAACCGCCCCACGCGCGTGCGCCGGACGCCCGAGCCGACCATTGTCGACAACGTTGTGCAGATGCGGCTGCCCGGCCTGGCCGCGGGCAACGCAGCCTGACCACCAGTTCACAAAACAACTCAGCCGCACGCCGCGGCGAAGGAGATCAGATGACCAGCAACACCGAACGCCGAGCCCCCAACCTGCTGCGCCTCAAGGAGGTCATCACCAAGACCGGGCTGTCCAAGAACACCATATACGACCGGATCCGGAAAAAGGAGTTTCCTGCGCAAATCGACCTCGGGGGCAACTGCGTAGCTTGGTCGGAGGACGAGATCGACCGGTGGATTCAGGCAAAAATGGACGCCCGCCAGGTCAATGAGGACGGATTGCCGAAAGCCGCATGACGCGGGGGCATATGTGGGGGCATCCGCAAGTAAGTGGACTGTCCCGCCCTACTGCTGCAATGGCTGCATGGCCGAACGGGATTCCCCTTGGCTCCACCACTATTCAACAGAACGCCCCGGGAATCAGCTTCCCGGGGCGTTCTTGTTTTCACAGCCTTCGCGCAGTTGCTCACGCGCCCTCGGGAGTGTCCTTGCGCTCCGGCCGGCGCGTGCCTGCATCGTGGATCGCTTGATCGGTCTGGCCCGGCCGCTGCTTGGCGGTTTCATCCTGCTTGCGGTCCTGCTGGCTCTCTTCGATGCCTTCCTGCTTGCCGTGTTCGCTGGGCTTGGTGTCTGCCATGGGTCTACTCACTTGTGCGGTTCCCGGTACGGGGCCTTCATCCGCAGGCTAACCGGCCGATCGTGATGCACGAATCACGATCGGCACGGCCTTGCACACGTCGCACTCACACGCCCCGCGCCGCTCAATCCAGCTTGACCACCAGCTTGCCGAAGTTGTGGCCCTTGAGCAGTCCGAAGAAGGCCTCCGGCGCGCGTTCCAGTCCCTGCACGATGTCCTCGCGATACTGCACGCGGCCGTCCTTCAGCCACTGCCCCATGTCGCGCAGGAACGCAGGGAAGAAGGCGTGCAGATCCGACTGGATGAAGCCGCGCACGGTCAGGCGCTGGCGCAGCACCTGGCTCATGAAACCCGGCAGCCGGTCCGGCCCGGGCAACACCGCACCGCGCGCGTTGTAGGTGGCGATCGTGCCGCAGACCGGAATGCGTGCGAAGTCGTTGAGCAATGGCGCGACCGCATCGAAGACGTGCCCCCCGACGTTCTCGAAGTAGACATCGATGCCGTCGGGCACCGCCGCACGCAACTGCGCGGCGAAATCGTCGGCGCGGTGATCCAGCGCTACATCGAAGCCCAGCGTTTCCAGATACGCGCGCTTCTGCTCGCCACCGGCAATGCCCACCGTGCGCGCACCCTGCAGCTTGGCGATCTGACCCACCGTCGCGCCCACCGGGCCGCTGGCAGCCGCCACCACGAGCGTTTCGCCCGGCTGCGGCTTGCCGATTTCCTGCAGGCCCACGTACGCCGTGAATCCGGGCATGCCGTACACGCCCAGTGCAGTGCTGATCGGCAGGCCGTTGTCTTCCAGCTTGCGGCTGAGCTGATCGCCGTCGATGACGGCATGCGTCTGCCAGTTGCCCGGAGCCAGCACATGCTCGCCGATGGCGAAACCGGGATGGTTGGAGGCGAGCACTTCAGCAACGGTGCGCCCTTCCATCACCGCATCCAGCGCAACCGGTGCGGCGTAGGACGGCCCCTCCTCCATGCGACCGCGCATGTAGGGATCCAGCGACAGATAGCGATTGCGCAGCAGCACCTCGCCCGGGCCAGGCGCGGGAACCGGCACGTGTTCGATACGGAAGTTGGACGAGACGGGAGCACCGTTCGGGCGCGAGGCGAGGACGATGCGGGTGTTGGTGAGCGCGGTCATCAGAGGATCGCTCCGGGGAGACGAAAAAGGAATCCCGACAGTACGCCGTCCAGGCACGTCCGGGCGGGGGGTAAAACAGCGTTCCATCGGTGCAGGACGACGCGGCTGTGCAATCACCTTGTGCGACAGGGACCGATCATCCCGATGGCGTCACAGCATTCCATCCGTAAGCTGCACCGCGCATGCGTTGCCCGCGCCGCCGGCCAGGGCGCATGATCGCGTCATGAACGTTCCCTCCTCCAGCCGACGCCGCTACCTGCTGCCCGTGTTGATGTCCGCCACCACGGTGTTCGGCCTGACATGCTGGGCGATTCTGGCGACCGAGCCCGGTTGCCTGGCCGCGCAAGGCCATTGGTCGTCCGGTGCAGGCAAGTGCCACACGCGCCTGTGCCTGCTGCAGGGCGACTGCGGCGAGATGGCGTCACCTATCGTGGCATGCAACAAAGTGCAGGTTGGCGACAGCCGTGGCCGCGTGTACTTCCACCTGGGCAATCCCCTGCCTGGTGCGGGCGCCGAAGCGGAGTGGCCCGCAGGCAAGGCCGACAACGGCTCGATCCGTGCACGCTTCGAGGATGAGCGGCTGGTCAGCCTGGCCTGCCCGGTCACGCCGTAGGGCGTGCGCGCTTCCATTGCAGCGGGCTCATGCCCATCTCGATCCGGAACATGTAGTTGAACGCCGACGCCGAGGCATAGCCCAGCTCGTGCGCGATTACCGTGGGCGAACGCCCCTGCGCCAGCCACTCGATGGCGCGCAGCAGGCGCAGCCGCAACCGCCACTCGCGCAGCCGCATGCCGGTCTCGCGTTCAAAGTGGCGCGCCAGGGTACGCGGCGATGCCCCCAGCAAGGGCGCCCAGTCCTCCACGCTGCGGGTATCGGCAGGTTGCTCGTACAGTGCCTGGCACCAGCGCTGCAGGCGCGCATCCTGCGGCCACGGCAGGTGCCGGGTGTGCTGCCGCTGGCGCGGCAACTGCGCAGTGATCAGGGTGCACAAGGTGGCGTAGTAGGTGCGGTCGTGATCGGGCACGGTGCGATCGAGTTCAATGATCAGTTCGCGCAACAGCGGTGACACATCGAGTACCACGCAATGCGTGGGCATACCCAGTGCCGGCCCATCCGCCACGTAAAGATTGCGGAACGCCGAGGTATTCAACGCGCCCGTGTGATGGGACGTGCCCGTCGGCACCCACAGCGCCTGCTGCGGGGTGATCACGTGACGTGCCTGCCCGGCGCTGGCCTGCAGCACACCCGTGCTGGCGTGGACCAGCTGGTTCCAGCCGTGCACGTGCGGCGGGAAGCGCTCGCCCGCCTCCAGTCGCTGGCTGCGCGCCACCACCGGCCAGGGCAGACGCCGCAGCGGCGGCACCGGGACTTCGCGCCAACCCGGCGCAGTGGGTTCCGCCGTGGCCATGTGACGCCTCATCGACAGGATGGGTCATTCTATCGAAAGACGCGGTCACCTCTGTCCACGGACCATGGGCCCTCCCCGCTGCCCTCCCCACCCATGTCACTCTCGATCCCGCCTCCCCGCCGCGCCTGGCAGGTCATCACGGCCGGCATCTGCGCGCTGGTACTCACGGTCGGCCTGGCGCGCTTTGCCTACACCCCGCTGCTGCCGGTGATGCGGCTCGACGCCGGGCTCACGGCAGCCGGCGGCGGCTGGCTGGCAACGTTCAACTATCTGGGCTACCTGGCCGGCACTGTGCTGGTCGCCCGGGTCGGCGACATGCAGCTGAAATTCCGCTTCTACCGCATCGGACTGGTCCTGGCAGTGGTATCCACCGGCCTGATGGGCACCACCACGGACATGGCCACCTGGGGCGTGCTGCGCTTCGTGGCCGGCCTGTCCAGCACCGCCGGCCTGCTGCTCGCCTCCGGGCTGGTGCTCAACTGGCTGCTCGCCCATCAGCGCCGCCCACAGCTCGGCCTGCACTTCGCCGGCCTCGGGGTAGGGATCGCGGTCTCGGGCCTGGCGGCTGCGGCGATGGCCGATCAACTGGCGTCCTCCCGGCAGTGGATCGCGCTGGGCACCCTCGCGGTGGTGTTCCTGATCCCGGCCTGGGCATGGATGCCGCCGCCGGCAGCGATCTCCAGTGCCACTGGGGCCAACGCTCCCCCGCCACCCGGGCGGCGCTGGCGCTGGCTGCTGATCGCCTCGTACTTCTGCGCGGGGGTCGGCTTCGTGGTCAGCGCGACCTTCATCGTCGCCATCCTGGTGCAGACCCCTGCCTTCGCCGGCCACGGCAGTTGGGTGTGGGTCCTGGTCGGCCTCACCGCCATCCCCTCGACGTTTGCCTGGGATCGGCTCTCGAACCGGCTTGGACTGATCCGTGCATTGATGCTCGCCTATGCGTTGCAGGCTACGTCCTTCGTATTGCCCTTGCTGGATGGCGGGCTGTGGGCCGGCGCAGCCAGCGCCGTGCTGTTCGGCCTGACCTTCGCCGGCATCGTCAGCCTGACCCTGACCGTGGTCGGTCGCCACTACCCGCACAATCCTGCCAAGGCGATGGCGACGCTGACGCTGAGTTATGGCGTCGCCCAGATCATCGCCCCCGCGATCGCCGGCACGCTGGCGCGCGACAGCGGCAGCTACCAGGGCGCATTGGTGCTGGCGGCGATCATGATGGTGATCGGCATCGTGCTGTTGTGGTGCATGCCCGACGACGCCCGATCCACCACGGGCTGATCAACTGCACCGGCGGAAAGCATCCGCCTGAACCGACGTTCATGCGCTTGGGTGATGTGCTCGGGCCCGCTGGATCAAGCACTTGGATGTGGGCGGACACGGGTTTGGAAACAAATGTGAAATTTTTTTCCCGAAACGCTTGCCGAACCCCTCATACCTCCGTATTATTCGCGTCCTCGCCAGCGGCAACGCAGCGATGAAGTGGCCGGGTAGCTCAGTTGGTAGAGCAGGGGATTGAAAATCCCCGTGTCGGCGGTTCGATTCCGTCCCCGGCCACCACAATTTCAGATGACCTGCAGAAATGCAGGTCATTTTTTTTGTCTGTTGTTCGGCGTCGCTACATCGCGCAGCGTTCAAGGAAGGAGGTTCCGCACATGGTTCGTGCTTTGTTCGCCGCGCTGTTCGGCAAACGTCCTGTTGCCTTCCACAGTACATCCCCGATCGATGTGACCGTGCTGCGCCTCAAGCAGTCGATCCAGCATGGCCCGCGCCTCTCTGTCGCCGGAATGCGCGGGAAGGCCTCCGCTCAACGGATCCGCCTGTGCTGGACGCGCCCGTTCGTGTCCAATTCTTTCAAGCCGTATTTCATCGGCCAGTGCATCCCCACCGAACGCGGCACGCGGCTTGAAGGTGCGTTCCAGATGCATCCCTTCATCCGCACCCTGATGATCGGCATGTTCGTCAGTCTGCTCATCGTTCCGCTGGTGGCGGTGGTGAAGCACTGGCAACACACACACGACCTCGCGCCTGCCCTGTTGGCCAGTCTGGCGGTGGTGCCTGCTGCCTACTTCATGGCCGGCGCGGTGCTGGTGATCGTCACGATCAGCCGCTGGGCCGCACGCGACGATGAAGCGATGATCGAGGCGGAGATCCATCGCGCGCTGCAAAGCGGGCACACCGCTCAGGGATGATTTCCGCGGGCGGGCCGTTGCGCGCCTTGCCGTCCATCGCCACGCGCTGGCATGCTCACCCGGCGGACAGGATCGTCTGCGGCCGCGCTTGTTCGTCCCCATGGCCGCACACACAGGGAGAGGTGATGTCCGAAAGCATCGAAGTGCTGCAGGCGCAGATCGCGCATCTGCAGCGAAACCAACGGCGACTGACGCTGGGCTGCGCAGCGGCCGGCCTGCTCACCATGGCCGCCTTGATGATGGGTGCAACGTCACAGCGCAGCGCCAGCTTTGATGTCATTGATGCGCAACGCATCAACATCAAGGAGCCTGACGGAACGTTGCGGCTGGCGATCTCCAATCGCACGCTGTTTCCTGGGGTGGTCATTCACAACAAGGAGCAACCTCATCCGCGCCCGATGGCAGGCATGCTGTTCTTCAACGATGAAGGAACGGAAAACGGCGGGCTGATCTACAACGGTTCGCTCGACAAGAGCGGCAAACCCTCCAGCGGCATGAGCCTGACCTTTGATCGCTATCAGCAGGATCAGCAGATGCAACTGCTGGGCGTGGATGATGCGGGGACACACTACGCAGGGCTGACCTTCAATGACGTTGCCGATGGCCTGTCCCGCCCGTTCTTCTCCGAGCGGGACGAAGCACTTCATCGGAAGGGCATTCCTGCGATCACCGAGCGCGTGTTCCTTGGCAAGTCTGATGCGCGCGATGCCATGCTGACCCTGCGCGATGGTCAAGGAAAGCCGCGGCTTGAGTTGGTGGTCACGCCCTCTGGAGATGCCAAGGTGCGCTTCCTGGACGAGAGCGGCAACGCCACGCGGGAACTCTCCGCTGACAGTCGGTAGCGCGGGTGCCGCACGCTGCCACGCGCACGTCAGCGACGTGGGACGGCCACTGCATGACGGAATATTCACAATTTCCGCTCAGCCTATGCCTAAGCTCGCTGCGTCTTGTGTGGAGTGTCGACAATGCGCAGCCGCTATCTGATCAGTGCCCTGCTCGCCCTTGCCGCCACCGGGTCGGCCTGGGCGGCCGCGCCGGTGACCTCGGTGGAGGCGCTGGACATGGGCCGCTATGCCGGCCAGTGGCATGAGATCGCGCACCTGCCGGTGTCGTTCCAGAAGAAATGCGTGGGCGACATCACCGCCACCTACAGCCTGCGTGCCGATGGACGGATCAGCGTGCACAACGCCTGCCGCGAAGCCGATGGCGACCGCGTGGCAGCAGATGGCGTGGCGCGCCCGGTCGAGGGCCATCCCGGCCGCCTGCAGGTACGTTTCGTGCCGGACTGGCTGTCCTGGGTGCCGCTGGTGTGGGCCGATTACTGGGTGATCGCGCTGGACCCCGGCTACCAGTGGGCAGTGGTCGGCGAGCCGGACCGCAAGTACCTGTGGATCCTGTCGCGCTCACCGAGCATGGATACCGCCCTGTTCGAGCAGCTCAAAGCCTGTGCCGAAGCAATGGGCTATGACCTCGCCCCGCTGCGGGTGATGGCGCCGCTGGACTGACCCGGCCCGGCCTCACCCCGCGCGCCGGGCCGGCCTGCCCCACGACTAAAAGCACGTGGCCCCGTCATCCCGGTGCCCTACCCTTGCATCTCGCTGCCGCAGGCAGCGCGAACACCATACGCCGTAGTATGCTCACACCCATGCAACACCCGCCTGAGGATTGCGCCATGTCCCACCGCTTCCGTCCCCGCCTCGCCTTTGCCCTGATCGTCATCGCCTCGCTGGCCCTGACCGCCTGCAACAAGACGGTCAAACGCGTTTCCGAGCCGGCCGCCAGCGTGCAGGAGTTGACGGTGCGTGCCGATGGCAGCTGGACGATTGCGCTGCGCCTGCAGAACTTCAGCTCCATGCCCATGACCTTCGACAACGTCGCGCTGCAGTTGAAGGTGAGCGATGAGGATGCCGGCCAGCTGCAGCTGAAGCCCGCACTGTCCATTGGCGGGGTCTCGGCCGATGTGGTCAACGTGGACATCAAGCCGAGCTCGGGCGCCCGCCTGGTGATGGCCGATGCACTGGCCGGCAACCGCACCCTGGGCTATTCGCTCAAGGGCACGGTAAGCGCCACCCCGCAGGAAAAAAAGCAACGCACCTTCGAGATTGAAAGCCGCAGCACGCTCAACCAGGCCCCTGGCCTGCCCGGCGTCCTGCGCTGACCGGCGGGCTTTCCGCCACCCTTCGCCACTGATCGAGACTGTCCCCGATGAGCAGCTACACCGCCCCGCTTTCCGATATCCGTTTCGCCCTGCATGACGTGCTCAAGGTCGAGCCGCTGTTCGCGCGCCTTGGCCTGACCGATGCCACCGCCGATGTGGTGGATGCCGTGCTGGAAGAAGCCGGCCGTTTCAGTGCCAGCGTGCTGGCGCCGTTGAACAGCGTGGGCGATGAGATCGGCTGCGTCCTCGACCAGGCCACCGGCGAGGTCACCACCCCGCCGGGCTTCAAGCAGGCCTACGCCCAGTTCGTGGACGGCGGCTGGACCGGTCTGACCGCTGCACCGGAACTGGGTGGCCAAGGCCTGCCGCATACGTTGGGCGTGCCGCTCAATGAAATGATCAATGCCGCCAACCTGGCATGGGGCAACTTCCCGCTGCTCTCGCACGGTGCGATTGAAGCGCTCAAGCAGCATGGCGAGGCCTGGCAGCAGGACGCCTTCCTCAAGCCGCTGATCGACGGCCGCTGGACCGGCACCATGTGCCTGACCGAACCGCATTGCGGCACCGATCTTGGCCTGCTCAAGACCAAGGCCGAGCCGAACGCGGATGGCAGCTATGCGATCACCGGCACCAAGATCTTCATCACCGCCGGCGAGCACGACCTCACCGACAACATCGTGCACCTGGTGCTGGCCAAGCTGCCCGACGCACCGGCCGGGGCCAAGGGCATTTCGCTGTTCGTCACCCCGAAGTTCAAGGTCGATCGCGAGGGCAAGGTGGGCGAGCGCAATGCGCTGCGCTGCGGCTCGATCGAACACAAGATGGGCATCAAGGGCTCGGTCACCTGCGTGATGAACTTCGACGGTGCCGAAGGCTACCTGGTGGGTCAGCCGCACAAGGGCCTGCAGGCAATGTTCACCATGATGAACACCGCGCGCCTGGGCGTCGGCCTGCAGGGCATCGGCCTGTCCGAGCGGGCCTACCAGAACGCACTGAAGTACGCCCGCGAGCGCCTGCAGTCGCGTTCGCTGAGCGGTGCGAAGAACCCGGAAAAGCCGGCCGACCCGATCCTGGTCCACCCGGATGTGCGGCGCATGCTGCTGACCATCAAATCGCTGGTCGAAGGCAGCCGCCTGCTGGCCCTGCACGCGGCCACCCTGATCGACGTCGCCCACCACGCCGAGGATGCCGGCGAGCGCGAACGCGCGGACACGCTGGTGAGCTTCCTGACCCCGATCTCCAAGGCCTGCCAGACCGAATGGGGTATCGAGAATACCTACAACGCGCTGCAGTGCTTCGGTGGCCACGGCTACATCCGCGAGCACGGCATGGAGCAGCTGGCCC
>Ga0256409_1000588_pt1 | contig 19571 bp, 19 predicted proteins | sample PhySR1_FD_185981 | JGI IMG/M metagenome (GOLD analysis project Ga0256409, IMG submission 185981) | Leaf surface microbial communities from sunflower plants in UC Gill Tract Community Farm, Albany, California, United States - DLSL S.R1 | ecosystem: Host-associated > Plants > Phyllosphere >...
CTCTTCAGTTAAAATCATTTTGCACCTTATTATAGACAAGGTGCCAATTCTGGCTCATCAATTTCCTGACTTAAATTTCGCTCAAATAAACTTCGAGTAATTTAAACCAATCAATTAATGATAATATATATCGATTAATCAACCAGTAAAAATCCACACAAGTTGTTCTTCTATTTTCTTAATGATCTTCTCGATGATTCGTCATCATCAAGCTAGGTCGGCTATGTTACTCTAAATCTCTTCAAAGTCAACAGGTAATTTCGATATTTTTAAAACTTTATCTTCAAACCCACAACCTAACCACTCAAGCCAAGTTACTGTTTTTCAACAAGTTTCTATCTGCATCACCGCCGATGGATGTGCATTCTACACTATTTCTCACCCCTTGCAAGCTTGTTGGACTAAAGTTTTTATTGCATGGCTATATTTTGAACCAAAAAGAATATAAGTTATTATTTTATATAGTTTATTTATTTTAAATGTTTTTTCTCACATTTAATTTTGTTTCAGATAGGCCAAAATCATCTGGCATAATTCCTGTTTAAGCTTTTGTTCTTCAATTAAAAAGTCGTTACTACTGACATAACGCATCATGGTAAATAAGGTGCTGTTGATGATCACAAAGGATTTATGCTTGAGTCTTTCAAAATCCCATTCGGGATAAAGCCGATTAAACACATAAAGACCGACTTCGAAAAAATGCTGTTCTAATATCTGAGCAGCTTTTGAATGGTTGTATTGATGCCAGTATTTAAGTACCTCGATAAAAAATCCCTGATCGGCATTCATTTTATCGAATCCAAATTGAATACTCAGTGGAATCAGGTATTCAATTTCTAATTGCTCTTGTGCAACTACCAGTTTTTTGAAGGTCTGCCCCAGTTGTTCACTTTTACGTAACAGTAGCTCTTGAATAATTTCTTCTTTGTTCTCAAAGTATTGGTAAATTGATCCGACACCGATACCAGAGCGCTCTGCAATTTTAGGTGTCGTGACTTGATGTAGGCCGTATTCTGCAATACATAATTGGGTAGCCTCCAAGACAGTATCGACCAGATAAATCGCGCGTTGCTGCTGGGGTTGTTTTCTCATAAATCGCCTGTCTCAAATGCGAATTGAATGCGAATAATTATTCGTATTAGAGTTGATTAAACATTAATCAGGCTGAATGTTCAATGCAAACTCTTGTACCGTCCAGATTAGCTTCATTTGATCATATGTCGAAATCACGCTGGCTGGGGCGTGTTTTATCCTATATTTGTAAGCGCCCCATTCAACCCAACGTAAAAGAGTATAGAGAACTCTCGGAAGCGTTAGTGACGGGTGATCCCGCTATGGACAAAGTGATCGATTGGCTGATGCAAAATCCTGCCGAACACCGACAGCTTTTTGAGACGGCGCTCTTTGAAGGCCTCGATACACTACCTGAGCCCATTCCAGAACTGATTGAGTTTTTTGAGCAGATTACGCATCCGCCTGCATGGTTCGATGAAAGCCGTCTAAATGATGCAGTGATTTTCACGCATCGACTGGGCGTCAATAACGGCTTTATTCTGCGCGATTTGTCTTTGATGGTGGGCTACTTATATCCTGGATTTAACCGTCCGTTGATTCTCACTGGGGCATTGAAAAAACATGCCGGTAAACGCTTGGCGGAAACCACAAAATGGTGGGTTGAAATTACCGAGATTGATGGTTTAAAGCGCTTTGGATCAGGTTTTACCTCGACCATTTACGTGCGCTTTATTCATGCACTGGTTCGGCATCAACTGTCGCGCTCAGAAGAATGGGATACAAAAAAATGGGGATTACCGCTCAATCAGTTTGATCTGGCCATGACCAATATCGCCTTTAGTGGTGTGGTGTTATTGGGTATTCGGGCGCTGGCTGTATTTCCGAATAAGCATGAGGTAGCACAATTTTTACATTTCTGGAAATATGTAGGCTGGCTGATGGGGGTCGATGAAAAATGGCTGGTCGATAACGAGCGCGATGCTTGGCGTTTATTGTACTGGATGCAAGATGCTCACCCAGAATCAGACGAATCGAGCTTGGCACTTGGACAAAGCCTTTCAAAGGAACCTTTTGAACGTCGTTATCAGCGTATGCGTAGTTTTCAGCAAAAGCTGGCGTATCATATGCATCTTGAAATAACGCAGTTTTTTATTGGACGTAAACGCATGCACAAACTGGGCTTGGAAGAGCGCCCTGCGGCATGGTTTGCTTACTTCTTAATTGTACGAAATCTCATTTTACATACCAGTGCAAAGTACCTGCCCAAAGTGGACCGATTTTTACTTCGACGTGGCCGAATTGTACAAAAGTTTGGTATGCATTTATACCAAAACGAAGTCCAGTCACTCAGTGATATGCACAGTTAAAAAAGGGAGCCATGCTCCCTTTCTTTTCATCTGTTATTGATGGGCTGCACCACCCGAATGAGATGAATGATCCATATTCATATCTTTCATGTCCATATGCATTTCCTCATGTGAAGTAGTAGCTGAGGCTGCTGCATTTTGCTCAGTTGCTGGCGCCATGGCAGGTGCTGTTTTAAAAGCATGCTGCTGGGTGTGCATTTTCTGCTGACTCGGCATGTAATCTGGCTCATTGTTCACCGCCAGATAAAAAACGCCCATAAATATTAGACTCAAGATAAAGGCCACGATCAGCAGCTTCCATCCCCACACTGATTTTTCGGGTGACAGTTTTTCACTCATGTTCATCTCCTATAAGAAGAGGCTGATCTCACATTTTCATCCTCTTCTATATTTAGTCTATAAAAAATGCAAATCTTAAAATTTCATACTCACGCGCGCCCAATAATTACGCCCGCTGTTGTTAAACTGTTCGTTAGCAGCATAGCCAAATAAGGCTGCTCCCGATTTATTCAGATGTTCGGCATAGGCTTTATCGAGCAGATTATCGATCCCCACGGCAAAATCGAGTGTTGGACTGTATTGATAAGCTGCATTAATCGCCAGCGTACTAAAGCCCTTACTTTTACCGATATCATAACCTACGATATTGCCTTCATTGAGACTAATTCGGTTTTGCTTGGCGACTGCGCGCCACAATAGCCCTAGACTATAGCGATCTTGCACATAACGCAGATTGAATCGGCCTTCGAGCGGTGCAATTTGAGGCAAAGGCTTACCGTCGCTGGTATTTTTGCCCCATGCGTACATGGCAGATAGATCGGTTTGAAGATGATCGGTCAGATGATAACCGATTCCTGCTTCTGCCCCTGAAATGGTGGCATCGATACTACGTGCTGGTAAAATGCTGACACTGCCGTTTGGATTGGATTGATACGGCACCAAAATAAAATCATCGATCAATCCAGCATAGGCCGATGCCCACGACGTTAAGGCACCCTGTTCAAATTCAAAGCCTAAATCAAGCTGTGTGGTCTTTTCGGTATCAAGATAGTTCAGTAGCCCCTTTGATACGCGAGAGATTTCCCAATAGTCTGGACTACGCTCAACATACCCAATGCCTGCATAGGTTTTAAGCCCGTGTTCTGGCAATGCATGTTCAATTCGCACAAAGGCACTTGGATTGGTGTCTTTACGCTGTTGATCATTCGCAGCATGATTCACTTTTACTTGATCGATACGACCACCCGCAACCCATTTTGTCTCTGGCGACAAGGTATACGTCCACTCGGTAAATGCACCATAGCTTTGATATTCTAGGTCACGCTTTAAAGGTGGAATTGGGTTGGCATCGCGCATATACATATTGCCTGCGTGCTGATTATGCTGAGAATCCACACCAGAAACAGCACTAAAATTGCCCCATTCGGTGGTCACAGCCGTACGTGCATTAATCGTGCGGCGCGTCACTTCCATAGCCATTGGCATCATTGGCGGTGTGCGCAGTTTAAAGTTGTCCATCACATGATCGTTGTAGCTATAATCGATCTGCGCTTCAACTTTCTTGATCACATCAGTGATATTTTTTTGCTCGGCATGCAGCCCTAGGCTTTCACGTCTAAATTGTGTGCCATCCATAGTTCGGCCAGCATAGGCTGACTCTCCATCGCTGGCGCCTCCCCGTAGCTCAAGCCAAGTATCTTGAGTCGGTTTCCAGCCTAAAGCTAAATCGGTGCTCCAGCGCTCCCATTGGGATTGTACTGTTTTACCGTTGCCATCTTGATAATTTCCGGCTACTGAACGATTGGCATTCAAGCGTGCATATTTACTTTCGTCACCTACGGCTGCTTCAATATTGTGATCAAGCCGACCAAAGGAACCAATCAGTACACTGGCCTGTCCACGATAAGGTTTATCACGGCTTAACTGCTCAGGTTCGCGTTCAAAAAGGACTGTTGCCGCCGAGCCAGGGGTGGCATACAACACAGTTTGCGGGCCTTTAATCACGGTAATTCGATCATAACTTTCAGGATTAATGTAGGAGGTTGGAGAGTCCATCCGCGCTGGACAAGCCCCCAAGTTTTCGGTGCCATCGGTCAGCATTTTAATACGTGAACCAAACATACCCCGAAAGGTCACATCACCGTTAGTACCGCCATTTTTAATGGCATTAAAGCCCAGAATACTTTGTAGGTAATCTGCACCATCAGTGGCCGGAACGGGCTGAATGGGCTGTTTGGGATCTGCCTGAACAATCAAACCATTTGAACGCGTTGTTTCTTGTGCAGTTACCACAATTGGCGGCATCTGTGTCGTATCAGTTGCAGATTGCGTTTCGGCAAATGCAGTTGTGGTGGCAAGTAGCATCGCAGCCGTAATCGGCTGTAATAAAAATTGAGGCTGAGTCATGTCTGTATCTCAAAAACATAAATACGCGCTATGCCTGATACGTCTTATGCGTATTAGGCCAGAAAAATATACGAGGGATAAAACCCCGCAACGAAGCGTGATTTATGCAAATACAGGCGGTGCCCGACCTTGAGGCAGTAAAAATAGACGTTGAAGCGCGTAATAGACGTGTCGAAATGCTTGCTGAAACGCCAGCAAACGCACTTGAATGCGAACCAGTATTTCTTTTACATCCAGTTCGGGCGGTAAAATTAAATGACCATAGACGGTGCAATATTGACACTGATGATTGAGATCATGATGATCATGAGCTGGCGCCGATTGCGCTTTTTCGAGCATGCTGGGCATATGCTGCATGTGTGAATCTGCATGCGACATGGCCTTATGATGCTGAAGCGCCGACAGATCAAAAGTTTGGGCAATGGTTTCACAGACCGGAGCAATCTGATACTGCTTCGGCAATAACGGCTGTAAAAAAACCGCAATCTGTAATAATACTGCGGTGAATCCCAGCAGCAGCCCAATTTTAAACAAGTCCAGCCTTCTCAGAAATTTTACCGTTACAGTATAACAAAACCCAATCGAAATTGGGTTTCTTTGGTGCATTTTGAGCGATTAACGTTTGACAGCGACTTTCTCTTTCTGGCGTGTCAGTTTTTCTACTTTCTCACGCGCTCGCTGACGTTTAAGTGGAGATAGATAATCGACAAACAGCTTTCCGCTCAAATGATCCATTTCGTGCTGAATACAGACAGCGAGCAAACCATCGGCCTCGATTTCAAATGCCTCACCATCAAGATTCAACGCTTCAATCTTGACGCGTGACGGACGGTTGACTTTGTCGTATATTTGAGGAACAGACAGACAACCTTCTTCATAAGCCTGTGTTTCGTCTGTTAATGGGGTGATTTTGGGGTTGATGAAAACCATTGGCTGATCTTTTTCTTCAGATAAGTCCATGACAATCAGCTGAATATGACGATCAACCTGAGATGCAGCCAAGCCAATGCCGGGTGCTTCATACATGGTTTCTAGCATGTCTGATGCCAGTTGGCGGATTTCATCTGTCACTTCTTCGACAGGTTTTGCAACGGTGCGCAGGCGTGGATCAGGAAAACTCAAGATCGGTAATAAGGCCATAGTGTCTCCTCATTCGTGCCATTGATTAGAAAACCCAAAGAAAGGCAACTCGAAATAAAAATGTATGTATTGCCGTTATTATAACGCAAATACAGACCTAATTTTTAGGAATTATGATAATGAACATGGTTTTAAACGGCTTACGCACGTTTTCTCATTTGGGGCTTAAACAATACGGTTTCGCGCTGGCCATCTGTGGTGTAGTGGGCATATCGAATGCCGAAGCTGCAACGCGCAATCACAATCCACCCTCACTCAAGGCAGGTGCACCGCATGTCTATGTGGTCAAAAAAGGGGATACGCTTTGGGATATTTCTGGAAAATTTTTAAAAAAACCATGGCGATGGCCAGAGATCTGGGCCAGTAACAAACATGTGAAGAATCCACACTGGATTTATCCAGGCGACCGATTGCTGCTGTGTACGCTCAATGGTCGACCACTCGTTGGACGAGATATGGGGGATGGCTGTGAAGGAATTATTCGTCGTTATACAGGCCGCACCACCTTACCCCCACAAGTTCGCATTGAAGAATTAAAAAATAGTATTCCCGTCATTCCGCTAAGCCAAATTCAGCAATGGCTGGAGCGCTCCACACTTATATCGGCGGACGCTATTGAGTCTGTGCCTTATGTTGTGGGCACCACTGATCAACGTGTACTGGCTGCCAAAGGTCAAAAAATCTTTGTGCGGGGTCAGGGCCTACAAAATGGTCAGCGTTATGCGATCTATCATGAGGGTGAGCCTTACACCACCCTAGATGAACACGGCAAAAAGCGCATTCTGGCCGTCGAACTGATTCAGGTGGCTTCGGGGATTGCAGTGCAATCTGAACAAGAGATCACCACGCTCGAACTCACCGACACCTATAACGCAGAAACACGTCGTGGCGATTTGGTCATGCCAGAGCAAGATGCCATGTTACCAACATTGTTTTATCCAACCGAAGGCAATGAAATGGTGGCAGGTGGCAAGATTGTTCGTGTTATGGGCTCTATTGCCACAGCAGCACGCAATAGTGTCGTGACGCTTAATCGAGGCTTGAATCAAGGTGCCAAATTAGGACAAGTATTCGATATTTATGCGCAAGGCGAAAGCGTCAAAGACCCGAAAACGCATGAACTGATCAAACTTCCGAATCAAAATATTGGAAGTTTGATGATATTTAAAACCTTTGATGAATTCAGTTACGCTTACGTACTCGAGAGCAACTTACCCATTAAAGTCGGGGCAGAAATTCGCCCTCCTCAAGATGAAGAATAAAACAATATTATTAATAGACTTATGATGAAACAATTTTCTGCGCACCATCGCCATACCATTGCAGTATGGTCATTGGTGCAACACTCACTCTCAAGTTTTGATACCTTAGTTCGTCATTTTGGCGATTGTGAAACGGCGCTTGAACCTCAGAATCTGGCCAAGTGGCAACAGTTAAAGCTACATGCCAATCATCTAAAGCGAGCTGCGGAATACGCAACACCAGCGGGGCAATCGGCATTTTCAAACTTGCTTGCGCACATTCAGCAACACACTGATTTTATTGTTACGCCAGAAGATCCACTATATCCTGCCCAGTTGATGCCCTATACCGGCAAGCCCCCAATTTTATTTGGTCGTGGTTCGGCTCAGCCCTTATTACAGCCACAAATTGCCGTGGTGGGCAGTCGTAAACCCAGCCCACATGGTCGGCAAGTGGCCTATGACTTTGCCTATTACCTCAGTGAAAAAGGATTTTATATCACCAGTGGGCTTGCACACGGCATTGATGAAGCAGCCCATCAAGGCAGTGTCATGCAGCAACGGGCGATTGCAGTGGTCGGAACTGGATTGGATCGATGTTATCCGGCAGGGAATCGTACATTATACGAGAGTATTTCTTCGCAAGGCGGTGCAGTCGTCAGCGAGTTTTTGCCGGGTACACCACCGCTAAAGGCCAATTTTCCACGGCGCAACCGTATTGTGAGTGGCTTAAGTTTAGGCGTGTTGGTGGTAGAAGCCAAAAAAGAAAGTGGCTCACTGATTACCGCGAATCGAGCTGCTGAGCAAGGTAAAACGGTCTTCGCGATTCCGGGACATATTTATAGTGAGTTTCATCAAGGCTGCCATCAATTGATTCGAGAAGGAGCAATTTTGGTGGATCATCCAGAGCAAATTCTGGAAGATTTAGCGCTTCCCACACATTGGCATGCTCAATCTACGGCAGCAGTCTCGGCCACCTCTACGCCTGAAGATGTATCCGATGCCTTGGCTGTTCCCGAAGAGCTGATTCCGCTTTATCAGCGCTTAGACTGGACGGGACAAGACCTCGATCAGTTGGCACAGCAGTTTGAAGGCTCGACCGCAGAGCTGACCGGTCAACTCATGGAACTTGAACTGTTGGGACTGTGCGTTCAGCAGTCGGGACGTTATCTGCGTTGTACTGGCGGGTTTTAAGGTTCACAATAGCGTTATTTTTAAATTTGGAGATGAATTATGCTGACCACCTCCGTTACGGAAGCAGCCCAATACCTGACACAGGGCGATGTGCTGGCCTATCCGACCGAGGCAGTCTGGGGTTTGGGCTGTGATCCCTTCAATGAGCAGGCATTTCATGAAATTCTGCGTTTAAAGCAGCGCCCTATTGAAAAAGGCGTGATTTTACTGGCCGGAGATATTTCACAGGTCGAGCATCTACTGGATGAACTTGATCCAGATATTCGCCAGCAAGTCATTCAAAGCTGGACACAGCGCGGCGTCGATGAGCGCGCCACGACATGGTTATTGCCGATCCATTCACAGCAAATTCCCGCTTGGATTACAGGTCAACATCATCAGGTGGCTGTTCGGGTGTCTAATCACCCACTTTGTATGGCACTGTGTCATGCCTTTGGCGGCTTTATTGTCTCTACCAGTGCCAATCCGGCAGGACTTGAACCTGCGCGCTCACTACAGGAAGCTTCCGCCTATTTTGGGCAGCAATTACATTATTTAAATGGTGATTTGGGTTTAAGCCAGCAGCCAAGTCGGATTCTCGATGCCAAAACTGGCGATGTGATTCGCAACTAAATGAATGAACACTCAAATGCAAATAATTATCGTTAATTTATATTATACAGATCTGTCTATCTAGTTGCCTAGATAAATGGACAGACAAAAAAAAGCTCAGTCATATGAGGATGACTGAGCATAAAAAGGGATGTGTATCAATCACATCCAGAGGGTTCAACAATCTGGAAGTAGCAACAGTACACTTAAAAAGTGGCTGTTTTTACAGTGCGCGTAGTATGAAAGAAACAGCTCATTAATACAAATATATTATTTATCTTATGAAAAAATAATTTTTTTACCGATGAAACCTTCTGGTTATCTAAAAAGTTAATTTATATTGATCTTTTTATTCAAATTTTATAGAAAACTGATAATTGTTTAATTTTTAAACACATCATGCAATCATAGTGGAATTCGATAAGTCACCACATCGTGCCAGAATATTTTTACTTAAATTTATTCAGACAACAGAGAGCACATAAAAATCGTGTTTATATGCTCCTACCCTGCCCTTAGCACTTAAAAGTGATAATCCACTCTTACCATAGGTGTACTCGCAGTGGCCCCCTTTCCGGCAAAACCATCAGTATCGTTACCGAATTTGTTTTTCCAGTATTCGTAACCTGCACCCGCACGTAATTTGCTGTCTTTTAGTCCGATCAATCCGCTCATGTCATACATCACGCGTGCATCGATGTGGGTTTCCGCTTTGGTATCGCCACCAGATTCATTTTTTCCTTTAGCATCAATCCACAGTGCATAGCCTTCAAAGGACAGCGGTGTTTTTGCAATCGGAATGCCCCACGTAAACTGTGCTGCCATATGTGTATCGTAAGTATAACGACCCGTTGAGTAACCAAATCGTGGCGTATCAGATGATGGATCATTGCTCTCGAACAGTGCCAGCACACTAAAGTCCAAAAAGCCCGGTACATCAAAGCGAACCGTTGGGCCTACCACCCACATGCGCTTTTTCGAGCCATAACTGTCATTTTTGGTGTTCCAGTCTAACCCCGCGGTCAAACCTGCGCCACGTATATAGCCGGGTACCGCCAAATCTTTTTTAAACAGCGCACCTGCATCCAAGTAACGGCGTATTACCACATAGGCTTCTTGGGCACCTTTACCATTCGACTGGGTACTGTTGGGCTCATCATCTGACTGAAGTAAATCGACATTGAAAAAGTTGGAGCCGTATTTATCACCACTGGCATGGGTGAGATTAAAAATCTGCTTGGTAATATCAATTCGATCGCCTGCGGCATCATTTTTGTATGGTTCTGCAAATTGAGTACCGTAGCGCCAGCCAATTGAGGTATCACTCCAGATGGCTGCATCTGCGACTTGCATGGCGCCCATTCCCCCCAGAATGGTCGCGAGGCTTCCCATCAGTTTTTTTAATGATCTGCCTTGTTGTACTGCGTTCATTACACACTTCCCCTGATCCACTTCCTTAAGTAAAAGCACTGGCTATTTATCTGAAGATGCATAGCGATGGCTGTTTGACATTCGCTTAAATGGCTTGCAAAACGATGTCGCCCGCTGATAAAGGCAAGTTTCCTACCAAAGAAATGATTATTGAGAATCTGCAATGTTGCTTATGCAAAAAATGCCATAACACATATCTATCACGCGTCCATATTGGCCATAATAAATAAGAAAAGACCAGCGCCAGCAGATGATGATCTGATGCTCGCGCCTGATCAGGGATGCGCGTTATGGTGATACAAAGGAATTTAGTTTAAGACGTGACTGTCGTTTCGAAGTACCGAAATAATCAGCTCACGAAACCAGCGCTGTTCTTGCGAGCGATGTAAACGCTCATGCCAGAGCAAGAAATACGGAATCTTGGGGAACTTGACTGGCGCATCGACCACTTTGAGTGGCAGCAATGCACTATAATGGCGAGAGAATGAACGCGGTGCTGAAAAAATCGCGTCAAATTGCAGCAGCATGTAGGGAATCATGCCGAAGTATGGCACGTAGGCCACGATATTACGTTTGATTCGTTCTTTGGCCAAATACAGGTCAATCACGCCACGCTGACCGACGGTATATGGCGTTGGGGCAATATGGTCGGCTTGCAGATAATCGTCAAGTGTTAATGGTCGTGCAGCCATTGGATGCGATTTACGCATCAGGCACACCACTTCATCTTCGAACAGTGGTGCAAGGCGCAAATATTCGGGTGGCTGCGGCCAGTTACCAATCACGGCATCATACATCCCGCTTTCTAGTGCATGGGTATAATCTACATCGTGCGCCATCGAGTGCATGATCACGGTGCAATGCGGTGCTTCTTGTCGTACACGACGCAATACTTCACCCAGCGCAATTGCGTTGAGGTAATCCGGTGCGGCAATATTAAAGACTTGACGCGACTCGGCCGGATGAAAGTGCACCTGCTGTGTGGCAATCAGTTCCATTTGCGCCAGTGCTTGACGCACAGGTTCAAGTAGCGCTTCACCACGTTCGGTCGGGGTCATGCCATTACGACTACGAACCAAAAGCTGATCGCCAGTAATATCTCTGAGTTTTTTGAGTGCGGTACTGATGGCAGGTTGGGATTGATTGAGCCGCTTGGCCGCATTGGAGACGCTTTTTTCAGTTAATAGCACATGCAACACCTGCAAAAGATGTGCATCTAAAGCTTCCCATTTGTTGGCTGGATTAATCACCGCTGCGTCCTGATTTTATTCGTTACATATTTAGCGTATTCAAGTTTTATACCAAATGGACGATTCTAAAACTCATCCAGACGATCAACCACACGCCCTCAATCAGCACACTACCATTTACTGCGTGTTTTGCCTATTCTGCCATCGTATTGAATACACTGCCACACCACGCTGTCCATTCAGATACTCGCCCGCATAAGTTGAAGATACAGTTAAATTAAAAAGAAAGCGGATCTTTTAAGACGAGGTATTCTGTACGATGACAGGCGCATTTTTCTTTTGTGCCATCACAATGCCGACCAAAATCATCATGCCACCAATAGTATGAAATAAAGTCCATTGCTCGGCTAACCATAAACTGGCAATAATTGCAGTAAACACTGGCATTAAATTCATAAAAATACTGGTACGATTTGGCCCGATGTGTTGTACCGCCAGCATCCAGAGTAACGGCGCCAGCAATGAGGGAAAAATACCCGCATAGAGTAAGCTCGGTGCATTTTGTGCATTGATTGCATCTAGACCAAAATACATTAAAAACGGGATGTGATAGAGCAAGGCAAAACCGATTTGCACATACAGACTAATCAGTAATGGAATTTTGAGCTGCCATTTTTTTAAGAATACACCATAAAAGGCATAGAAAAAGACAGCCACGACCATGAGTAAATCACCCGAATGACCGCCCATATTGAGTCGCGTAGCAAAATCACCTTTGCCTAAAATATACAGCAAACCTAAAAACGAAATGATACTGCCCACAATGGCAAATCGATTGGGAATATCTTTTAAAATCAGCATTGAAACAAAGATGGTAAACACGGGAATGAATGCGTTGACAATGCCCATGTTGGTGGCGGTGGTATAATGCGCGGCAGTGTAAGATAAGCCCTGATACAGCACCATCCCGAAGGCACTCAGTACGGCGAGCTGCCCTAAATGCCGGCGGATTAAAGCACGTTGCGCCCAGACTTTGAACAGCATAAAAGGTGTCAGCACAATAAAGGCAATCAGCCAGCGGTAAAAGCTAATGCTGGCCGGTTCAATCAGATCGACCGCATAACGCGTAACGGCAATATTCATCGACCAAATCAGTACTGCAATTAAGGGCAATAAAAAAGCCCACCACTGGGTTTTTGCGATCTGATTCATGCTGCTCTCTGTATCCTAAAGATACGATTATTGTCGATAATGACGGATTAAATTGAAATATCGCATTTCAGACATTTATATCGCGTGCTCGCCATGCGACTGTACAAACAAACACCAGCTCTGCATAGCGTACTTTACTACCGCTGTGAGTTGCGCTAGATCTGCACCATCACGTGCCTGTAGCGTAAGACCCTGAAGCAGCGTGGCATAAAAATCGGTCATGGTTTCAATCGGTGCGTTGGCAGGTAAATCACCATCGATGATGCCCTGTTGCAAGCGCTCCAATAATTTATGTTTGGTTTTCAACCGTTTTGACAACAAGGTGTGCTGAACTTGCTGGGTCGATTCGGAACAGTTCATGGTCGCCACCACCAACATACAACCGGAAGGCTTATTAGGTTGCAGCAAACGGTTCAGATTGTCATAAAAATACAATTCAAAGGCAATTTTGGCAGTTTTGGCTTGTTCAAAAATACGCTCGATGGGACATGCCTCATGCGCTAAATAATAATCGATGCTTTTATAAAACAAAGTCGCCTTATCGCCAAAGGTACTGTACAAGCTCGGGGCAGTCACATTTAATGCCTGAGTCAGATCATTGATTGAGGTCGCCTCGTAGCCATGTGCCCAAAACAGTAGCATCGCTTTTTCAAGCGCTTGCTGCTCATCAAAGCATTTTGGGCGCCCGCGTTTTTTTTTGCACGGAACGTCTTGATCCTGCTGCTCAAAGCCATTTGCTACATCTGTCATAAACGCCACGTTTATTTTTATAACAATCACTATTAAATTACTTGACGCTGGTGAATTGTTCAACTATTTTATTTTCATAATGATCACTATTAAATTATAAATTAGATCGATCACACGCTTTGCATCTCCCAAAATTAGGATATTCATCATGAATGCGCTTCATGCTCAAGAGGCTACGCCCTCTCGTCCCACTGGTGGCAGTTGGCTCGCCATACTCGCCGTTTCAATTGCGGCATTTGCACTGGTGACCAGTGAGTTTTTACCTGTCGGGGTACTCAATGACGTGGCCACTGATTTGAATATCTCGGTGGGTACTGCCGGATTGATCATCACGCTCCCCGGCGTCATGGCGGCGCTAGCGGCACCATCACTGCCGGTTATTTTTAAACAGCTCGATCGTCGTTATGTACTGATTGTATTGACCGCCATTATGGTACTGGCCAATGCCTTGACTGCCTTTGCAGACGATTTTAAGGTGCTGCTTATCAGCCGGATGATTCTGGGCATTGCCATTGGCGGGTTTTGGGCCACGGCAATTGCATTGAGTGGTAAATTGGCGCCTGCCCATTTACCCATTGCCAAAGCTACCGCCGTAGTGATGGCCGGTGTGACCTTAGCCACGGTACTGGGCGTTCCGATTGGCACGTGGTTAAGCGAATTTTATGGCTGGCGTAGTGCCTTTGGCATTACCGCCATCATTGGTTTTGTGGTGCTGCTGTTACAGCTACGTTTTTTACCAGTGCTGGTTCCTGAATCATCGATTCGACTTCAAGACCTACCAGCCTTATTGCGAGTGCCTAAAGCACGTAACGGCATGTTAATTGTGCTATTGATGGGTTTGGCACACTTTTGTGCCTATAGTTACCTCGCACCCTTTTTTAAACATATTGCAGGATTCGACGGCACCACCATCAGTAGCTTGCTGTTGCTGTACGGTATTGCGGGTGTATTTGGCAATGCCTTTGCAGGCTATAGTGGTAATTTGAATATTCGTTACACCATGGCTTTTGTGGGCGTGTGTTTTGCCATAGTTTTCTTCAGCTTTCCTGTCTTTGCCATTCATGAAGTTGGCGCGATGATTTTAACTGCGTTATGGGGCTTTGCCTTTGGTGCATTTCCAACTTCGGCCAATATCTGGATGTTTGTTCATGCGCCTAAAGCCGTCGAAAAAGGCATGCCACTGTTCGTTGGGATGTTTCAGGTCATGATTGCGACAGGCTCTTTGATCGGCGGTTTTGTGGTTGACCATTTTAATGAAAATATCTTAATTTATGGTGTGCTCAATTTTGTTGTGTTGGCCTTAATTGGTTTATTTACCTTAGTTAAAGGTTTAAGCAATCCAAAGCTTCACTGCGAACAGTAAATTTTTTCGGATTTCTCATATGGATTTATCCTCTGTATCACCTACCGCAGCGATGCTTAAAGAGCAGATTGATATCCATGAGTTTTTCTTTCACCCCCACGATGAAGTGCTTGCACATTCATCGCTTTGGGGGGGATTTTAATTTTAGCTTGAATGGACTGCTGCAAATTCAGGTCGAGCAACGGACATTTTTTGCACCACCCAATTACGGTGTGTGGCTACCACCACGGACCACACATTGTTGTCTTAATATCGATCAGCCGACACATTTTGTGTGTATTCGGCTACATCCTCAGCTTTCCGCGAAATTGAGTGATTGTCCAAAAACACTCGAGATCCAGCCATTTTTTCATGCTTTGGTAAAAGAGATTCTAGATCCGACACGTGATCATTCCGAGCAAAGCCGTCTGCACTTATTACAGGTATTGCTGGATCAGCTCCTGACAGCCAAACAATATGATCATTATTTACCACCGTCAGCGCATCCCGTACTGGCACCGATTTTAAATGCTTTGGCCGATGCCAAACGCTTTGCTCAAAGCCTACAGCAAATTCTTGATGATTTTGAGATTAGCGAGCGACATGCGCTGCGCTTATGTCAGCAAGAGTTAAACATGGGGCTCTCTGAATGGCGCAATAGAGCCAAAGTGGTGTACGCAGTTGCAAAAATTCGTCAGGGTGATTCAGTCAAACGTATTGCGCTTGAGCTGGGCTATCATCAAAGCTCGAGCTTCATCGCATTTTTTAAACGTTACACCGGACACACACCCGTACAGCTTAGAACGCGTTAATCTCAAATCTTAACGATCTGTTTCATCACAAAATTGCTATACATCGCACTTAAACATGTCATCGTATGATATGCCTGAGCGCCCTCAATACATGCGCTTGTCAGCTTATTTTTACTCTTTCTTTTGCATAAGGATTCAATATGAGTCAGTCGGTTTATCATATTCCTGTTCAAGACATTCAAGGCCAAGCAGTCGATCTTGAACAATACAATGGTCAGGTACTCTTGATTGTAAACGTTGCATCAAAATGTGGCCTCACGCCGCAGTACGAAGGACTCGAAGCACTGTATCAAGCGAAAAAAGATCAAGGCTTAACCATTTTAGGCTTTCCGGCCAATAACTTTTTGGAACAAGAGCCTGGAACGAATGAAGAAATTCAGCAGTTCTGCTCCTTAAATTTTGATGTGAAATTTCCATTGTTTGCAAAAATTTCGGTTGCTGGTGAAGACAAGCATCCGCTTTATCAAACTCTTATTCAAGCACAGCCCGAACGTATTGGAGAAGGCCCGTGGTGGAAAGACTTGGTTGAATATGGTCTGACCCCAAATGAACCACCAGAAGTGCTATGGAATTTTGAAAAATTTTTAGTCAGTAAAACAGGCGAAGTCGTTGCACGTTTTGCACCCGACATCACCGCAGATGACCCTCGCCTGATTGATGCCATTAATCAAGAATTGGCCAAATAAACCGTTCTGTATGGGGCACCTCAAGTATGCCCCATGCATTCTATCCTCTATAAACAATACTTTTACAACATGATCTTCATATTTTGCTGAATCCGGCATGCTCTAATTATTAAATTAATAATATGGCGCCATTTGAAGTTTCTGTTTGATAATGTGGGGGTCATACGGCTTTGGATGGAAAAAATGATGATGCCTACACCTTTCGCTGCTAAATTTTCTTTGCTTGTGCTGAGCTGTAGCATATTGTTTGTGGGCTGTGATCAACAACCCGACTCAGAAGAAAGTACCGCGCGTGAGCAAAGTATGACATCGGCCAATCAAGACAACATGCCTATCGATAATCAAGGTAGTGATGATGCCCTCAACAATGAAGAACGCTCATCGACCACGAATCTATTTTATTTGCTTCGCGACGCGGCAGATTTGCAGCTCAAAGTAGGTCAAGACATGCAAAAGTTGCAAGCGACGCAAAGTCAGCTTGAAACCGCGCTTCAAGAACAAGATCCGCAAGCCGCACAGCAAACATTATCTCACTTTAAAACCCAGTTGACCCAATTCAATGACAATCTCAACCAGTTGCAACTGAAAAGTCCAGAGGTTGAAAAATTACGTCAACAGCTGATCAATACCAATGAGCAGCTGTTACAGAGCGATCTGTTTCAACAGACATTGAACTGGAAAAAACAGGATATTGTGGCTATTCAGCATCAGCTCAATACGCTACAAACTGAAATGCTGAAACTGGCTGCCTTAATTGTCAATCCAACCGCGAATGCGTCAAGCACAGACTCTAAATCTTAAAGCGCCCTAGAGATCGCTCAGACGAAGACGAAGTTGATAACTGAGTTGCTGCTCTGGAAATAGTGTTTGTTGCTCGGTGGCCACCTGTCCAGCCTCAACACAAACAAATTCTTGCCAGCTTTGAGGTGCTAAATCGGCCATGCGCTTGGTTTTTTCAATCCATGGGTTCCACACCACCGCACTTTGTGCAGATGTCTCAATCACAATTTGTGTTGTAGACGAGTCATCTAAGCGAAATTTTCCTTTCGTGAGCGGATAGATCTGATCGGTTTCACAATGAAACTCAAACGGTGCAGTATTCTGCTGCTTGATCTGATGACCATCTAACTGATCAATGTAAGAACACCCTTCAACGCCATACAGTCGGGTACGTTGAGTCTTGACAGCAAAATAACTGTGCCAAGCAAAACCGAAGCTGATCGGATGGATGTCTAAATTATTCAATCGAAAGTTGAGTTCAAGGGTTTGCCCCAACCGGATGTGAATTTCAAGACAAAATGCGGCATCCCAATAACGACGAGTCGCAGCATGATCACGAAGTTCAAAGGTCAAGCTGTGTCCTTGACCCTGTTGATATTGAGCATCTTTGAATTGCCACTGCATATTTCTGGCAAAGCCATGTGCAGGATAGTCTGTTTCAATTGCATGCGCACCAAACCATGGAAAACATAGCGGAATGCCACCACGAATAGCCTTTCCTGCTGCAAATGAATTACGATCTGAGAGCCAGAGTACATCACGCTGATGCTGCTTAGAATAAAATTGTAGAACTTGCGCGCCCTGTAGAGCCACTTGAGCCGTACAAAATTCGTTGTCGATCTGCAAGATCTGAAGCGCATCTGGTCCCAACGATGCCCACTGAAGGCCCGTGATGTTTTGAAACGCCATATCTGTCATGTCCTCTGCTGCACCTATTTGCAACAGAGCTTAGCGCAAAGCTTTGCTAAACAACAGACATAAAAAAAGCCACCTGACGGTGGCTTCTTCAATCCAAAATCGTGGCTTAAAGCGCGCGATTCTTGATTTTACGAATCGTTTCAAGCTGAGCTGCAGTTTCTGCAAGCGCAGCAAGTGCAGCAGCAGAATCCAGATCACTCTTCTGATTGGCAAGCAATTGCTCGGCGTGCTTACGCACTTCGACAATTGCTGCTTCATCTAGGTTGTCAGCACGGATTGCAGTATCTGCAAGCACGGTCACAACGTGAGGCTGAACTTCTAACACACCGCCTGATACATAAACGATTTCTTCTGTACCATTTTCCAACTGAACGCGGATCGGTCCTGGTTGGAGCAAGGTTACCAGTGGCGCGTGTCCAGGTAAAATACCCAACTCACCACCTGCACCTTTAGCGATCAACATCGTAACTTGTCCAGAGTAAATTGACTCTTTCACACTTACGACATCACATTGCATCGTCGCCATGAGAACCTCCTAAATTAGAGTTGCTAATTAAAGTTTCTCAGCTTTAGCAATTACTTCGTCAATACCACCCACCATGTAGAACGCTTGTTCTGGGATGTGATCGTATTCACCAGCTAAAAGACCTTTAAAGCCACGAATCGTTTCTTTAAGTGGTACTAATTTACCAGGTGCACCCGTAAATACTTCAGCAACGTGGAATGGTTGAGAGAAGAAACGTTGGATTTTACGCGCACGGTAAACAACCAACTTATCTTCTTCTGCCAATTCATCCATACCCAAGATCGCGATGATGTCTTTAAGCTCTTTATAACGTTGCAATACGTTCTGTACAGAACGTGCAATTTCATAATGCTCAGCACCAACAACCAATGGATCTAGCTGACGTGAAGTTGAGTCAAGTGGATCGATCGCTGGATAAATACCGGAAGATGCGATGTCACGGCTCAATACAACAGTTGCATCTAAGTGAGCAAACGTCGTTGCAGGCGATGGGTCAGTCAAGTCATCCGCAGGTACGTATACCGCTTGGATCGATGTGATCGAACCAGACTTAGTCGACGTAATACGTTCTTGAAGTACACCCATTTCCTCTGCAAGTGTAGGCTGGTAACCTACTGCAGATGGCATACGGCCTAACAATGCTGATACTTCAGTACCTGCAAGTGTGTAACGATAGATGTTGTCAACAAACAACAATACGTCACGGCCTTTACCGTTTTCATCTTTTTCATCACGGAAATATTCCGCCATAGTCAAACCAGTCAACGCTACGCGTAAACGGTTACCTGGTGGCTCGTTCATCTGACCATAGACCATTGCTACTTTGTCAAGAACGTTAGAATCTTTCATTTCGTGATAGAAGTCGTTACCTTCACGAGTACGCTCACCCACACCGGCAAACACTGAGTAACCTGAGTGCTCGATCGCGATGTTACGGATCAGTTCCATCATGTTTACGGTTTTACCTACAC
>Ga0256409_1000593_pt1 | contig 19422 bp, 17 predicted proteins | sample PhySR1_FD_185981 | JGI IMG/M metagenome (GOLD analysis project Ga0256409, IMG submission 185981) | Leaf surface microbial communities from sunflower plants in UC Gill Tract Community Farm, Albany, California, United States - DLSL S.R1 | ecosystem: Host-associated > Plants > Phyllosphere >...
TCGAGGTCGCGCAGGTCTTGCGATACCTTCTCGACCTTTTCTTCCTTCGCCAGCTCCATCGTCAACAGCACGTCCCGAGCGCGGTTGCGCAGCTCGTTGACGGTGTCTTCGTCGAACGCTTCGATTTCCATCATTTCCTGCAGCGGCACGTAAGCCACTTCCTCGAGCGAGCTGAAGCCCTCTTCGATCAGGATGTCTGCAACCTCTTCGTCCACGTCCAGCTTCGCCATGAACAACTGGCGAACGACTGAGCTTTCTTCTGCCTGCTTCTGCGCAGACTCTGCCGGCGTCATGATGTTGATCTGCCAGCCGGTCAACTCCGACGCCAAGCGAACATTCTGGCCGCTACGGCCGATGGCCACGGCGAGGTTTTCCTCGTCGACCACCACGTCCATGCTGTGCTTTTCCTCGTCCACGACGATGGACTGCACTTGCGCCGGCGCCAGCGCACCGATCACAAACTGCGCCGGGTCTTCCGACCACAGCACGATGTCCACAGCCTCGCCGCCAACTTCGTTACGCACAGCCGTCACGCGGGTGCCGCGCACGCCAACGCAGGTGCCAATCGGGTCAATACGCTTGTCGTGCGCAACGACCGCGATTTTCGCACGCACGCCAGGATCGCGCGCGGCGGCCTTGATCTCCAACAGGCCCTGTTCCATTTCCGGCACTTCGTTTTCGAAGAGCTTGATCAGGAACTCTGGGCAGGTGCGCGAAAGCTCGATCTGCGGGCCGCGTGCGGTGCGGTCGACATTCAAGATGTACGCGCGGACGCGGTCGCCCGTGCGCAAATTTTCCTTCGGGATCATCTGGTCGCGGGCCAGCAGCGCCTCGACGCGGCCGGTTTCAACGATCAGGCCCTTCTTGTCGGCGCGCTTGATCGTGCCGGTCATGACCTTCTCGCCACGATCCAGGTAATCGTTCAGGATCTGCTCCCGCTCGGCATCGCGAATGCGTTGCAGGATCACCTGCTTGGCCGCCTGCGCGCCAATGCGGCCGAACTCGACCGACTCGATCTGCTCTTCGACGAAGTCGTCGACATCGAGGTCAGGATTTTGCTCCTTGGCTTCGAACAGCAAAATCTGCTTGTCCGGTTCCTGCAGGCCTGCATCGTCGGGAACGACGAGCCAGCGACGGAAGGTTTCGTGTTCGCCCGACTCACGGTCGATCGCCACGCGCACATCCACGTCTTCTTCAAAGCGCTTCTTGGTCGCGGAAGCCAATGCGGCCTCCAACGCCCCGAACACCACATCCTTGTCGACGTTTTTTTCGCGCGCAAGCGCATCGACGAGCAACAGAACTTCGCGGCTCATTGCTTGTTCCCTTTGTTTCGATTTCCTTTGAAGTCCAGCACAGGCACCAGCCGGGCGCGGTCGAGTTCCGACAGCGTGAATTCCAGCAGCGCGGGGCCTTCCTTGCCCTCAAACTCAAGGCCGATTCGTTCCTGGCCTGGCTCGCCCGTCGGAGCCTGAATGATTCCCGTGAAATTCTTTTGCCCGCCCACCGGCAGGCGCAACGTCACCTTGACCTCAAGGCCGGCGAAGCGCGTGAAGTCGGCCAGCGTGCGCAGCGGGCGGTCCAGCCCGGGCGACGACACTTCCAACCGTTCGTAGTTGACGTTTTCAACTTCGAACACGCGCGTGAGCTGATGGCTCACTTTTTCGCAATCTTCAATGACGATGCCGTTCTCTGCCTGATCGATATACACGCGCAGCAGCCCGGCGGGCGCGCGCTCCACTTCCACCAGCTCGTAACCCATGGCGGTGAGGGTTTTCTCAATCAGATCAGTCAAATGCACGTTTTTCCTGAAGAATTTCCCGGTATGACCAACCTGCGGAAGCAAAAAAAAATGGGCGCAACGCCCATATCATTCGCCCATCTTCTGCAGGATGACTTTTGATTAGACTCTCATTGTAATACGTTTCGAGGCAAAACGCAAAAATTGCCTAGAAGCCGCCACAAAATGGGGCGTTGCGACGAACGCCGCACACAACGCCCGCATTTTTAACGCTTACCGCCGCGTTTGCTACCACCGCGCGGCGCCTTATTGCCACTCGGGACACCACCACCACTCTTTCCGGGGCGCTTGCTGCCGGGCGCGCGATTGCCATCACGCATACCACCGCCGCCGGCCGCGCCGCCGCGGCCATTCGGGCGCTCACCCATACGGGTGCGCGCTGTCAGCGTGGTGGGACCACCCACATTGATGTAGCCCATGGACGTTTGCATCGGATCGGGCTGACGCGGGCTCGACGGACGGCGCTGCGCGGGTTGCGCGCGATTACCGTTCTCAACGCCCATACCGCGCGACTGGAAGTTGGCTTCCCCCGCAAAACCGGACGACATCGGCCCCATCAACACCGGCGCGGGCCCACGGCGACGATTGCCCTGGCGGTCTTGCCCACCGCCAGAACTGGCCGTCGGCACCTTCATGCCCAGCGTACCCATCAGCGTACGCACATCGTCGGCCGACACTTCCTGCCAGCGCCCGCGCTTAAGCCCGCGTGGCAATACGAAGCTGCCATAGCGCGTACGGATCAGGCGCGACACGGTCAGGTTGACCGCCTCGAACATGCGCCGCACTTCGCGGTTACGCCCCTCGGTCAGGGCGACGTGGTACCAGTGGTTGACACCTTCGCCGCCGCCATCGACGCAGCGCAGGAAGTTGGCTTCGCCGTCCTGAAGCGGGATGCCGTGCAAGAGCTTCTGACGGTCAGTTTCGGCCAGCTCACCCAGCGTACGCACCGCGTATTCACGCTCAACGCCATAGCGCGGGTGCATGAACCGGTTGGCGATATCGCCGGAGGTCGTGAAAATCAGCAGGCCCTCGGTATTGAAGTCGAGGCGGCCGACTGCAACCCACTTGCCCGTCTTCATGCGTGGCAACGCGTCGAACACGGTCGGCCGGCCTTCCGGATCGGACTGGCTCACGATTTCACCGGCCGGCTTGTGATACAGCAGCACGCGCGGCGGCTTGTTCGGCAGCTTGCGTTGGATCAGCTTGCCATTCACGCGCACCTGATCGGTCGCGAGAATGCGTTGGCCGATGTGGGCCGGCAGGCCGTTCACGGAGACGCGACCTTGCAGGATCAGGTCTTCCATGTCGCGGCGCGAGCCAAGCCCGGCATCAGCCAAGATTTTGTGCAGCTTGGGAGCGTCGTCGTCGGAGGTCAGTTCGCGCACCTTGGGGGGCTGCGATGCACCTCCAGCGTCAACCTCCGAATCGTACGCGCCGGAAATCACGTATTGGAAGACGTCTTCGGAGCCCTTGCCGCTCTTCAGCCCCTTGCCCCCTCGATTCTGGGTCTGGCCGCCAGCCTTGCCCTGCGGTTTGCCATTGTGGTTCGGCTGCTTGCCACGACCGCCGGCATTCTTGCCGCCAGCGCCTTCCGTACGTTCGCTGCGCTCGGCGCGTTCCGCCGGTTGGCCTTCGCCTTGACGGCGACGGTTCTTGCCGAAACGGCCGCGCGGACCACGTCGCTCCCCCTGGCTTTCTGCTGGCGCCTGTTCTGCCGGAGCAGCACCTTCTGCGGCAACGGTCGCCGGCTCACCAGCCGCTTCTTTCGGCTTGCGTGCCCGTGGCGCGCGGCTCTTGCGCGGTTGCGCAGGCTGGCCGGCGTCCGCACTACCCGCCTCAGCAGCTTCCCCCTCAGGGCGGCCGTCCTGCTGCTGGCGGCGCGAAGCCACAAGGTTGCGCAAGCCTCGGCGCAATCCCTTGCGACGAGGCGCGGCCTCAGTCCCATCACCGCCGTCTTGTCGCGGCGGCTGAGCGTCGGCGTCGGCCGGCATACGTGTATCCATGGAGTCTGACTGGGTGCTCACAACGTCTTCAAAAAATCTAGGGGTTCAGACCATGCACCGACTGTGCGGCGGGCATGGCGTCACGAATGTTCATTGGCGGGAGCCGCAGGCGGCTCGATCGGTGTTTTGTACTCGTCTTCAGTTGCAACCTCGATCGCATTCACTGTTTGCGACTCGGTTTCCAGCGCTGGCTCGCCACCCGCCGCAACCTCAACGGGCTGCGCTGGCGTTTCAGCAATTGCCTCGACGGAAGCCTCGGCAACGGGCGATCCGGCAGAGTCCTCCACCGAAGCCGCTACGCTCTCAGCACCTTCCGGCGCGTCGTTGACCATCGCCGTCAGCTCTTCCACCGCAATTGCACCGCCCTCGAATTCGATGGCGCCCTGCTCCAGCAGGCTCGCCTGCGCCTGGGCGCGGGCATCTTCAAGCGGCGGCAGTTCGTCCAGCGAACGCAAGCCAAGGTCGTCGAGAAACTGCTTGGTCGTCGCATACAGCGCAGGGCGGCCTGGCACGTCGCGATGACCGATGACCTCGATCCAGCCGCGGTCTTCAATCTGCTTGATGACCTGCGTGTTGACCGTCACACCGCGAATGTCTTCGATATCACCGCGGGTGACCGGCTGGCGATAAGCGATGATCGCCAGCGTTTCCATCACGGCGCGCGAATACTTTGGCGGCTTTTCCGGATGCAGGCGATCGAGATACACGCGCATTTCCGGGCGGCTCTGCAGGCGCCAGCCCGAGGCCAGCGCGACCAGTTCGACACCGCGATTCAACCAGTCCTGGCGCAGCTCTTCGAGCAGCACACGGATGGTGTCTGCGGAAACATCTTCGTCGAACAGCTTGCGCAAGTCATTGACTCGCAACGGGTCCTGCGCGCAGATCAGCGCGGTTTCGAGGACGATCTTCGCCTCTTGGGTATTCATCGGGTTGAGCGGCTCGTCATTGCTCGCGCGCGGCCAGTCGCCGTCACGCTTGAGGTTTGTCGTCCCGCCGCGAAGCACGCGGCATTTCTGAATGCTGTTGCCCGCCCGGGCCCGGCACGCGAAGGCCAATTAATTCAATTGGACTCTGCACCAAAACGCAGTGGTTGTGCCCGTAAAGTAGGGCCGGAGGAGCGAGTTGATCCGGTGCCGGTCAGGCACCACAAGGGCAATTTCTTCCGCCGCCATGGGAACGGATACTGCACCGGACGACTACCAAGAAGAACGGCAGCCTGCCCGAATCGACTGTCCAGGGTGACTCTACCGCTGGATGGCATCGCTTGGCGCCGCGCTTGGGATTGTTGATTTGCGCGGGTGGCGAATCGAATTGTTGTCGATTGTAGGGCAATTTCCAGCAACGCCGCAACCGGGAAGATGCCCTAGCCACCCATCCCAGGCCGGATGGCAATTTCCGCGCGCCTTAAACACCTACAGCACTAGACAGAATCCGTGTGCGTTAAGCATCTCTGGCAACCAGATTGCGTGAACCAGCCCCCAGACCCCAAACCCGGCGATGGCGATGCCGGCCGCGCCCCGCGCCCATCGCTGGCGCGACAGCCCGCGCAGCCACCCAGCCAGACCAGACATCATCAGCAGGTTGGGCAGCGTACCGGCACCAAAAGCGAGCATGACCACGGCCCCGGAGGCGGCGTTGCCCGCCAACAACGCCACAGCCAATGCGCCGTAGACCATGCCACACGGCACCAGCCCCCAGGCCATGCCAGTGAGATAGCGGCGTAGTAACGGCGACTGACGTTGCAGCCTACTTCCCAGCGTGGCGGCCCCTCGAGACAGGCCACCTGCCACGCGGCCAAGCAAGCGCTCAAGCCACACACTGCGCCACGCATCCCCAGCGGAACGAACAAGCAGCAAAACCCCGTAGGCGACCAGCAATGCGCTAGCGAAGGCAAACAAGCCGCGTTGAATCGGCAGCCATTGCTGGCGCCAGACAGTCGCGCCCATCGCACCCATGATTGCGCCCAGCAACGCATAGGTGGTCAGCCGGCCGGCATGCATGACGACCTGCTCAAACCATAGCCGGCGACGGGACACGATCCGCACCGCCACAGCTCCACGTTCGGCCGCGAGTGCGATACCGCTGCACATCGCCAGACAATGCACACCACCGAGCAATGCAATCAGGAAAACGCTCAGAAGCGCTGCGGCACTCATCTTTCTGACGCTCTCTTGATATGGACCAAGGTTTTCGTTTTACTGTTGCGAACTAAGCGTAATCGACGCGTTTTGCCGCATCGGAAATGTCCGAGGACAAGAAGGTCGCCGTTATAATAAGCTGCAGCAGCATCACAAGAATTACTCATTTCACTTTCCCGAAATTCAGTCGCCCCCACCCGTGCTCACTCGAATCGCACTTACCGATCAAGCCTCGCGTTGCTCCACCTGCGTACTAGGGCAAATCTGCCTGCCGGTGGGAATGAACTCGGACGACGTGCGCAAGATGGACGATTTGGTCAGCGAGCGCATCCGCATTAAGAAGGGGCAATCGCTCTATTCCTTGGGCGAGCCGCTGGAAGCGGTTTATGGCATTCGTTTCGGCACGCTCAAAACCCATCTGACGCTTGAAGACGGTCGACACCAGATCACGGGGTTCCACCTGCCGGGTGAAATCGTCGGGCTCGATGGCATTGGCGACATGCGCCACGTGTCGGACGCCACCGCGCTCGAAGATACCGAAGTCTGCGTGGTGCGCTACGACGAGTTGCAGCACCTTTCGCGCCGGCTGCCTTCGCTGCAGCATCAGTTCCTGCGCATCATGAGCAAGGAGATTTCGCAGGATCATCTGATGCTGCTCACGCTGGGCTCCATGCGTGCGGAGGAGCGTCTCGCAGCGTTCCTACTAAACCTCTCGAAGCGTTCGGCCCAGCGTGGATATTCGTCGACCGAGTTTGTCCTGCGGATGAGCCGCGAAGAACTCGGCAGCTATCTTGGCCTGAAGCTCGAAACGGTCAGCCGCCTGTTCTCGCGCTTTGCCGAAGCGGGTCTCATCCAGATCCGCCAACGCCACGTCAAGCTGATCGACCTGGCCGGCCTGCGCCAGGTCATGAGCGGTCAGGCGGCCTAAGCTGCCCTCCATGGCGCCCGCTCAGACGAGCGGGTGTTCATGCGCTTCCAGCTTGCCAATGCCCGGTGACACATAGAGCGTCAGCGCGCTCGACAATCCGCACAACAACCAGAACACAAAGAACGACACGGTGTAGACCGCTTGGGCCGACACCGTGATCTGCTCGCCGAAAAAACGCAGGTCTGCGGGGTCGACCACCGCGAAGACCACCAGCTCAGCCAGCGCGGCCGACAGAAATGCCGGCCACAGAATCCACATCAGCAATCGACGCTTCATCGGGCCTCCGTGTGAATGGCATGCGCCGGCGTGAGGACCGTCTTTTCAACGACCAAACCGCGCCGCACGACGTTGTCATGAATAACAGCGTCGGGATGCGACACCGCCAGCCAGATTGTGACGCCGCAGCCGACCATGGCGACGAACGGCCCTGCCATCAGCAGCCACGGCCAGGGCTCGCGCCACCAAGGACGGGCCTGTGCGGAAGATTGCGTTGCGTGCATCGTTGCCTCCTGTTGGGGATGCCGCATCAGCGCGGCACGATGAAGCTCGACGGTTCGCGCAGTACGAGGCTGTCGCTACCGCTGTCTGCATGGATGACGAAACGGATTTTGTGCGAGCCGGGGGCGGCATCGTCGGCCGGCCGGCGTACGCGCACTGGCAGCAGTCGGTTAGCCGCCGGCGGCAGTTCCAATGTGGTCGACTCGCCGCGACCGCCTTCCACGTCCAGTTCCGGCATGCCCTCTGCGGTGATGGTCACGCGCATGGGGTGCTCGGAGGCGTTCATCAGTTGCAGGCGATAAACGTTCTCGATCTTGCCGCCATCCACTTCACGCGCCAGTGCACCACGATCACGAATGACGTCAACCTTGAGTGGCTGCCGCATGGCCAACGCCACGATGAACCCGGTGAAGAGCACCAGCATGATCCCGGTATAGATCAGCACACGCGGACGCAGCAGATGTCGCCGGGCTTCCTTCGGGCTGAGCCGATCAAGCATCGCGCGTTCTGACGTGTAGCGAATCAGACCGCGCGGGTAGCGCATCTTGTCCATGACCTGGTCACAGGCGTCAATGCAAGCACCGCAACCGATGCATTCGTATTGCAGCCCTTGACGGATGTCGATGCCGGTCGGGCACACCTGCACGCAGATGCTGCAGTCGACGCAAGCACCCAGACCCTGAGCTTCGAAATCGGCGTTGCGCGAACGGCTGCCGCGCGGCTCGCCGCGCTGGGTGTCGTAAGTCACAACATAGGTATCGGGATCGACCATCACGCTCTGGAAACGAGCGTAGGGACACATGTACCGACAGACTTGCTCGCGCATGAAACCGGCGTTGCCCCACGTCGCAAATGCGTAGAACAGCATCCAGAATGTCTGCCAAGGACCGAGCGACAGCGTCCAGGTCTCCATGCCCAGATCGCGGATTGGCGTGAAGAAGCCCACGAAGGTGAAGCCCGTCCACAGCGCGATGAGGATCCAAGCCGAATGTTTTGCGGCCTTCAGGCGGAATTTTCGCAGGCTCCAACGCTCACCGTCGAGGCGGATGCGCGCGAAGCGATCTCCTTCGATGTGCCGCTCGATCCACATGAAAATCTCGGTGTAGACCGTCTGCGGACAGGCATAGCCGCAAAAGAGCCGCCCCGCCACCGCCGTAAATAGAAACAGCGCCAGCGCCGACAGCACCAGCAGCAACGTCAGATAGATGACATCCTGCGGCCACAACACGAGGCCAAAGAGGTAGAACTTGCGTGCGCCCAAGTCGAATAGCACTGCTTGGCGACCGTTCCACTGGAACCACGGCAAGCCATAAAAGATGGCTTGCGTGGCCAGCACCAGCCAGACGCGCCAACGCGCAAAGGCGCCGGTCACGGCGCGTGGATAAATCTTGCGCCGGACCTCATAGAGCATCTGCTCGGTGGGTGCGTCTTCGGCGCCCGCCGCCGCAGTGGCGGGCGTCATCGGGCGCCAGGCTGGTTCTTTGTCGCTCATTGCGCGTGACTCGTATTGCTATTCGACAGACCCCATACATAGGCCGCCAGCATGCGGATCTTCTCCGGCGAGAGCAGGTTCTCGTGCGCCGGCATCGTGTTGTCACGACCCTTGAGAATGGTCTCGACGATGGTTGCTTCCGAACTGCCGTACAGCCAGACGCGGTCGGTCAGGTTAGGTGCGCCAAGTGTCTGATTGCCCTTGCCGCTTGCCGTGTGGCAGGCCGCGCAGACCGACTTGAACGTCGGTTCACCACGCGCTGCCTTGATCGGGTCGTAAGACAAGCCCGACAGCGAGCGCACGTAGTTGGCCACGTTGACAGCCTGGTTGCCATCCACCACAGCAGCCAGCGATGGCATGACACCGTGACGCCCCTTGGTGATGGTGGTCAGGATCGTCTCGGGCTCGCCGCCGTACAGCCAGTCGCTGTCGGTCAGGTTCGGGAAGCCCTTCGAGCCGCCGGCGTCGGAGCCGTGGCACTGCGCGCAGTTGTTCAGGAACAGGCGCTGGCCGATCTCATGGGCCTGCGGGTCGGCGGCGATCTGCTTGATGTCCATGCTGGCATAACGCTCATAGACCGGACGGACCTGTGCATCGGCTGCAGCGCGCTGCGCGGCCAATTCGCCCCGTGTCGAGAAACCGAGGGCGCCGCCGTATGAACCCAACCCCGGGTAGAGGATCAGGTACCCCAACGCAAAGATGCACGACAGCAGGAACATCCACATCCACCAGCGTGGCAGCGGGTTGTTCAGTTCGCGCAGGTCGCCGTCCCATACATGGCCGGTGTCCTCGCCCGCGCTATGACCGGGCGCAATCTGAATGCGCCTCTGCGAAAACAGCAACCAGACACACCACACGATGCCAACCAAGGCGATCGCTGCGATGTAATACCCCCAGAACTCCGAAATGAAGTCGCTCATGATTCTGTGTCCTTATTGATGCGGGCGCGACGCGTCTGCGCGCGCACCGGCGACCTCGGCCTCATCGGGCAGCAGGAACGGCAGCATGGCCGATTCCGCATTCGCAGCGCGGCGATGCGCGGAGAATGCCCACCAGGTAATGCAGACGAACAACACGAGGAAGACGGCAGTCGCAATTGCACTCAGCATGGCCATGGCTTACTCCTTGGCTGCAACGGTGGCAGGCGCAGCAGCCGGAGCGACAGCCACGTCCCGGACGTTACGCAGCTCCACGCCAAGGCCTTGCAGATAGGCGACCACGGCGTCTTCTTCCGTTTTGCCTGCGAGTTGCTCGCGTGCCCCGGCAATCTGGGCATCCGTGTACGGAACACCCAGCTGACGCAGGACATGCATCTTCTTTTCGATGTCACTGTTGTCCAGCGGCGTCTTCGAGAGCCACGCATATGACGGCATGTTCGACTCAGGCACCACTTCACGCGGATCACGCAGGTGGATGCGATGCCAGTCGTCCGAATAGCGCTGCCCAACGCGCGCCAGATCCGGGCCCGTGCGCTTGGAACCCCACAGGAACGGGTGATCGAACACCGACTCGCCAGCCAGCGAATAGTGGCCGTAGCGTTCGGTCTCAGCGCGAAGCGTACGCACTTGCTGAGAGTGGCAGCCAACGCAGCCTTCGCGGATGTAGATATCGCGCCCCGCCAGCCGCAGCGGCGAATACGGGGCGATGCCCTTGACCGGTTCAGTGGTCGAATGCTGGAAGAACAGCGGCAAGATCTGCACCAGGCCGGCAATGCTGACGACGACGAGCGTCATCACGATCAGCAAGCCGATGTTCTTTTCCAGCGTCTCGTGCGAGAAAAACTTGTTGGATTGATTGCTCATGTTCCCCTCCTCACTGAGCCGCGACCATCGGGGTCTGGGCCGATTGAGGAATCGGTGCATCGATTGCCTTGCTGCCCTGGATGGTCTTGAACACGTTGAATGCCATCAGCAGCATGCCGCCCAGGAAGCACAGGCCGCCAGCCAAACGAATCAGGTAGAACGGGTACGTTGCCTTCACCGCTTCGACAAAGCTGTAGGTCAGCGTGCCGTCAGCCTCGGTGGCGCGCCACATCAGGCCCTGCATCACGCCGGCTACCCACATGGCAGCGATGTAGAGCACCACGCCGATGGTCGCCACCCAGAAGTGGACCTCGATCAGGCGCGTGCTGTACATCTTCTGCTGGCCGAAGAGGCGCGGGATCATGTAGTACATCGAGCCGATAGTGATCATTGCCACCCAGCCCAGGGCGCCGGAGTGCACGTGGCCGATCGTCCAGTCGGTGTAGTGCGACAGCGCATTCACGGTCTTGATGGACATCATCGAGCCCTCGAACGTCGCCATGCCGTAGAACGACAGTGCCACCACGAGGAACTTCAGGATCGGATCGGTGCGCAGTTTGTGCCAGGCACCCGAGAGGGTCATGATCCCGTTGATCATGCCGCCCCACGATGGGGCCAGCAGAATGAGCGAGAACACCATGCCCAGCGACTGCGCCCAGTCGGGCAGCGACGTGTACTGGAGGTGGTGCGGACCCGCCCACATGTAGGTGAAATTCAGCGCCCAGAAGTGGACGATCGAGAGGCGATACGAATAGATCGGACGCTCGGCCTGCTTGGGCACGAAGTAATACATCATGCCCAGGAAGCTGGTGGTCAGGAAGAAGCCCACTGCGTTGTGGCCGTACCACCATTGCACCATCGCATCCTGCACGCCGGCATAAGCCGAGTACGACTTCCACATCGACACCGGCAACTCAGCGTTGTTGACGATGTGCAGCAGCGCAATCGTGATGATGTAGGCGCCGAAGAACCAGTTGGCCACGTAGATGTGCCGGGTCTTGCGCTTGACGATTGTGCCAAAGAACACGATCGCGTAGGCCACCCACACCACGGTGATCAGGATGTCGATCGGCCATTCGAGTTCGGCGTATTCCTTCGAGCTTGTGTAGCCCAGCGGCAGGGTGATGGCGGCTGCCACGATCACTGCCTGCCAGCCCCAGAACGTGAAGGCGGCGAGCTTGTCGGAAAGCAGGCGCACCTGGCAGGTACGCTGCACGATGTAGTAAGACGTCGCAAACAGAGCGCTGCCGCCAAACGCAAAGATGACGGCATTCGTGTGCAGAGGACGCAGCCGACCATAGGTCAGCCAAGGCACCCCGAAATTCAGTTGCGGCCAGATCAACTGGGCCGCGATCAGCGCACCGACCGCCATACCGACGATGCCCCAGACGATCGTCATGATCGAGAACTGGCGAACAACGCGGTAATTGAAGGTCTGGGTGGGCTGCAACGCGCTGGACGATTGCATGCTTGCTCCCCGAGAGTGTTGGTTTGATAGGGTCATGTTAAGAATGGGGCGACATTCGAGTCTTGATGTGCGTCAAGGCACCCCAGCCAACGTGGTCAAGTAGTTCCGTCCCGCGACATTGCGTCACGCGCCGGGGTATCAGGGTCCAGCAGAATCGATTCAGCAGGCGCCTTGAGATCGTCGTACTGGCCCGAGCCGACGGCCCACCACAGCACCCCGACAATCGCCACCACCAACATCAGCGACAGCGGAATCAGCAGGAATAGCGTTTCCATTTCGGCTCCTTAAGCGGCGCGCGACAAACGCCACGCATTGAGCGCCACCAGCAACGACGACACCGACATGCCGATGCCCGCCACCAGCGGCGACAACCACCCCAGCGTGGCGAGCGGAATGCTGATCGCGTTGTAGGCGAAAGCCCAGCCGAGGTTCTGGCGCACCACGCGCAACGTGCGACGGCCAATCGACACGGCCTCGCTAATGGCAAACAGGCGAGGCTCGGTGAGGATGGCATCCGCGCCGGCCTGGGCCAGCGGCGCACCCGACCCAATGGCAATGGAGACCTGCGCCTGCGCGAGCAACGGCGCATCGTTGATGCCGTCGCCGACGGCCAACACGCGGGCGCCGTCTGCCTGCAGCTTGCGCACGTAGGCACGTTTGTCTTCGGGGCTGGCGCCGCCCACGGCGCGGTCGATGCCAAGGCGGTTGGCCCACCAGTGCACGGTCTCAGGCGCATCGCCGGAAACGAGATGCAAGCGCAATCCTTGTGCGCGCAACGCACTCAGGCATGCAGGCGCATCGGCGCGTGGCGTATCGGCCAGCGTGAAGCGCGCGAGCGGTTGGCCATCACGGCCGAGCCACACCGACGTGCATGCGGCCGCTGGCGGCACCTCCTCCATCGGCGCTTCCGTGCCGTAACGAATGGAAGCAACCGGCTGATCTGCGTAGTGCGCGACCGCGAACGACTGCGTGCCAAGACGCACCAATTGGTTATCAGCCACGGCATACACGCCCTGCCCTGGCACGTTGGTCACGCGCCCCAACGTTGGCAACGACATTTCAGCGGAGGTGGCGGCGCGCAACGACTGGGCAATCGGATGATTCTCGGATTGCTCCATCGCGCATGCCAGTGCGAGGCAGTGCTCGGCATCCACATCGGCGAAGGTCTCGATGCTCAGCAAGCGCAGACGCCCCTCGGTGAGCGTACCGGTCTTGTCGAGCAGCACGTCCGTCACGGCTGCCAAGCTCTCGATGGCGTGGCCGCGCGTGACCAGCACACCGCGCCGTGCCAGGGCACCACTCGCCGCGGCCAGCGCAGACGGCGTAGCCAGCGACAACGCGCAGGGGCAACTCACCACCAGCACCGCCACGGTGACGGCAAACATGCGTGTCGGATCGATCCACCACCACGCGATCGCCGTCAGCAGCGCCCAGCCGAGCAGCACTGCCACAAAGCGCCCGGCCACACGATCGGCGAGTTCAGCCATGCGGGGCTTGTCCGTCAAGGCGCGTTCAAGCAAGTCAACGATGGCGGCAAGGCGCGTCTGGGCACCCACGCGGTTGACACGCACGCGAATGGCGCTGACCACGTTGTAGCTGCCCGCCAGCACGGTCGCGCCCACGTCACGCGGGCGCGGCACGCTTTCACCGGAGAGAAGCGATTCGTCGATCTCAGTGGTGCCGCGTTCAATGGTGCCGTCGGCGGGCAGAACTTCACCGGCGCGCACTTCCACGCAATCACCTTGCTGCAAGGCTGCAACGGGGATGGTCTCGAGCACGCCGCTTTCGGCGTTGAAGCGCCGGCAAGTAGCCGGCAACTGATGCACCAACGCTTCGGCACCGGAAGCCGCACTCTGCCGCGCACGCAGTTCGAGATAGCGCGCCGCCAGCAGGAAAGCGACGAACATCGTCACGGAATCGAAGTACGTCTCGCCATGACCGCGCAAGGTCGCCAGCACACTGGCAATGAACGCCGCGCCGACCCCCAGCGCCACGGGCACATCCATGCCGACGTGCGCATGCCGTACTTGCCGCCACGCATTGATGAAAATGGGCCGCGCAGAAATCAACACCACCGGCACGGTCAGCATCAGGCTGGCCCACTGCATCAGGCGCGTCTGGCTCGCGGGGATATCGCTGCCGTGCAGATACACCGGCCACGCGTACATCATCACTTGCATCATCCCGAGCATCGCCAGTCCCAAGCGGATCAGCAGGCTGCGGCGTTCACGCGCTTCGGCAGTGCGGCGAGCGGATGGCTGGTCTGGCCACGCTTCGTAACCGACGTCGGCAATCGCGGCAAACACCGCAGACAGCCGCATCGCCCCAGCGTCTCCGGCGATGCGCGCGCGTTCCGTGGCGTAATTGACAGTGGCTTCGCGCACGCCTGGCACTCGCGAGAGCGCGCGCTCGATCAGCCATACACACGCGGCGCAACGCATGCCGCTGATGGCAAGAGAAAATTCTTCCGCGCCGTCAGCGCGTGTGCGTACGAAGCGCTCACGCATGACGGGCAGATCGTAGGTTGCCCAAACGGCTTCCGCTTCGGTGCGACGGTCACCTTCGATGGGCTTGGCGAAGGCGATTGGGCCATCATAGACGTGACCCATGCCGGAGGCGTGCAGCGTTTGCGCGACAGCCTGGCAGCCGGCACAGCAAAATTCCCGGGACTTGCCGCCGATCTCAGCGTGGACGGCGGTGTCGCCCTCCAGTGGCGACGCGCAGTGATAGCAAGTGATGTGCGACGCGCCTGCCCCGCTCGGGCCGATAGGCGAGCCTATGCCGTCAACCGGCGCGGTTGGATAGTTGGGGGCGAATATCGTCGTCATTATGGGGACGATGCTAGCCAGCATCCCCCGGCGCGCCCTTGATGCGCATCAAGCACGGCGCAATAAGAATCAACCCGAGATGCGATTCTCAGCGCACTTCAACCGCCCCTACCCTCCCATAAAAAAAATAGGCCGCCTATATTGGATAGCTGCACCAGGCAAACAGGAGGGCGCGACATGGCAACCGAATTCAGCCTGTACAACATCCACTGTGAATGGGGTGAGCACGGAGCATCCGCGCTGGCGCCGCATTGCGACGCCGTCATCGTGGTGGACGTGCTGTCCTTCTGTACTTGTGTGGATGTAGCCGTGGCGCGCGGGGCACGCATCTATCCGTACCCATGGCGTGACGCCAGCGCTGAAACCTTCGCACGCCGCGCCGGCGCCATGCTGGCGGGCTACAACCGCAGCCAGGCGGGGTATACGCTCTCGCCAGCGTCGCTGCGTGAATTACCAATCGGCAGCAACCTGGTCCTGCCCTCGCCTAATGGTGCAACGCTCGCGCTCGCCACCGGATCGACGCCGACGTTTGCAGGTTGTCTGCGCAACGCGCGCGCCGTGGCAGAAGCCGCATCGCGGCTGGGCCGCCGCGTGGCCGTGGTAGCGTCAGGAGAGCGCTGGGCCGATGGCAGCCTGCGCCCGGCCCTTGAAGACTGGCTGGCCGCCGGTGCGATCGTGCATCACCTTTCGGAAACGGTGGCGGGGTTCCTGCCGCAAGCGCTGTCGCCCGAAGCGCTCGCCGCCCGCGCGATCTATCGCGAGGCGTCGCAGACAGGCATGATGAAAGCGTGGTTGCTCGATTCCGTGTCGGGCCGGGAGCTGTGCGAACGCGGCTTTACCGAAGACGTGACCATGGCTTCGCAAACCGATGTGAGCAACGTCGCCCCCATGTTGGTGGAAGGCGCGTTCCGGAACGTCAACCGCAAGACCGAGCGTCTGCCACAGGACTTCTTTGGCGCAAACCTGCGGCCCTCGCAGGCACCGCCGTCGCACCGCAACCCGCCGCCGACGTCACACTAGGCGGTTGCCACCGGGAGAAGTCAGGTCAGTGATGTGTCGACCTCACGTCGAGGCGCCTCGAGGTATTCGCGCGACTGCATCTCGACGATACGCGACACGGTGCGCTGGAATTCATTGGCCATCTGGCCTTCGGTGTACAGCTCGTCCGCCGGCACCTCCGCCGACATCAGCAGCTTGACCTTGTGGTCGTAGAACACGTCGATCAGCCACGTGAAGCGGCGTGCCTCGGACGCCATGCGCGGCGTCATCTTCGGCACATCGGCCAGGATAACGGTGTGAAAGCGCGAGGCGATTTCCAGGTAATCGTTCTGTGAGCGCGGGCCACCGCACAGCGTGGCGAAATCGAACCAGACCACGCCGCCGGCCTTGCGCGCCGCGCGAATCTCACGGTGCTCGATGCGCAGCACCGGCGATTCGTCCGGCGCTTCCGCCACTGCCGCAAACGCATCGCGCAACGCCGAGTTGGCCTTGGCACCCAACGGCGTGTAATACGCCTGCACCTGCTCCATCGCTCGCTTGCGGTAATCAACGCCCGCGTCGACGTTGAGGACGTCGAGCTTCTCCTGCAGCAGCGCAATGGCCGGCAGCACGCGGTCGCGGTGCAGGCCGTCCGGATACAGCAAGTCGGGCCGATAGTTGGACGTCATCACAAACTGCACGCCGTTGGCAAACAACTGATCGAGCAAGCGGTGCAGGATCATCGCGTCGGCAACGTCGCTGACGTGGAATTCATCAAAACAGATCAAGCGGTAGCGCTTGGCGATGCGACGGGCCAGCTCGTCCAGCGGATCAGCGCGGCCGCGCAGCTCTTCCAGTTGACGATGCACTTCGCGCATGAACTCGTGAAAGTGCAGGCGCGTCTTACGCACCAACGGCACGCAGCTATAGAACGCATCCATCAGGAACGACTTGCCGCGCCCCACCCCGCCCCACATGTAGACGCCACGGGGCAAATCCGGGCGCACGAGCATCTTGCGCAGCGCAGTCGAACGACGGGCCTTGTAGGCAAGCCATTCGTCGTAGCACCGCTGCAGGCGATCGACGGCGCGCTGTTGCGCTTCGTCGGGCCGATAGCCGCGCGCCTTCAATTCCTGTAGGTAGGTTTCCTGGACGTTCATCTGCTTGATCTGCATGGGGCACCGTTTGCGGGCCCAGATGGACCGATGCCCGGCAATCTTGTGGATTCACCGGGCATCCTACTTGCCTTGTGGCTTGCGATTTACATATTGAGCTGACGCTTGTCGACCGCCAGCGCAGCTTCGCGCATCACTTCCGACATCGACGGGTGCGGATGGCAGATACGGCCGATGTCTTCAGCTGCAGCCTTGAACTCCATCGCCACCACGGCTTCGGCAACCAGGTCCGAAGCGTTGGCTGCCACGATGTGCACGCCCAGGATTTCATCGGTCTTCGCATCGGCGATGACCTTCACGAAACCATCGGATGCGCCCATGCCCAGTGCGCGGCCGTTAGCAATGAACGGGAACTGGCCGGCCTTGGTCTCGCGGCCTTCGGCCTTGAGCTGCTGTTCGGTCTTGCCCACCCATGCAATTTCCGGGTAGGTGTAGATGACCCACGGAATGCAGTTGTAGTCGATGTGCGGCTTCTGGCCAACGATGCGCTCGGCCACGGCCACGCCTTCGTCTTCTGCCTTGTGCGCCAGCATCGGGCCACGCACCACGTCGCCGATCGCCCACAGGTTCGGCAGCTTGGTCGCGCAGTGTTCGTCCACCTCGATAAAGCCACGCTGATCCGCCGCCAGGCCGATCGCTTCCAGGCCCAGGTTGTCGGTGTTCGGCACGCGGCCGATCGACACGATCAGCTTGTCGCACTCCAGCACTTGCGCGGCGCCCGCAGCGTCGGTGTAGTTCACCTTCACGCCCTTGCCCGACGATTCGATCTCGCCGACCTTCACGCCGACGTTGATCTTCAGGCCCTGCTTGGTCAGCAGCTTGTTGGCTTCCTTGGCAACGGATTCGTCAGCCGCACCGAGGAAGCTCGGCAGCGCTTCGAGAATCGTCACTTCGGCACCCAGACGGCGCCACACCGAACCGAGCTCGAGGCCGATCACGCCAGCACCGATCACGCCCAGCTTCTTCGGCACTTCGCCAAACTTCAGTGCGCCTTCGTTGTCGGCGATGGTCACGTTGTCGACCTTCACGCCCGGCAGATGGCGAGCCTTCGAGCCCGTAGCGATGATCACGTGCTTGGCCGTCACGACTTCCGTGCCGGCCTTGCCTGCGATCTCGACCTGATAGCCCGCCTCCGTCTTGCCGACGAACTTGCCGTGGCCCTTGAGCAACGTCACCTTGTTCTTGCGGAACAGGAACTCGATGCCCTTCGTCATCTTGCCGACGATGTCGTCCTTGCGCTTGAGCATCTTGGCCACGTCGACCTTGACGCCATCCACCGTGATGCCGTGGTCGGCCAGGTGGTGATTCACGTTCTCGAACTCTTCCGACGACGCCAGCAGCGCCTTCGAGGGAATGCAGCCGACATTCAGGCAGGTGCCGCCCAGGCGCGGCTCGCCCTTCGGGTCGTCGTAGGCGTTGTCTTCGCAGCAGGCCACGTTCAGGCCCAGCTGGCCAGCGCGGATGGCGGCGATGTAACCGCCAGGGCCGGCGCCGATCACCAGCACGTCAAATTCTTTGCTCATGGAGAAATCCTTTAGTCCGTCGCTCCCGCACAAGCGGGAACGTCAACAAGCGGTTTAAACCTGTTCACGGTCCGTAGCGAGCGGGCCGAGGTTGGTCCGACGAATTTGCCAAAATCGGCAGCCGTACGTGGGTACGGCGAGTATCACAGGGCCAAGATCGGGCCGCGCAGTAGGAACGTGGGCAGGTTTACAGGTCCAGCAGCAGGCGGGCCGGGTCTTCCAGCGCTTCCTTCATCGCCACCAGGCCCAGCACAGCTTCGCGGCCGTCGATGATTCGGTGGTCGTAGGACATGGCCAGGTAGTTCATCGGGCGAACCACGACTTGGCCGTTCTCCACCACAGCGCGATCCTTGGTGGCGTGCACGCCCAGGATGGCCGATTGCGGCGGGTTAATGATCGGGGTCGACAGCATCGAGCCGAACGTGCCGCCGTTCGAGATCGAGAACGTACCGCCGGTCAGGTCGTCCAGCGTCAGCTTGCCGTCCTTGGCCTTCTGGCCGAACTCGGCAATCTTCTTCTCGATATCGGCCAGGCTCATCTGGTCGGCATTGCGCAGGATGGGCACCACCAGGCCACGCGGCGAGCCGACAGCGATACCGATGTCGAAATAGCCGTGGTAGACGATGTCGTTGCCGTCAACCGACGCGTTGATCACGGGGTACTTCTTCAGCGCGTGGACAGCTGCCTTCACGAAGAACGACATGAAGCCCAGCTTCACGCCGTGGGTCTTTTCGAACTGGTCCTTGAACTTGGCGCGCAAGTCCATCACCGGCTTCATGTTGACTTCGTTG
>Ga0256409_1000604_pt1 | contig 19113 bp, 14 predicted proteins | sample PhySR1_FD_185981 | JGI IMG/M metagenome (GOLD analysis project Ga0256409, IMG submission 185981) | Leaf surface microbial communities from sunflower plants in UC Gill Tract Community Farm, Albany, California, United States - DLSL S.R1 | ecosystem: Host-associated > Plants > Phyllosphere >...
TACCACAGCACTCCGAAAAACACAAGGAAAGTAACCATAGAGAAGAAGGTCATAAGGCTTTGAGAGGTAAGGAAATCTTCTATTCTCTCATTATCCTGAATTCTCTGGGTAAAATCTCCCTTCATTTTGGTATCAAAAAAGCCCATTGGAAGGAGAAGCATTTTCTTCAGAAAGTCTGAAATAATAGAAATACTGATTCTGGTTCCGATATAAAGCATCAGCCAGTTTCTGAGAATTTCTATCGTAATACTTCCTAAATATAAAACCACCTGGGAGACCAGAATGATCGTAATAAGATCTACATCTTTTGTGTTAACTCCCTTATCGATAAGGGTTTGTGTAAGGAATGGGAACACAAGGCTCAGGCAGCTTCCGATAAGCAGCATTCCGGATAAAAAGAGGAACTTGTTTTTGTGTTCCTTGAAATATTTCATCGCAAAAGAAATACTCAGTTTATCTTCTTCCGGGAAGGTCTGCTGATAAAAACTGTTGGTAGGGCTTACAAAAAGGGCAATACCGTTTTCACCGTCAGATAACCAGCTTTTAAGAAAGTCTTTTTCGCTCAGCCAGATCATTCCGTGGCTTGGATCGGCAATTTTGTAGCGTTTTTTTCCTGAAATAAGGCTTTTCTTTACGTCTAGAAGTACTACGAAATGGTTTTTATTCCAGTGAAGGATACAAGGCAGGCTGCCGTTTTCATCCAAAGTCTGTAAGGTCAGCTTGGCAGGGTAAGTTTCAAATCCAATATCTTCGCACAGTTCACTGATACTCAGCAAGCTAACGCCTTCTCTGGATAAGTTAGCATTTTCTTTCAAAAAATGTAACGGAATCTGCTTGCCAAAGTAGGAAGCCACCATTGCGATACATGCAGGACCACAGTCCATTTGGTCGTGTTGAGGGATAAATTTTAGCTTCATGATACTAGATATTTTCTTTTGCCGATTTTCATTTTATAATACTTTTCTACAATGCCGTAGATGATCAGTTCATGCATTCTGTGTCTGGATCTGATGAGCCTGTTGATATGCATGTGAATAAAGCTGCTCACTAATCTTTCTTTTTGAATGGTCTTGAGCTTTTCTATTTCCTTACAGTTTTCTGTGACCGAAGTAATAAACTCTGAGAAGTAAGGGTTATCATTCGTTTCTGCGATTTCGCTGATGATATTCAGATTATTTCTGTACTTCAGATCGAGCTGCTTCTTAAGATTACTGTCAACATTGAATTCTTTCTGAAACTGGCTGTAAATCTTGCTGATAACTTCATATCGTTTATCCAGATCCAGATTGAAAACATCGAAATAAGCGTCAATACTTTTAATAGCATATAACCAAAGATCATCATTGTTCGGAATATTCTTTAATAAATTCACGGTCAGTTTACTGTCATAATGGAATATATGTTCCGCCGTGTCAATAAATTCGCCTTCGTATCTTTCGTATTCTCTGTCGTAGGTTCCCATTTCCACTTTATTAATGATTCCTTCATTGATATATTTATCAAAATAATCGTTGAAAGTTGTAATGATCTGCGCTGTATGGGTAAGGTCATTATCATTAATTTCCAGCCTTAGTCTGATATGATTATCAGGATCACTGTACCTGATGTAGAACCATTTTTTGATCAGCTGTTCTTCATTAAGCTGTGTTAAAAGATCCGGGAAGACATCCTGTAGGATTTTGTCTGAGAACTTGTTTCCGCAATAGATTTTATAATAAAGCCATTTATTTCCCGGGATAAACTTATTGTCAGCAATATTGTTATTGAAAAGATGATGGTCAAGCTCAGTTTTAAAGGCTGTATAATTTCTGTTGATCATGGGAATGACAATCTCATTGTTGAATTCATCTGCCTCAAGATCATAAAGACATTCTGTAAGCGTTACCATTTCTTTGGATCTCAGCTCATCCACAAGGAATAATAAAAGGTTATCATTTTCCGTATCGATCAGTAATTTATTATCTCCCTGAGAAATAAAGAAATATCGGTTAACTTTTTTAGCTGAAAGATATTCTCTTAATTTTTTAATGCTTTCCGTATTATTTTTTGCCTTTATTCCTGATACTTCGTTCTGGTATACTCTCCATAATGCCGGTGTAAAGATGATATCATTACCAAAGGTGATGCGGGGAATATAATCATACATCAGATAATTGGTATCTCCAATGTTTAAAACCAACGCTGTAGAAATATCCTGATGCTGAAGGTCACATAAAAACTGATATACCGGCAGCGAATTATAATCAAAATTATGAGCGGTAGAATGGAAGATTTTTACTTCTTTATTCAGTTCTTTATGGAATAAAACGATTCTTTTATCTATCATTTTAATATAAAGATCCGTGAGGCTGATGGTATTTTCCGTAGCTGAAGGTTTGGTAAGGTAAGAAAGCTGGTTTCCTCTTTTTACCTGTCTCAGAAGGATATTTCCGGCCCTGTTGTCCGGCAGGTGAAGCAGTTCAGCATAAATAAAATGATCATCATTCTGTTCTTCTTTGATGATTCTGTTCATTGGAGCAAGAATTTCTTCATCTTCATTGGAAAATCTGGCAATAAGATTGGCTCCGCTTGTTCCGCCTACGGAAGAGATGGCAATTTTATCAGAAACCTTTTCTATCATTACCGCAAGAGATCTTGCCAGGCTTACTTCTTCTGTATTCTGAAGATTGCTGATATCATGCTGGCTGAGGTCTATGGAAGTCTCTCCATTGATATTGGCTTTATTGATAATTCTTCTCCAGAATTCATGAATCTTTTTATTGTAGGTGATGGAAAATGAATCCGTGTTAGAATCCGGCCAGCTTAATGTATCTAACAGAGAAGAGAAATCGTTTTCGCTGTTTTGTTCCTGAATATACCCGATACCGCTTTCGTTGTCCAATACTTCTACCAAAGGCACCAGGCTTTCTTCATATCTTGTATAAAATGCGGTCTTAAACTTTTCCAGATTTTCATTGACCGTTTCGCTTCCTTTGTCCCAGAAACAGGATAAGGTATTAATCCCTTTTTTAATTTTGGAAAGATCTTCTCTCGTAACCGGAGAAAAATCAAGGGTTCTTTTTAATGAAGAATTGATCAGGTATTTTCTGTCATATAAGATGGAGAACTGGTTGGCAAGGGCAAATATTTCATTATAATATTCCTGAGGCTGTCCTATTCCTGAATTAAGCAGCTTCATATAATGTTCCATTCTGATAAGATTCTCCAGATAAACATCCAGTTCGGCAGCGATGCTTTTTTTTGAATTTAAATATTCAATGATCTGGCAGAGTGGAGAATGCTCATTCAGGCAGATGTCAAAGTTGCTTTTAAAGAACTGGGCATCAATAAGGCTGAAGATATAATACTTTGCATCTTCTTCAGAAACTCCTTCTACGTTTTCTGCTACCAGAGCAACCAGGCTGTTGAATGAGTAAGACTTTTTTCCTGTAGTTTCAACCAGAAAATCCAGAAGTTCATCTTTTTCCAATGAGCTTAACGTGTAGACTCTTTTTTCATTTTGTACTGTAGTTTCGATATATCGGTAATAATCACCTAACTTATAGACTGAGTCATTAAGCTCATATTCATGAACTTCCGGAAAGTCTCTGTTGATCAATGCGATAACCTGAAAAAGAAAAGACAGATCAAGCGTTGTATACCGGTGGACAGAATTCATATTTCCGGCTTCTATATTTTTATGTTCTGAGTTCAGTTCAAAAGCGGAATGCGAAGCAAATGTTCCGAACGGCGTAGATCTGGTGGTAATTCTGATGTAGTACTTCAGGATAGAATTGTTAATTCTGTTTCTCTTTACCTGGGATAAAGACGGATCGTCCTGGCATAATCTTGACCATTCGTTATACAGCTCATAAGATGCTAAGAAAACGGATTCTCTGAAGACCTCATCATTCCACAGTTCCAGAACAAAATGATCAAGATCTGCTGTATTTTTCGGTATGTTGTTATATTGTCTGAATGAGTACAAAGCGTTTCTCATAAAGCCAATATTAATGTTATCTAACTGCGTTTTCATGTTGAATAGATTGTAAGTTGTAATGATTGCTTATCGTTTCAGCGTTTTCTCTTTTCTTGTCACTGTCGGGTTCCGTATCATATAAAATGAATTCATCTACGACCAGTTGATCATCCAGTTTTTCAATGAGTTCAAAAAGCTCCTCAAAGCTGAGATGGAGAATTTTAAACGCTTCGGACTCATCTGCATCAGACTTTATTTGATGTACTTCTGAAAGATTGATGGCCAGTGCCAGCGATGTTTTAGGCATAAATCCGTTTTTCTGTAAAAATGCTTCCCTGTATCTGTTGATTTCTTCTTTTTTACCTTCAAAACTGTCAAGAAACTTTCCGTTTCCATGAAATGCTGATACACAATAATTTGAGTGTAAACCGATGGCGTCTTCCAGATTGTTCAGAGAAGAAGAAAGATACCATAGATCGGGGATCAGACCGCCGTAGGGAGGAATTAAGATTCCTTCTTTCTCGTTCTTTTCTGCTTCAGAATAAAAAAGCTCATGGATCTCGTGGGCATTTTCTTTGAACACTACTCCGGTGCCTCTTTCAAGAATATCCGGATTTAAAAGGTTTTTCGTATGGTTACTTTCCGGGATTCCTTTGGACAGACCAAGGTCTATTCTCCCGTTGAATATATTGTTGATCAATTTATAATTGGTAGCCACAGCATAAGGAGAATAGCTCGGTACAGAAGTTCCGGCGGATCCTACTCTTATTTTTTCCGTCATTCCGGCAATCATGGCAATCACGATATCCGGGTTTGAAAAGGCAAGATTCTTAAGGTGGGAATAGTGGTGCTCTGCCAGCCAGAATCTGCTGTATCCTAATCTCTCTGCATGAAGGGCATAATCAACTACATCGTTAAGAGCTGTGATGGAATCTTTGCCGCTTCTGTATCCTAGTTCTAGTAATCCTATGCTTTTTGTTTTCATGTTACAGTAAAAATTTCAGGTATTTAGTTGGGTCTATTTTGTCATTCAGAGCGATCAGAGCGCCGGTTTTTCCAAAAAGTAAATTGCTGTCCTCTTCGGTAAATGGTTGATCCAGTTCATTTTCCAGTATTTCCAGTGATCTTTTCATCCAGAAATTTTTGGCTTTTTTATACTCAGGATGGCTGTCTTTTTCGTTTATTTGATGATAAAGCTGTACAAGTCCTGAGGTTCCGTGGCAGTACTGGATAAATTCTACTCCTGTGTTGGCCATTACTTTCCTTTTGGTGGTTTCCAGACCCAGTTCGCGGGCCATTTCTGTGTATCTGTTATCCTGCAGTGTTTCTCCTGTTTTGTAAAGAAGATAAGAGAAGGAAAGATCACTGTTGCACCAGCAGAGTCTGTTATTATGAAAAGGCTTCAGCCGGTTTTGTGCTATTTTGTAATTGTATGGTTTATATATTCTGGCATTTTCTACTTCATGAACATCAAAATTGGAGATAATGAAGTTCAGGCAGCTGCTGATAATATGTTTTGCCTTATCCGTTATTACCGGAAGGGCTAAAAGATTATTAACAATAGAAAGATAGCCATAGTTGAATCCTAAGTTAATACCATCTGCGTAGCTGTCATTCAGCTTGTTTTCAAATGGGGTGGGGTGAGAAATACATTCATCATAAAGTATATTTACGATTTCTCTGCTGTATTTTTCGTTTCTGATGGTGTTGAAATAGTGAAGATTTCCTATGGGACCATCAAAAAAAGTATAATTGTTTTCGTTCAGCATGGTAACAGACTGTTGGAAGATGAGTTCTCCGATATCTGCAATCTGTTCATCAAAGTCATCCTGTATAAGCCCGTCCTGTTTCAGCAAATTCAGAATAATGCCCAGTCCGGTCATTCCTTTGGATAGATTCGGGAGTGTGTATACATTGTTTTCTTTTTGCAGGTTGCCATTTTCAAATACTTCTTCCAGAATAGCGCCTACTTTGTTCACGTATTTGTCATTTCCGGAGATCTGATACTGTGCAAGAAAATAAAGAAGAAGTCCCAGTTTTCCATAAAGCAATCCGTCCGGTAAATTTCCATAATCAAAATCAAGAAGCTTTTGATCGTATTCCTGAAGCAGGGTTGTGATGTTTTGAGATTGTAGAGTTTCCATTATAGATCGTAATTATAGAATGAAACGTAATTGTGATTAGTGGGAATGATATTGTTCATCAGATTAATACCAATTCCTGCGATGCCTTGGCCCAAAGCCATGTTGATATTGTCGTATTCTGCATTGTAGTAGGCATTGAATCCTGCCCATTGTTCATTTTCATTTTTCTTAGACTGAAGAAGATGCTGGTGCCAGTAATCTTTGGCTTCCAGAAAGACCTCCTGGTCAGTAAGGTGATAGAGTTTTTTGTACAATGCGGATAATCCGGCAGAGCCATAAATTAATCCCGGTTCCAGGATGGCAGACTGATCAGTATCTTTAAATTTTGTGGTATTGATCAATATTTGCAGTCCTTTGTCACAATAGTCTTTATTGTCTAAGAGAATTCCGGCATTGTAAAAAGTGTAGCCAATTCCTATTTCTCCGTATGCCAGATTATGATAATCTATGTAGATGTCTTCAAAGGCATTGAACGGGAAAAGAGAGATATGGTCTGTGGTGCTTTCTTTACAGTTCCAGATGAATGACAGTCCGGAGTGAATAAGCGCTAAAGATTCCGGAGTGTAGATATTATTTTTATAAAGGAATAAAAGATAGTTGATTACCCCTGTAGTACCATGTCCTAACCCCAGTTCTACGTATGGATTTTCTTTGTCCCGAAGGTCAAATTTCCAGTAGCTTCCGCTTTCATGAGTTTGAGTAAGCTCAATGATTCTATCCAAGGTGTTGTCTATCAGATGTTTTTTATCCTCAAGATTTCTCAATACGAAATACTTGGCAAAACTCGGGAAACCGCTTGTGAGGTCAAGATCTCCTTTTTCTGTTTTCTGGATCAGTATTTCTTCCAGAATTTCATCTATATTTTCCAGTAAAGAATCTATTTCATTGTCTAAAACTTCCTGCTGTTTCAGGAATATAAGATATAATCCCAGCTCTCTTATTTCATCATTAAAATGAAGACTTTTATAATCCTCTGTTAAAACAGACAGAGACTTTTCAATATAATGGGTTACCCGTTCTAAAGATTCAGATTCCTGAGTCATCAGATAATGATAATAATAGAACATTGAAGCACTTAGAATCCCGTTATTAAGACCTATTCCGGTAAGGGAAGTTTCTTTTCTACGGATACATTCTTCTATTTCTGAGATGATTAATTCTTCTTTTTGCATGATGTGAGAGCTGTGAGATTATATAATTTTTTTTAAAAGAGGGAGAGAAGTTCATCAGTCTCCCTCTTTTATAGGAGAAGATTACTTCGCTATTCTTGTTTGTACCACAGTGTTTCCACCGCAAGAACACTGCCCGCAAGACTGCGCTGCTGCCTGAAGGCTGTTTACTCCTCCTTTTAGGCTATTCATTTGCTCTTCCTGTAATTTGCTGATTTGCTCCTTGTTGATTTGAAGACCCTTAGTTAGTTTCATTTTGTTCATGATGTTTAATTTTAAATGTTATTGTTTATTTTAATTGTGATTTGAACTGCTGATTATTGAGCTGCTCTTGTTTTTACCACTGTGTTTCCACCGCAAGAACACTGTCCGCAAGACTGCGCTGCTGCCTGAAGGCTGTTAACCCCTCCTTTAAGGCTGTTCATTTGCTCTTCCTGTAATTTGCTGATTTGCTCTTTGTTGATTTGTAAACCTTTGGTTAATTTAATTTTGTGCATGATGTTTGATTTTTAAATTGTTATAAATATTTTCGACTTTTTAAGAATTACTTGGCAATTCTTGTTTGTACTACAGTATTTCCACCGCAAGAACACTGTCCGCAAGACTGGGCTGCTGCCTGAAGGCTGTTAACCCCACCTTTAAGACCATTCATTTGCTCTTCCTGAAGCTTGCTGATTTGTTCTTTGTTGATCTGTAGTCCTTTAGATAATTTCATTTTGTTCATGATGTTTAATTTTAAGTTGTTATGGTTTATTTTAATTGTGATTTGAAGTGCTGATTATTGAGCCGCTCTTGTTTTTACTACTGTGTTTCCACCGCAAGAACACTGTCCGCAAGACTGCGCCGCTGCCTGAAGGCTGTTAACCCCTCCTTTAAGGCTGTTCATTTGCTCTTCCTGTAATTTGCTGATTTGCTCTTTGTTGATTTGTAAACCTTTGGTTAATTTAATTTTGTGCATGATGTTTAATTTTTAGATTGTTATTGTTTATTTAAATGTGATTTGGAATACTGATTACTGAGCTGCTCTTGTTTTCACAACTGTATTTCCACCGCAAGAACACTGTCCGCAAGACTGGGCTGCTGCCTGAAGGCTGTTTACCCCTCCTTTTAAGCTGTTCATTTGCTCCTCCTGAAGCTTGCTGATTTGTTCTTTGTTGATCTGTAAACCTTTTGTTAATTTAATTTTGTGCATGATTTTAAAATTTTTAGAATAGTTTGATTGTGGTTATCTTTTCAAGTCATAAAACCTTTATTGGACCCTACTTGCAAGTATATAGTGATTAATTAATTCTGTTTCTTTCGTCCTCATTTCCGAAGTTTCTCTGCTGTTCAGATTTCAGGTTTTTGTTCCCGAATTTGTAGCTTAAAGAAACCCTCACTCCTCTGGTGTCGCCATAGCTGCTGAAGTCTGTTTTTACCCCATTAGACTCATAAGTGATCACGGGACGCTGGCCGTTCAAAAGATCCATGCCGGTAACCGTAAGCGTCAGTTTCTTATCCAGGAGAAGAAATTTCATAGAGACATCCAGAATATTCATCGTTGAGATATGAAAGATCTGATAACGTCCCGGAAGCTGAAGCCCGTAGTTGGCACTGAAGAACAGGGTTTTAGATTTATTCAGCGTGAAATCATTATTTGAATAGAAATACGCATTATATCCGTCTATTGAACTGATGATCTCTGTCTTGGATTTTACCTTCTGATAATTCACATTAAACCCTGTAAAGCTGTTCCACCAGGTCCACTTATTAAAGTTGTAATACGTGGAAACTCCTACCTGATAGGTGTTGGCATAGTTCAACGGTGTACTTCTGGTGATATTCGTTTCAGGATCCAGAATAGAAAGATCCTGGCTGAAATCTGATACCTGCGAATAATACACAGACGATACCCATTTTTGGTTTCTCACATAAGAAAACTCTACATTATCAATAATAGAAGGCTTTAAAAAAGGATTTCCTTCCGAATAATAATAAGGGCTTGTGCGCACCACAAACGGATTCAGATAATCGAAATTCGGTCTGCGGATCCTTCTGCTGTAGTTGAGTGAGAAAGAATTTTTATCATTCGGATTATACGTTACATAGGCAGTGGGAAATAATTTCACATAATCATTTTTATTGGTCTGATTAAGGTTGTGAGAATAGCCCGTTGTCTGTGTTGCTTCCATTCTCAGTCCAGCCTGGGTTTCCCATTTTTCGCCCAGCTTTTTGCTTGCAGAAACGTATAGAGCTTCATTATGTTCTTTATAATTAAAGATATTCGACTGATCTGTATTGAGGACAGGTGTTCCCGTTTTACGATCCATAACCACAAGATCATTGTTGGTATTGGTATAGGTGTATTTCCCCCCGAAGCTTAAAGTCGCCCATTTCAACGGCATTTCCACATCTACTTTTCCGGAATAGTTTTCAATACGGTTCACATTCGTATTCGTTGCCGAGAAAAAGCTTCCCGGAAGAATATTTTTTAGCGGATCCAGTTCATTTCCTGCATAGAAGTTGTAATCACTTTTTCTGTAATGGAAATAATCAAAATCTGTAGTGATTTTTGTGCCTGCAGAATCCACTTTAAAGGTATTGTACCAGTTAAGAGAATTCATATTGGGTTTATTGTTGGCGTCCATATCAGAGGTAATGTAGGAGTTAACAGCTCCTGCCGGATTAAACCTCGAGGTGAAAGGACTGTTGGATGAGGTATTTCTGGTAAAACTGCCCAGATATTTGGCTCCGGTTGTCCATTTATCAGATATTTTGTAATCTATTCCAAGCCCCAGCCCCAGATTGTTCTCTTCAGACTTATTTTTTACATTCAGAATCCAAAGCTCATCCGGATAATAGATTTTACTGTCTGAGGTAGTACGGAGTCTCTGAGAATTTGTATTGGCCGTAACCTGTAATGATAATCTGTTTCGATTGTAATTAAAGGCTCCCTGAAGCCCGCCTCCTGCATAGGTTTTCTGAGTATAGTTACCGCCGATATTGGCATTCCAGGAATTGGCTTTTCCTTTTTTAAGTTTAATGTTGATCAGTCCGCTGTCCCCTTCTGCATCATATTTTGCAGGTGGAGTAGTAATCACTTCAATAGACTGAATATTATCTGAAGGAATAGATTTTAGTAAGCTTGAAAGATCATCCGGAGACATTCTCTGAATACGGTCATCAATCATTACCAGAACTTCACCTTTTCCTACAATGGAAACTTTCTCATCCTGAATACGAACCAGAGGAGTTGTTTTTAAAGCATCTATTGCTGTCCCTCCCGTAGCCGCAACTGAATTTTCCACATTGAAAACCAGACGGTCTATCTTCCTTTCCACCAGTTTTTTCTTTTTCGTAAGGCTGATCGCCTGAATTTCCTGGCTTTCCTGTTGAATGTCTTTTATAGTGTAGCTTCTTGTGATTTCGCCTTCTATATTTTCATTTCCTTCATACACTTTGCTACCGTTCAGGAAAAATTCCATTTTATAAGAATCTGCTTTGGGAAGTTTAATAGAGAAAAGTCCATTTTCATCAGTAATTGCAGAGAATTTATGGTCTCCTGCCAAAAGGATAACCTCTACGTAAGAAATATTTTTTGCCTTTTCATCAGATACTTTACCGGAAATACTCTGAGCATTAAGTTGAATGCCCATTCCTATGAAGGATAATAACGATATTAAGTATTTCTTTGTCATGTCTTTTATTTTATGTTTCAAATGTAGAATGTTGTGTTTTGAACGATGCTACACGGAAGTGTAGTTTTAGGCGGTTTTTTGTAATACTACACTTTGGTGTAGGGTGCTTACCTCCTGTGTAGACATCAGATGATAGTTCTTGTCCAGGAAATTTTTCAGCCCGTTATAAGTAAGCATTACAGGGATGGTTTCTGAACCCAGATAATGGATAGGCTCGGCCAATGTAATGGCTTCAATTCCCATAAGCTTAAGAACTTTCAGAAGCTTTGCATCACATTCCGCAATGGCAACAGAGTTTTTATTGCAGCAGACTTCATTGATTGCGTAAGCCATTAATGTTTTGAAAATTCCGAACCCCGTTTTATCGATTCCTTTTTTAATAGCAAATCTTCCGATATGCCAGATGTTGGTAGTTTTGTTTTTGATAAAAGAAGAAGGATTGATTTGAAAAAGCTTTTCCAATGGAAGTACATCCTTATGGTTCCATTTAAAAACTCTTATAGAACCATTGATCTTTCCTTCATGATCTCTGGAAACAAAAATCTTAGACTTTTTAAAGTTCTTTTCTTCATGATATATATCCTCTACTTCAGCTTTGAACTGATCCGCATCAAAATAACTTTCATGATGATTAAAATTTTCGGTAACAACAAATTCTGCTAATTCGTATAAGTTTTTATTACTTAAAGAGTAAAAGTTAAGATGTCCCATATTTTTTTTATCTTTATAGTAAAATTATTACACTCAATAGTGGGATAGGCTACACTTTAGTGTAGATTCCTTAAAGTCTACACTAAAGTGTAGTAACCTAAAAACTGTACCTTAAAAACTTAACTATGGAAGAGATTGGAAAATTCTTTTCAAATAAAAACAGCATTGATGCGATCTCAGAGTCAGAGAATACTCAGACTTCTGACTATCTTGAGGTCATTAAAGCCTTTGCAAGAATCACCTATATGAGTCTGTATGTCATCGACTATCAGAAGCAGAATTTTGAGTATGTATCGGATAACCCTTTATTTCTTTGCGATCATACTCCCAAAGAAGTAGAAACAATGGGCTATGCTTTCTATTTCCGGCATGTGAAAAAAGAAGACCTGGAACTGTTGTTTAAAATCAATGAAGTAGGATTTGAATTCTATGAGAATCTGCCGGTAAATGAAAGAAAGCTGTACACTATTTCCTACGATTTTCATTTAGTTAATGCAAGTAAGAATACCATTCTGATCAATCATAAGCTGACCCCTCTTTTCTTATCTTCAGAAGGGAAAATGTGGAAAGCGATGTGTATTGTGTCTTTATCCCACAACCACGCATCCGGCAATATTTCCATTGTAAAGCAGGGAACTGATGAAATCTGGAATTATGATTTGAAAGATAGCAGATGGATTAAAGAAGAAAAGGTAAAGCTCTCAGAAAGAGAAGCCGAGATTCTGCGGTTATATGCACAGGGACTTACCATTAATGAAATTGCCGATAAGATCTATGTAACAGGAGATACCGTGAAGTTTCACAGAAGAAAGCTGTTCGATAAAATGGGGGTAAGTAATATTACGGAAGCGCTATCCTACGCGACCAATTACAAACTGATTTAAGCACATAATGCATAAGTAGCTATTCGGAAATAGCATTCATATAAAACTGAGGAAAAGTTTTGTACGGCTTTCCTGTGGCTATTTTAAACATTACATGTGTACACATTCCGGCAACAATCCACGAAGCGATGGCTAATTGAGGAGGAGGAAGGTTTTCTTTTTCCTTCTTATAATCATCGATGATATTTTCCAGCCACTCATTGGGAGTTCTCCAAAACCGCAGATAGCCCGCAATGTACTCTACCATTTTCAGTTCATTAAAATTCTCATCAGAAAGAATGTCGAGCGGAAGACCGCCAGGTTCCAGAACAGCGACTAAGCCTCCCCAGCCAAGATTATAGGGATGCAGGACATGTATCCCTCTTTCCTGGCATATTTTGTCAAACACAACAGGAATATTGCTTGAAAAGTCCAATGCGTTAATCGCAATATCGTGATCGCCGATTATTTCATGAACATTGTCAGGTGTGATAAACTCACTCCGGTAGCGGATATTGGCGTCCGGATTAATGCTTTTCAGCCGGTGGTATAAGGTTTCTGCTTTGTAGGAAGAAATATCCTGATGCGTATAGTTTTGTCTGTTCAGATTAGACTGTTCAATAGTATCACCATCCACAATGGTAATATTTTCAAAACCAAAACGAAGGGCACATTCAGCAATATTACTGCCGATTCCGCTTCCTGCAAGCAAAATAGAAAAGTCTTTTATTGCCTGCTGCTCTTCCTGCTGTACGTATAACCTGTTTCGAGAATATTTTGTTTCCATTGTTTCTATTTTAATACAAAAATAGGTGTCTTTATTCTGATTTTGACTACACGATAGTTTAGTTTTTGTTCTGAAAATCAAAATAAAAGCATGCGAAACATAGATTAAATATAGGATTTTTTAAAATCTTGTTTTATTTTATTCAACAAATGGTGATTAAAATAAGATTAAAAGCTTTAAATATTCTTTACTGGTTTTACCCGTTATTTTTTGACTTTATTTTCGAGTTTTTCAAGCCTTTCAAAAATATCGGTGAAAATATTTTTATCTGCAGTAGAAACATAGCCTACAATCTTATAATACTGTTGGTAATCAGTATTTTTAATTTTGATGTCGGATGGATATTGCAGACTGCCGTCTTTATATAGCAGCAGACTTGATGAAGCATCTTTTTCCGGCTCTGCCTTATTTAAAAATAAAATGTCTCCGTAATGATAATTAAGAAGCAATTGCTTTTCTGCAGTAAATTCATAAACCAGGTCAACGGATGCTAATATTTTTTGCAATATCGGCGAATTTGGATTATTATCTTCCGTTTCAGCCTGTTTTTCCTTGTTGTTTTGAATAGCCAGTTCCGGGAAAAGCATCAATTGGTCGATATCAGAAACGCTTACCAATTGGTTTACCTGGATGATTTCAGTCAGTAATTTATCAAGATTAAGGTTAAAATGATTGGCAACCTTTAATATCGTTTCAATCTTGGGTTCTGCGCGTCCTTCCTCATAAGAGCTTATGACTCCTCTGTTTAAATCAAATAAATCAGCAAAAGCCTTTTGGCTCAGTCCTTTCACCTGTCTTATTTTCTTAATATTAGTTCCAAAGAAGCTCATTTTTGTCTAATCATTTTTGCAAAGATAGAGAATCTGGAATAAATAATTGCTAATAATATTTGCATTTTGAAAATTTTATTTTATATTTGTGTAGACGAAAAATAAAACACTAAACCAGCCATCATGAGAAATCAAATATTCAGAACGGTCAAAGAGTGGTTGTTAGATTATGAGTTTAACATCACGCTGGAGGATGAAGCTCAGAGAATCTTAATCATTGAAAAAGAATCCAACGGGATAAAAAACATGATCCTTATCATATCAGACTCTATTCTGATTATGGAACAGTTTCTTTTTGAAATCAAAAACCCATCAGAAAAAATATTCCTGAGACTGCTTCAGAAAAACAGAGACATTGTTCACGGGGCATTCGCATTGGACGGAACCGGAAGGCGTGTGATTTTCAGAGACACGCTTCCTACCGATAATATGGCGCAAAACGAAGTGATGGCTTCCATCAATTCTCTCGGAATCCTTGTGGGGGAATTTACAACAGAAATGCTGGAAATGAGTAAGTAATTCACAAAAGATATTTAAAATGAACATTTTCAAAAGATTGTTAACGATAGGAAAAGCAGAGATCCATTCTGTGATCGAAAGCTTTGAAGACCCAATCAATTTAACGGAAGAGGGTATCCGTGAAATGAAAGAACAGCTGGCAAAAAGCATAGAAGCACTTGCGCAGTTAAAAGCGCTTGCCATTCGGAAAAAGAATGAAGCAGAAACAGAAGAGCAAACAGCCAAAGATTATTATAATAAGGCCATAGTCATTGTTCAGAAAGCAGAAAAAGGAGATGTGGAAACTGCAGAAGCGGACCGCCTTGCCAAAGAAGCTCTGAAAAGACAGACTTCTTCTCAGGAGAATGCAAATATTCTTCAGAAAGAACATGAAAAGCTATATGATGAATGCGAAAAGATGCAGACCAATATCAATCATCTGAAATCAAGTATAACTAAGTGGGAAAATGAATTGAAAACCCTGAAAGCAAGGGTTCAGGTAAGTGAGGCTACCAAAGATATCAATCAGAAGATGACCCAGATGGATACAGGAAGCACGGTAAGCATGCTGGAAAAACTGAAGGATCGTGTTGTACAGCAGGAAGCCCTGGCAGAAGCTTATTCTGATCTTTCAAAATCAGGAAAAAGCATTGATGATGAGATAGATGCCATAGTAAACAATAGCGATACAAAGGCTGAAGAAGCTTTAAACAGATTAAAAGAAACACTAAAAAAAGGCTAATATGACCTTTCAGGAATTTTTAAATGTAGCATTTTCTCCGGTAAATACGGTGCTGACAGTTCTGCTCGGGCTTTCAGTGATCTATTGGCTCTTTACCATTCTTACAGGGCTGGATATAGATGTGGGTATTCATTCCGACGTGGATGCTGATGCAGATATAGACGTTCCGGATGACCATGTTCATACGCCTGATCATGATCCTTCGGCATGGATGCATTTCCTGAAATTTCTGAATCTGGATATCGTTCCCATAACGTATTTTCTTACCCTTTCGCTGCTGATTACCTGGCTGGGTTCATTTTATCTGAATTATTTCATTCCACTTCCTACATGGGCCGGAATACTGATTATATTCCCGCTAATGATTGGAGGAATGCTATTAACCAAAATAATTCTGAAACCGCTGAATCCCTTTTTTAAGGAAATCAATCATAAAGGTGAATTATCGTACGCCTTTTTGGGAAGAGAAGGCCGCCTGAAATCAAGCATTCAGGATGATAAAATAGGGATGATGGAAGTCTTTATCGGAAACGATCCTATGACGCTGATGGTGAGAAGTAAAGACGGAAGCAGACTGGAGCATGGAAGCCGTGTCATGATTGTAGATGAAGAGCCCGAAAAAAGGATTTACTATGTGCAGCAGTCTATAAGATATTAAAAATAAGAACTAATAACCATGATAACTATTTTTTTGATTCTGATGAACTATATGCTGGACATCATCTGCCAATTTTTATAAAACAAAAAACACAATCTATATATAAACTATAAACTTATAAAACTATGAACTTACCTTTAATTGCTGGAATTGTTGTTCTGGATTTTATCGATGTATAAAAAAACAGTTCAAGGAATCGTTATTTTAAGAACTGGTTATGGAGGTACAAAAGTCTTCTTTAATGCCGGTATTGTCATTCCCATTATCCACCGTATGGAATCTATGGATATCTCCGTAAAAAAACTTGAGATTTCAAGAGAGGGAAGAGCAGGGTTGATCTGTAAAGACAATATGAGAGCAGATATTCAGGTAGCATTTTTTATCCGTGTCAACAAATCAGTAGATGACATTGTGAATGTAGGCCAAACCATCGGATGTCAGCGTGCTTCAGATGCGCAGACACTCAGAGAACTCTTTGAAGCAAAATTTTCAGAAGCCCTTAAAACAGTAGGAAAGAAATTCGATTTCACAGAATTATACGAAGCAAGAAGCGAATTCCGTCAGGAAATCCTTGATATCATCGGAACAGATCTTAACGGATATGTGTTGGATGACTGTGCGATAGACTACCTTGAGCAGACTTCAATTGATAAATTAGATAAAGATAATATTCTTGATTCTGAAGGGATTAAGAAAATTACCGAACTTACAGCTACCCAAAATATTAAAGCCAATCAGGTTCGCCGTGATGAAGAAAAAACCATTACAAAACAAAATGTAGAAGCCAGAGAAGCCATTCTGGAACTTGAAAAACAGCTGGCAGAAAAAGAAGAATCTCAAAAAAGAGAAGTCGCCAATATCAAGGCCCGTGAAAATGCAGAAATTCTAAAAGTAGAAGAAGAAGAACGCCTGAGATACGAAACCGTTCGTATTGCTACAGAAGAAAAACTTCAGATTGCTGAAGAAAACAAGCTTCGTCAGGTAGTGATTGCAGCTAAAAATAAGGAACGTGCAGATCTGGTAGAAACAGAAAGAGTATTAAAAGATAAAGCCCTTGAAGCTACAGAAAGAGAAAGAATTGTTTCCCTTGCTCAGATTGAAAAAGAGAAAGCTATAGAATTGGAGAAGAAAAGTATTCAGGATGCGATCCGCGAGCGTTTAACCATGGAGAAAACCGTAGTGGAAGAACAGCAGGGAATCAAAGATCTGGAAGCTTTCAAAACAGCAGAAAGAAACAAGCAGGTAGAAATTACCGTAGCCACTCAGGAAGCAGAGAAAAAGCTGATCGAGGAAACAAGAGCCGCAGAATCCCGCAGATTGGCAGCAGAAAAAGATGCTCAGAAATATGTAATTGAAGCACAGGCGAAAAGAGATGCTGCAGAAAAAGAAGCGGAAGCCCGTAAGATCATTGCAGATGCTAAAGCAAAAGAAGAAGCAACCGTAGGATTATCAGAAGCTCAGGTGATGCATGCCAAAGCAGACGCTGCAGAAAGACAAGGGATTGCAGAAGCTACAGTGATTGAGAAAAAAGCCGATGCCAATAAAAAAGAAGGAATTGCCCAGGCAGAAGTCATCAAAGAAAAAGCATTGGCGGAAGCAGCAGGAATCACAGAGAAAGCAGAAGCCATGAAGAAGCTGAACGATGCCGGAAAAGACCACGAAGAGTTCCGTCTTCAATTGGCAAAAGAAAAAGATGTGGAACTGGCTCAGATCGCTATTCAGAAAGATATTGCAGAAGCGCAGTCTATGGTTCTGGCAGAAGCCTTCAAATCTGCAAAAATTGATATCGTAGGAGGAGACAATACTTTCTTCGACAACGTTATCAGACAGGTTTCTGCAGGAAAAGGACTGGATAAATTCATCAGCCACAGCGAAAACGCACAGCTTGTAAAGGAAAATCTTCTGGGCGATGGGGAAAACATCATTGGAAAAGTGATGGGAATGGTAGATAAATACAAAATCTCCTCAGATGACATCAAAAATATGAGCATTGCTTCTTTGATCTTTAAACTGAACGGCGTTGCCAATCAACAGGAAAAAGGAATTCTGGAAAGAGCGATGGACATGGCAAAACACCTGGGAGTGGAAAACAAGCCGGTGAACAATAATCATGTTTAAAGAAAGAGTGCTTTAGATGCTTTAAAAGATTCTAAATCTCAAACCTTATAGGTTTTCAAAACCTATAAGGTTTATATCAAAAAAATTTTCAAAGTACCACAAGTTATACAAAGCTCTGCTGTGCTGCAGCAGTCATGACAACCTAAATAAAAACGATGTCAGAACAACTTAATTCCGGAACTTACGAAATTATTCAGAACCGTTTAAATGAGCAGAAGAATGATCTGATTCAGAGACTTCAGCAGCTTAATGAAAGCCGTAAAAATATATTTGGCGGAGTAGATTTCTCTCTCGTTGCCAATGAAAGAATTTCAACGGATCACAGCTGTATTGCCAAGGATATCTATTCACTGGGTGACTACCTGATATTCGGGTCTAATGCACATCTGGGACTTCAGACGGAAATCAATATTTCGGACGTTTTTTCAATATATACAATCAATAATGACCGGTTTGAACCTCAGGATCACACCCTGATCAATGATGAGGTTTTTATTGATGAGTTCAAAAACCTTTACAAATATTACAGAAATACTTTCTTTGCCAGATTTACCTTCACGGAAAACTATCTTTATATGGTTTTTCAGCTGTCAGAAAGTACTACAGATATCAAAGCTTTTAAATGGCTGATTAAAGATGGCCAGCTGATCTATGTAGATTCAAGAAGTGCCTCCGAGACGTCTTACCCTCAGCAGCATGGGTTTGTATGGACAAAGGCAACAAGAGACATGCAGAGATCCGGAAAGCATCCTCATATTTCTTTAGCAGATAAGGTTTTTGTAGAAAGCATCGGTGGAGATATTACCATCAAAGTAGAAGACAATACAGATACCGGGAAGGGAATTTATTCTGAAGACGTGATTCATAAAGACCAGAATCTGGATGATGCAGAGATTCATTTCTGTGATCTCGATAATCTGGTTCTGTTTAAAATAAAGCCGTATCAGGAAACAGAACG
>Ga0256409_1000605_pt1 | contig 19107 bp, 19 predicted proteins | sample PhySR1_FD_185981 | JGI IMG/M metagenome (GOLD analysis project Ga0256409, IMG submission 185981) | Leaf surface microbial communities from sunflower plants in UC Gill Tract Community Farm, Albany, California, United States - DLSL S.R1 | ecosystem: Host-associated > Plants > Phyllosphere >...
ATCCCTTTCGTTCATAATTTCAAAAGATCAATAATATTTATCAACGTCATTTCCGGAAAGTATTTGGCTGAAAATGTGCATGTCTCATTGTAACTTTAATATCTGCATGCCCTAATAACCTTTGTAGGACTAGAAGATTGCCGCCATCAATTATGAAGTGAGAAGCGAAAGTGTGGCGCAAAACTTGTCTTACCTGCTCAGCATGTGTTTCGATTGCGGCGCGTTGCAGGCCTTTCTAAAGGTTAAAAAGCAAGTTTAAAGAGCAACTGCGTTTTTCTACTCGACGGCAGTTCAGCATGTGATTTTTTAGTTATCGACACCGTTTAGTTTTTCTTGCCTTTATTTTTGTAAAGATGATCAGCACAGCGTGGATCTTGTTTCTCTTCCATTCTTCGGTATTAATTCATCGTGCGCCACCCGCTAGCCGCTGCAAAAAACACCGGTACAGCGGCAGGTTGAAAGCCATTACCCGGAGCTGGCCAGCGGCCTGCACCTGCCTAAAATGGCGCGCGTTGTTGCCCCGACGGAGGCGGTAAAAAGCGGAAACTTTGCTGACCCCTTCAGGCCGCGTTATGCCGTCGATCTGCAGCTGCTGGACGCTGACGGCAATCCGGACGGCAGCACGCCGGTTTATCCTGCCGTACCGTTGCCCGTTCCGATGGCCGGTAATGATTCCGGCATGTTTCAGTTTCCGCCAGAGGGAACGCTGGTTGAGGTCGGTTTTACCGGCGGACGCCCGGACAAGCCGTTTGTGCGCCAGACCATGCCGGGCGGGACCAGCCTGCCGGACGTGAAACCGGGTGAACAGCTGCAGCAGCAGCGCGCGGAAGTATCACTGCGTGTAACACAGGCGGGAGACTGGGAACGCCAGACCGATCAGGCCATCCGTGAAACGTCCATGAACCGGGAAGTTAAAGCCGATACGGAAATGCGTGAGCTGGTCAGCAGGGAAACGACAGTCAAAGCCACTGACAGGACCACGGTGATCGGAACGGCGTCGCTGATGGCCGGAGCAATTCAGCACGTGACGACAGGCAATTATAGCTTGGCCACGCAGCAGAGCCAGCTGATTACAGTGGGCGGTAATGCGGAAACGGACGTCACCGGCAGCACTGCGATTAAAGTCGGTCAGGCACTGACTGAAAAAATTGGCCAGCTGCGCCAGAGCATTGCCGGAACGCGTCAGGAAATTATCGCGCCGGTTGTGTGGATTGGTTCAGAGAAGATTAACGTGGTCCAGCTGATGCTCGATACCGTGGCGCTTGTTCAGCAGCTGGCTAACCAGCTGGCCAGCCATACGCACCCGTCAACCGGTCAGCCCACGAACAGCAGCGATATTGCAAAGAGCAGCCAGCAGGCCGCCGCGCTCAGTACGAAATATTCACCCGTCATAGGCAAGTAAGCCAGCACACTAACCCGCTATCGCAGCGGGTTTTTTAATGCCCGTCACCAGAACGCCTCAGACGCACGATGCGCCACGCAAAGGCGTGCCCATCACGCACGACAACCATAAATAGATCATCCGCACAGCGCGGCACTGGCTGCGCGTCAGCCCCGGAAAAATAATCGCTGTGCAGACAAAATCGGCGCTACACCGCACCCGCCTGCGGGTTTTGCATCATGAAAATTTTTTAGTTTGATTTTTTTACAAAGGGCATGGCCAGAGCGCGCCGGTGCTGGGTTTCTGCTAAAGTCCGCCAACTGAAAAGAGTGAAAAAAATTTTAGTACTTTTCAGTTTTGCGGATCTCGAATGGATCACGGATAAAATTCAGGTCATTGAATATCAAGGTTATTAAATATTTTAGGCCATCTTCTGGATCTTAATCGGATCTCTATAAGAAGTTAGTGACCAATCAACAGCCTCAGACAGGCCAAGGGCTGTAGAGGTTTAAGGCCATTTTACAAAACTGAAAAACTCAGTAAGCTATACACTGTTTTTATGTACAGCATTGTTGTTGGCGAGAGTGCTGAAAAATGCGACGTTTTTCACTCAGTGGCGCGCTATTTATGTTTATGGAGCGAGGAGAAAAGTTAACTGACGATGCGATCTGGAATGACCGGTTGAGACCGGATAACAGGTATGCGCTGTGGACTCGCGGGGAGTTCTGAAATGTCCGATTCGGGCAGGTTAAGAACAATAAACTGGAATGGCTTCCTGTTGCAGATAGTCCATTTGCAAATGAGAGCGAAGCCTGGCAGGCCGCTTATGCACATTGGGAAAAGCACCCTAACTATAATCAAATGTTTATGAAGCATTAAACCGTTTTTTCAAAAGCTTAAATTTTGAAGCAACCCCACCTAAGAATTTTTTAACTTGATATAATTTTTTAATTCGATGAAGTTTTAACTCATAAACGGCTTCGCTCCCATGTTTGACGCTACCCTTATATTTAATTAACCTGAGAGTGCAAGCGAATTTAAGAGAGAATCTATATCCTGATATATCTTCATATTCTAATGTAAGGATGCCAGCATCATGTTCAAAAATCGTTACGTCAGGAAATGACCGAATGGATTCTAGTTGGTTAATGATTAACATTGGAATAAGGTAGGGTAGTTTGAGTACCGTAACGGTTTTGTCCTGAGTAATCGGAATAATATATTCAATGTCGGTGTTAACTTTAGCAATAGAATGCCCTGTAAAAGTCCCGTCGTTGTAAAAAGAAATATATAAATATTCGTTGCTATCTTTATCATCCACGAATGCTGTGTTGTTAAGTTCTCCATATCTTGTAACTGAACTTAAAATATCCACCGGGTGAGATTTAACACGCGCAAACCCGCAAGCGTCTATTGCCTTTAGATAATCGAAATTCCAGCTATATTTCAAATTTAGTGCAGTGCCAAGTCCAACATTTTTTATAGGAACTTTAAATTCATGAACCCTAGTTCCTAATGAAAATATAGCATCTGAATCACTAAAGACAGGTATTGTGATCTTTGTCACGATAAGTTGTGGCTTAGTTAATGTGGTGCGTTGTAATTTTGATTGTTGCACTGCAAAAGCAGCAGCAAGAGCTGAAAATGCGGCAGCCAGAAGCCCGCCAACTGCTATCAAATTTTGTGCTGTCACTTTTTATTTCTCATTTAGTTGAAGAGGCGCTCGATTTTAACATTAATCTTGTCAAGCCAATTGTACTTAGATGCGTTAATGCTCTTCTCTTTTATGAGCTTAATATAATCGTATTTGAATATACATAGAGAATTATTATTTAGAGAATAGGCGAAACCCTTATCTGAAAGGGTGCCAATATATCGAAATTTTTCAGAGTTCTGTTTGGAATTGCATAAGTTGTTAGACTCAACTAGAAATGTGTTATCACCTTTTAAAATATCTTTAGCATCTTGGATGCCTCTCTGCATGAAAATTAATGGCATGCCAATTATTATTGCTAATAATAAAGGTCTCTGTTTCTTATATTCAATAAGTATTTCAGTCTTGAATGAAACCCAAAAATAAACGGAACCAAAAAGGAAAAAACCCATAACGAAATACTTTTCTGCTTTTGTGCTATTAAGGAATATGTTAACGAAGTTATGTAATGCTGCAATTATTATAATAGCTAGAAATGTCCACTGCAAATAAACTGTAAGTCTGTATCTCCCTCCTGCTTTCCATAGTTCACGGGATGAGGCAGACGCCGGATTGTTAATTGTATTTATAATGCTATTTAGAACCCAGATGCAAAGACTAGTAATCATTGGCAGAATTGTTGCTTTGATTATGTCGCTCACATCTACAAATTGAAGAATGTTCAAATCAAAATGAAGCCAGAAGCCCCACAGGTAAAGGATACCACAGGTCAAAAAGTAGGCAGTCAGAATAGTGCCAGATTGTAGGTTTATCTTCATAGTAGATTTCGTCCATAAAGTTTGTGCGACTCTTTTGCTACATCTAAAGAATTCATAAAAAAAACTACCCTCGAAGGTGGCTTTAATTTGCTGATTTAACAGTTAAAATTTGGTGGCCCCTGCTGGGCTTGAACCAGCGACCAAGCGATTATGAGTTCCTACAGTGGCAACCGAAAATCAATGCTTTACTTTATTTATCATTGACATAGATTGCCACTATTTGCCAATGATTACTCTTTATTCACCATTTCTATCGCCACTTTGTCGCCACTTGAAGTAGGTGGGTTTAGCACTTCTTCAGGGAAAGAGGAAGTTTCAGACCAATAAATCCCTAAAGGATTAATTTTATCCATTATCAACTTACTGTATATGCACTTACAATCGAAAAAACTTATATGACACTTAGCGCAAGTCGCATTTTTTACTGCATTAAGCATTACTGGTTTGTAATTCAATTCCATACCTGTAACATTATCAATGTTAGATTTATGGAATTTGACAACTAAATTATTTCCGTCAATAATTTTCTCATGTTCGCTTAGCATTACTAATGGGATGTGAATTTTTTTGTTTCTTAAGAATAAAATTTCTGGTCCACAATTGTTATTATTGATATTAATTATATTTTGCTGTGTCCTTGATATCCAATCATGTATATCAATATGACTCGTAGGGATAAAGTTATTATGAGAAAGCAAATCTAAAAAATCTTTACTATTTGTTATGCACGAAAGCTTTAATATGAAATCTTCATACTCTATGGATATGGCGAAGGTTATTGTGCTTTCTTTGATTAGGGGGAGTTTACGAATATAACTCTGCACGATATCAAGATATCCAATTGCGTTAGTTATTGAAGCCTCCCCATAAAACGCAACCTCTGGTATTCTGAAGTTCATATCTTCATATGCGATAATTATGTATTCATTTGGGGTTTTAAGATTGCTGTTGAATTTTTTTATTAATTGTTTTTGTAATCCAATGAATTTAAGATCTATGGTGTTTTTTAATTCAAAGTAATCAGTAATGAGATCTTCAGTATGGATAATTACGTCATGTTGAATGTTTTCATCTTTGTTTTTTATAGAGATGTACATGCTAGGCCCTTGGTCTTTGCTAGGAGTGTAAACGTATTTCTTTTCTTTTGTTAAAAAAGCCTTCTTATTAGAAGTAATGTTTTCAGATTTTGAATCTTCTCCTTCGAAATACTCTCCAATTAAACGATTATCTTTGTAATAATCGGATAATATTCTTTTCCATGTAGAGATGCTAATTTCTCCATCGATGCGCCAAATTTTAAAGTAGTGAGCATTTTTCCCTGCCTTGTCGATAGAGGTATCTAAGCGTGAAAGAAAACCATCTTCATCATATAAACGAATTGCGCCGTCTAAATGATTTGGAATACCTTCATTAGTTAGCATAGAGTGAGCGTATCTGAAGCCATAGGAATTCCCCAACTCAAGCATCTCGGCTGAAGGTATGTCTCTAGTTTCTTCGCATTCCAATGATTTAATTCCATTCTGGTCGTGCCACCAAAATTCGGTCTTTGATATACCATTAAAAAATGATTCCTCTTTAGAGGCTACATGTGTTGCGACTCCATTAGAAATGTCTTTTAATGAATCATCGAATTTAGGTCCCCACCAGTAGTCAAGTTCTATTGGTTCTAAATATGAACCCGGCAATCCCAGGCTATGCGGATCCAGCAATATTTTGACTTCAAGATCTTTATCAGAAGAAAGTGTTTGTAATTGTTTAAGTAATGGAGTGTTTAGGTTATTTAATGGAGAAAGTGATCTCCTAAAGTATCGGTGAGCAAATACTAAAAGACCATTATAAGCGAAAATTCCTGGGGCTATGTAATTAAGAGTTGATAAATCTACAAGGCTACGTTTATCATTTTCGTAACTCCCAAAAAGTTCTGGGAATTTTTTCAATGCAATGTTTGTATCAAATGCTGTGATGCATTCGCCCCTGATAAATTTAATGCTTTCTGAGTAAATAGATTCCCCAATGAGATTTTTTAATTTATCTTTATCTTCATGAGTGATGTTAAAAACTGTATTTTCTAAATAATTCTGTGTGAGATTACATATTATGTTTCTTTCTTTTTTTGTTTCAGGGATCGATATTTCACCCAAAAGGCCAACTTTTGTATTATCAATTGAAAGACCATGTATCTTAGACCAGGAAAGTGGACGATGCATGTCGTGATTAATGAAATTCGGGATGCCTGACTCCCACGCATAATGTTCTAGTAGCTGAGTCGATAATGATTTTATACTAAATGAATAATCATACTTATTAACCAAGTTATTGTTAAATAAAGCCAGATGTTTTTTCATTTATACCTCTGTGCTTGTGTTGTTAAAGGTTTTAAGTGTGTTTTGTAATGGATTGAATCTTACAGCGTCCTCTAAATGATCTGGGGCAAAATGCGCATATCGCATCGTCATTTTGATATCGGTATGGCCGAGTACGCGCTGCAAGACCAAAATATTCCCACCATTCATCATAAAGTGGCTGGCGAAGGTATGGCGCAAAACATGGGTAAGTTGCCCTGTCGGTAGTTCGATGCCTGTTCTTTTCAGCGTTGACCGGAACGCGCCATAACAATCACTAAACAACCTGCCTTTTTTATAATTAGGCAGAGACTCATAGAGCTCTTTGCTGATTGGGACGGTGCGGTTTTTTCTGCCTTTAGTGTTGGTGTATGTGATTTTGTATTTCGCGAGCTGGCTTTTCCTCAGACTCTCAGCCTCAGACCACCGTGCGCCAGTGGCGAGACAAATTCTTACCACGGTTTTTAAATCAGGGTGGTCATGCCGTTTGCACTCTCCGGGCAGTAGCGAAATTTGGTCGTGAGTTAGCCAGGCCATTTCCATTTCTTCTATGCGGAATGGGCGCATGTTTTTCAGTGGGTTTTCACCCTTCCATTCTCCGAGGCGGTTTAGCTCATTGAACACTGCCCGGAAGTAGGCCAGCTCAAGATTAAGCGTACGAGGCGATACCTCTTTGACTCTGTTTGTACGGGCATACTCACCTTTTAACCGTTTTTCTCGGTAGCGGGAAAACATCTGCGCATCGAAATCGCGTGCGAGTGGTTCGCCCATACACTCAAAAGCATGGTGCATGGCTAACTGACGTTTCAAGCCGTCTCTCAGTGTAATGCCATGAGCGCTATACCATAAATCAACCAGCTCTTTTAACGTGCGCCTGTCTTCCTTTTCTTCCTGCCACGGGGTTTGAACGGTGTACTGTTCAAAAGCCAGCGCTTCGCCTTTGGTGGCGAATTTCTTTCTGATACGTTTGCCTTTTGCACAGTTTGGATAGAGCTCGCAAATCCAGCCGCCAGCAGGATTTTTACGGACAGTCATCAATTAACCTCGCTGTATACACCCACCACACGACCAATCATTTTGATGTCATCAATTCCGTACTCAAACGGCACTTTTCCACCGGCTACATGTAATTTTTTACCAGGCAAAACGGTTATTTCTCTAAGGCTCAATGCGCCTTCAATATCTACTAACCAAAGGCCATCAGACAAAGAGGATTCCTGCTCGATTACATAGGTGCTGTTATCGCTTTTCACAGAGGCACCTTTTTTCGGTTGCTTAGTGAAAAGCTGCTGGTCAAACGAAAGAGTACCAATATTGGTTAGCTCCCCTTCACTTAATTCGAATAAAGGAAGATCGGTTGAGTGTTGAGGTTCATTAGTAGACAGGTTTTTCTCTCCCTCACCAGTCATCAACCATTTAAGGCTTACGCCAGTTTCAAGCGCGCAATGCACAGCAAAATCGTACGACATGTTGCCCCGCGTATAACGGTTCTGTAAGGAACTGGCTGCGATTTTGAAGTGATTAGCGAGTTGGATTTTCTGAGTAAACCCATAAACCTCGCAGATTCTTTTAGTGATGCCTCGTTATTAAAATTGGTCTCAATCATTAAAATTAGCATTCCTTTATTGCTAGATACTAATATTAGTATTGGTATCGCTATGAACGGTGGCAGTGAGTGGCAAACGTCGGCAAAAACTAAGCACTCATTGTCTGAATGTTATCAATTTAGGGATCATGCTATATGGCTTCTGAAATCGCAATCATCAAAGTTCCCGCACCTATTGTCACTGCTGATCAGTTTGCTGAACTGGAAGGTGTTTCGCGCCGCACTGTTTATCGCTGGACTACCGGTGACAACCCGCAACTGCCTATCGAGCCACGCACTATACGCAAAGGCTGTAAGAAAGCTGGTGGACCAATTCGTATCTATTACGCTCGTTGGAAAGAAGAGCAGTTGCGTAAGGCATTCGGGCATTCCCGTTTTCAGTTCGTTATTGGCGGATAATTCACATTAAGTGAATAGGGAGATTCGCACATGTTTGATTTTAAGACTTCCACCCATAACCACTATGACGACGCTTGCCGCAAGTTTGCGCTGACGCACAGCATGACTGAGCTGGCGCAGCGAGCAGGCATGAAAGCACAGACTCTTCGCAACAAGCTGAACCCGGATCAGGTGCATCAACTGACAGTTTCAGAATTACTGTTGCTTACCGACCTGACAGAAGACGCAACGCTGATAGACGGCTCAATAACTGTACGGGAAGCGAAAGCGACCCACCGATACTGGATTTAACAAAACTTCTGAGTCGGCGTGAAAGACGAGAGCTGACGAACCGACTCAGGAGGCAAAAGCCAACAGCACGGCGAAAATTCATCCACGGAACGGATGAGCAAAGCGCAGCTATAGCGAAAACTATCGACGAGATACATCTGACAACCGGTATCACTATCAGCCGGGGCGAAGCCCTGCATCTGATGGCAGGTGGTAAAAGTTGTTTTGACGGGAAATGGGTAAGAGGAACCTCAAAAGGTGAAATATTTGCGGTGGCTCCATCGTATCAGGATAAGGCTATGAAAATCCTTAGGCGTGTTGCGGCTTTAGCAGAGGTGGCAACGAAAAAATAACAGTTAATATCCATATATATCATGCGCATACAGTGTTTTAAATCAGGGTTTTCCTTCACACCTTTTATCAATACGTGATACTGTATGTTTGTACAGTACCTCATGGTGGAGGTTATGTGGATAGAGAGCTAAACGAGCATGTTATGATTGAGCGGGTCGAGATGATTGCGCGTCTGGCGGCTGAAAGTACTTGCCAAGAAAAGGATCGTGAAATCGCGCCGGGGCTGATAGCGGACCTTGCCAAAGATAAATTATTGAAAGAAAAGATTTATTCTGTGATTTTCTCAGCAAGTTCTTTTGAGAATTAATTGAAAATGAAGTGATGATTTTCCCCTTTATCTATGGCCAGAGCCTCGAAAAAGTGAGAAAATTAAGCCTTAGTGAAAACTTGCTTCTTTCCGAGGCTGCTTTCGCTATAATACGCGGTCGGTTTTTAGGAGGGGTCAATGCCAACTGTAGTGTCGCTTTTTTCTGGGTGTGGTGGTTCTGATGCAGGGGTCTTGAGGTCAGGGTTTGACGTGCTCATGGCAAATGACATTCTGCCGTATGCCCGTGATGTGTACTTGGCTAACCACCCTGAAACCGACTACGTTTTAGGGGACGTTTCTGCTATTGAATCGTTTCCTTCTGCTGATCTATTGGTCGGTTGCTATCCTTGCCAAGGGTTTAGTCAAGGTGGCGTAAGGAAGGCAGATAGAAAGATCAATACTCTATACTTGGAGTTTGCTCGTGCGCTCAGGATCGTAAAGCCCAAAGCATTTATCGTTGAGAACGTTTCCGGCATGGTTCGAAGCAATTTCGAGCATTTGTTGAAAGATCAGTTTAAAGTCTTTGAAGAGGCTGGCTACCGGGTTAAATCACAGGTTCTTAATGCATCTCATTATGGCGTGGCCCAGGATAGAAAACGTATTTTTATAGTTGGTATTCGTAACGACTTTGGCACCGATTATGAATTTCCCTTACCAACTTATGGTGATGGCTTGAAACCATATACTACTATCAGGGATGCTATTGGGCATTTACCTGAGTGGCCAGTAGGTGAATTTTACGAATCAGACTTTCATTGGTACTACTTATCTAGAAACCGTAGGCAAGACTGGACCCAAATTTCGAAGACTATTGTAGCGAACCCTCGTCATATGCCTTTACACCCAATAAGCCCAATGTTGGAGAAACTTGGTCCAGATAAATGGCAGTTTATTTCGAGTGAACCGGCTCGCCGATTTAGCTACAGGGAAGCTGCATTCCTGCAAGGATTTGGAGCGTTAGTATTCCCTGAAACTGATAGGGCGACAATGAATATGAAATATACTGTTGTAGGAAATGCAGTACCGCCCCCCTTATTTGAGGCGGTTGCGAATAATTTACCAGATATATGGGATTAAGCAACCTCGGCATTAGCTTCAAGAATTCTATCTAGGTAGGCGATGCTTAAACTATGATCAATAGTCCCTGAGATTCTGGTTAGATTTATCAATCTTAGACGATCAACAAAAATAGCATCGCCTAATTTGCTTTTATGCGCCCATTCTCCATCCATCCATCTTAAATCTTGTGGTAGAAAATAATAAGTTGCCCATCGATGTGCTACAGGAAATTTACTATAAAGCATAGCAGGAGAGGCTTCTAATTGCTTTGCTTCCCACTCTTCCTGAGAACAGCCGCACTGCACAAATGATATTGGTATTGCATCTCTCTCATCTCCCATAGGATGCCAAGCAATAATGTCAAGACCACCATCGCCGCTATTCCCACGGCTAAAGTCACGCTCTTTAAAATTCGCAGTGCAGCGAATATCTTCTGCAATATGCTTGAATTTGTTAAATAAAGTACCAGTATATGGGGCTTGCTGCCCCCCTGAAGCCCAACAAGCCTTTACAATACTTCCGCTTGGCATTAGGCTTTCAAAAATTGGCAAACTAATTAATTCAAAGCTTCGTGTTATTTCTCTTCGGCTCCCTAAAGAAACATATTTAATATTTGCACATATCAGCAATGCTAAATACAATTTTTCTAAATGGCTAAACTGCTCTTCAGATGTATCTCGTAACTCCACAGTATCGTTATCATCAGATAAAATGAAAGGATAACTATCACCAAATAAATCAATGCGTTGTCGAACAAAGCCAATTGCAAAAATCCATTTTCTATCTACATATGAACGGCTTACACTTCGTCTAGCTCTTCTGCGGACAAAAGCATCATTTTCATCGACAGCATCGTCGATGGTTTCTTCTTCCGCTTCCTCTGTTTCAGCTAAAACGGCTTCAGGTTGCGCCTGAAGCGTACTATACAGATCTCCTCGACTAAATGACCGATCGGTATTAGTCAAGACTAATATCTCAATATAATCAGCCCATAAATAAGGCTCATTCGAGGGCATTGAATCAAGATTTGTAATCATAATTTCAATCGTCCTCTCTTTTGTTTCTAATTTGATTCCTTATGTTTTTTGACATTTCGAAAATTTCCGAAGCTGATTCTTCGTGCTCAAGAGTTAGCTCCTTAGCTTTAAGAAGCATATCCCAAACAACTCTCAACTTTACACTTGCAGCATTTAATGCTTTATCTAATGCTTCTCTTTCACCACTTGTATATAGATATGCCTCATCTAAGTTTGAACTTCTCATTAAAACATCAATCGCCTCGCTTTTCTCAACAACAGCGGCGATATCTTTTATTCTTCTCGACTCTCCAATTATGGTTCTACCTTGTTGGTCTGGAACAAAGAACCAAGAAAACATACGTTTTAAATTTTCTTCATTTAAATCCGGGTCTAAGAAATCTTTTTTATCTTGCAGACCTAACCATTTTGTTATTTTCGAATATCCTAATGCAGTAGTTATATACGAAAATTCAACATCTGCGGCTTTCATTGGAAGATCAAAAAAATCATTATTGTGCGCTACTTCATATAGATTTAGCGCAGTTAAAAGAGTTGCAACATAATGTGGCTTGCTTCCGATTTCACGAGCAAGATTTTTTAATACTATATCTTTCGGATCGTTTTCATAAAAAGTGTCACATAATTCTTTGAGATATTTTGCTTTAGATAATGAATCCCATTCTTTTACACCAGTGATATGACGGTAGCCGATGTACCTTAGAACATCCTCTCTATTTTGATAAATAATGCAAGGAAGTTTTTTAGGCTTATTTATTGTGTCTTCAATGATTTCTTGGACCCCTTTTGATTTCCTTTTAGGGGGTTGAAGATCGCCATTTAATAGCTTTACCGCAGCTAATCGTCTATTTCCTTCTACAACTATATAATTGTTATCTGTTTTTACAGCCAGTAAAGGCTCTCCTGGGAAGTAGCCCTGCTGACCGATAGATAACATCAAGTCGTGTACACTTTCATCATCCAGCATTTCTTCAATTACAGTTGCAGCATTACTGGCGTCATTCAGACGGAAGAATCTTGGGTTCTGAGGGTCAAATTCAAGTTTTTTAGTATCAATTTCTACGATTTTGTTATCCATTCTAACCTCATAGGAATAGGTCAATGTACAAATACAAGACGGGACATGTCTTAATTGCACATCTACGCTTAGTCAGGCGCAACGTGCCCTTAGTATAGTGCCCAAGTCTACAAAAATTTCTTGCGTAACTCTGCATTAATTTGCATCTGTAGCTATACCTTGATTTTTTTACGTGGCGCCAGGCATAACATACATAGTTGACAAGCGACAACTGCATTAAAACCGACTCATAAAGCGGGCAGGCGAGGCGGGGAAAGCATTGCGCGCGGGGGGGGGCAAACATGTATGCGCAGGCTTCGCCAGCGGCACGGAGGCGGGAGCGGCGGCGATGGATGAATCAGGTTGCTGAAACAGAAAAGCCCCGCAAAACGCGTCTGAACGCGTCTGCGGGGCCATGAAAACAGGCGGTGATTTTTGCGGGGTTGTTTAATCAGGCGGGGTTTATTTTGAGCCGCCCGGTCAGGCCGTCTTTTGCTCCAGCTCATAGGCGCGGAACGTGATCACCTCTTCGCCCAGCCAGTTATTAATTTCCTTCAGTCGCTCCTGCAGCGGTGTCAGTTCGTTACGCACAAATACCTGAGACGCTTTCACTGCATCGCCGAATCCGCCGGAGTTATCCGGGATAATTCCCATCATCTGAGGCGGTACGTGGTGTGCGCTTAGCAGGTCGTCACGGCTCGCCTTCTTGATGTTAAAGAAATCGTCTTTTGTCGCCACTTCACTAAGCGGCAGAATCTTGATCCCGTCCGGCTTTCCGTTAGGCGCGTACATAAACAGGTTACGGAAGTTGCCGATCCCTTTCGTGTCGCGCATCGCCTGGCGCATCCGGTCAACGTCGCTGCTGCTCTGCGCCGCGTCGGTCATATACAGGATGTAACCGGCGTGCGCGCCGTTCTGATAATACTTGCGGCGGAACAGCGTTGCCGCTTCATTAAGCCAGGCAGAATTAAGCGCGCTGAGGTATCCCGGCAGGCCGTAAAGCTCCTGATTAATATCCGGCTCCAACAGGTGAAACACGCTGCCGGCCGAAAATTCGTGCGGCTCTTTCCAGTCATTCACAAACCAGTAAACGCCATCCTTCACGCCCCTGCGGGTAAATTTGACCGGTGTTATTTCAAGGCGCAGCGGCTTACCCAGGCCATTGCGGCGCAGCTCGGCAAAGGCGTTACCGAAAACCAGATAATCCAGCGCAAACTTGCTGAACTCCTGCTGGCTCATCATCGGGTGAGGGATAAAGGTCGAGGCTAGAATGTTGCGCTTTACGTAAATCGGCGAGCTGTGATGCCCGGCCGAGCGCAGGCTCTTAGCCAGCCCGTTAAAGCTGACCGGCGGCTCAAACCAGCGCCCGTTACCGATGCACTCGGCATAATCCAGAATGTCGCGCTTATCCATGACCGGTGTCGGATCGCCAAAGGTAAACGCCTCGGCGTGCTGCTGCGGCGCGGTTGCCTGTTCAGGCTGCGCGGTGGTGGTCTGAGCCTTGCGGCCTCTGCGTTTGCTCATCAGTAAAATTCCAGAATAGAGGGGTTAGCGCCGCCGCTGGCTGCGGTAAGCGGTTCGTTTAACAGTGCGTGCATGATGGCCCAGGCGACGTCGGCATGGCTGGCCGAGAGCAATCATGGAAAAGAAAGAAAATGTTGTTGAGTTTGAAACCCCACTGCTGCGCGGCGAAACCGAAATCAAAAGCGTGGAGCTGATTAAGCCGATGACCGGAAGCCTGCGCGGCGTGCGCCTGGCTGATCTGTGCCAGTCGGACGTTGACGCACTGCTGACCGTGCTGCCCCGCATTACCCTGCCGGGCCTGACAAAAGCCGAGTGTAACGCGCTCGATCCGGTTGACCTGATTGCGCTGGGCGGCAAGGTGATTGGTTTTTTGCAGTCGAAGTCGGACGAATAGACTGGCCGCACGGCCTGACGGTCAACGACCTGATGGCCGACATTGCCACGATATTTCACTGGCAACCTTCCGAGATGTACGACATGCCGCTGGCCGAGCTGATGGGCTGGCGGCATAAAGCCTTTATCCGCAGCGGAGCGACCCCGGATGAGCAATAACCTTAAAGTGCAGGTGCAGCTGAATGAGGTAGACAAAGCTTCGCGGCCCTTCAAAGCCGTGCAGACCGCTGCCAAAAATCTGTCGTCTGATATACGCCAGACGCAGACGACGATTAAGGAACTGGACGCGCAGGCGGGGAAAATTGATGGCTTCCGCAAGGCCAGTGCGCAGCTGACCGTCACGCAGCAAAGCCTCAAAGACGCAAAGCAGGAGGTAGCCGCGCTGGCCGTGCAGTTTAAAAACACGGAGCGCCCGACGACACAGCAGGCCCGCGCACTGGAAAAAGCCCGGCAGGCAGCGTCTGAGCTGCAGACGAAGTCCAACAGCCTGCGCCTTTCGGTGCAGCAGCAGTGCGAGGCACTTAACGCGGCGGGGATTTCCACCAAAAGCCTGAGCAGCGAGCAGCAGCGCCTGAAATCCGCCTCGGCGCAGGCTACGGTCAGCCTGAGCCGTCAGAAAATGGAGCTGCAGCGACTGAATGCACAGCAGGAGCGACTTAACCAGACCAGCGAACGCTACCGCAAAGGGCAGGAGCTGTCGGGTAAGGTGCGCAACATGGGCGCGGCCGGTATCGGTGCCGCCACGGTTGGCGGCATGGCGGCTACGTCGCTGCTGATGCCGGGATTTGATTTCGCACAGAAGAACTCCGAGCTGCAGGCCGTGCTCGGCGTGGGAAAAGAATCGCAGGAAATGAAAGCCCTGCGTGCGCAGGCGCGTCAGCTGGGTGATACAACCGCCGCCTCTGCCGATGATGCGGCGGGTGCGCAAATCGTTATTGCCAAAGGCGGCGGCGATGCCGCTGCCGTTCAGGCCGTTACGCCGGTCACGCTCAACATGGCGCTGGCTAACAAGCGCACGATGGAGGAAAATGCCGGGCTGCTGATGGGGATGAAATCAGCCTTCCAGCTCTCAAACAATAAGGTCGCACACATCGGCGACGTGCTTTCGATGACGCTGAATAAAACGGCCGCTGACTTTGACGGGCTTAGCGACTCGCTGACCTACGTCGCCCCGGTAGCAAAAAACGCGGGCGTCGGCATCGAACAGGCGGCAGCAATGGTCGGCGCTCTGCACGATGCCAAAATCACAGGCTCAATGGCAGGCACAGGTAGCCGCGCCGTGCTGAGCAGGCTGCAGGCTCCTGCCGGCGAATCATTCAAGGCTATCAAAGAGCTGGGAATTAAAACGGCAGACGGAAAAGGAAATACCCGCCCGATTTTCTCCATTCTGAAAGAAATGCAGGCGAGTTTTGATCGTCCCAAGCTGGGAACGGGCCAGCGCGCCGAGTATATGAAAACCATCTTCGGCGAGGAGGCCAGCTCATCGGCCGCCGTGCTGATGACCGCCGCCTCAACCGGTAAGCTCGATCAGCTGACCGCCATCTTTAAAGCCTCTGATGGTAAAACGGCCGAGCTGGTTCAGGTCATGCAGGATAATCTCGGCGGCGACCTGAAAGAGCTGCAGTCTGCGTATGAGGCTATCGGCACCGACCTGTTTGATCAGAACGACGGCAGCCTGCGCGCACTTACGCAAGACACGGCGGCGCTGCTTCTGACGGTTGATAACTGGATTAAAGCTAACCCTGCGCTGACAGGCGGTATAGCAAAAGTGGTAATGGGCGGGCTGATGTTAGCCGGGGCGCTGGGCGCAATCGGGCTGGTAGCCTGGCCGGTAATTGCGGGCGTGAATACCCTGATTGCCGGTGCGGGATTCCTCGGCACGGCATTCAGCATGGCTGGCGGAGCTATTACGGCCGCGCTCGGCGCTATCACGCTGCCGGTGGTGACCGTCGTGGCGGCAATCGTGGCCGGGGCGCTACTGGTGCGTAAATACTGGGAGCCTATCAGCGCCTTTATAGCAGGCATGGCCGAAGGGTTTACCGCAGCGATGGGGCCGATCAGTGATTCCTTCGGTTCGCTGAAGCCGGTGTTTGAGTGGGTAGGTGGCAAGCTCAAAGAGCTGTGGGACTGGTTCGGCAAACTGCTGGAGCCGGTGAAATCCACGCAGACCGAACTTGCCGCCGCCGGAGACATGGGTAAGAAGTTCGGCAACATGCTGGCCGAGGCGCTGAAAATCCCGAGCCACGCGCTCGATCAGCTTATGGGCGGCATCAACTGGGTGCTGGATAAGCTCGGCATTATCGACACGAAATCCGATGGCCTCAAAGACAAAGTCCCGTCCCCGGATCCGGTAGCAACCGGTGGCGCGGGCGCAGATACCGGCGGGCTGCAATACAACATCGCCTACGGTGGCGCGCCTTACCGCCCGGTTTCAGCCCCGTCAGCCGGAGGAGGATTCACTGATCGCAGCCAGAATACTTATCAGTATGAAATCAACATGCATGAGGGTATGACCAAAGACGACGCAATGGCGCTGATGGCGCAGCACCAGGCTAAAGAGCAGCGCACCCGGCAGGCACAGAACCGCAGCAAAATGGGCTGGGAGGATTAAAACGATGATGATGATTTACGGCATGATGCCGTTTATGCGACAGCGATGCGGGCAGCTAAAGCAAAGTGGGATAAGCTGCAGCGCGGCGTCGCTGAGTTCTCGCTTACGCTCGCAATGGGCCGTGCCGACCTGTACCCGGAGACGCCGGTCAGGGTGAGCGGCTTTAAATCCGTGATCGATGCTCAGCCGTGGATTATCAGTAAGGTGACGCATAGCCTGAGCGGCAGCGGGTATACCACGCAGCTTGAATTTGAAGTCTTACTATCTGATGTAGAGTATCAGGCAGAATCATACGAAGCTGATTCACAATAAGTGAAATTTATTGCTCATTTTAGGGTATTAAAGCTTCAAGCTTACAGGGAGACGCCACCGATGATGCATTGTCCGTTATGCCAGACCGCCGCACACGCTAAAAGCAGCAGATATATTTCCAAAGAGACAAAGGAACGATATCATCAGTGTCAGAATATTAATTGCAGTTGTAATTTTAAAACACACGAAAGCGTAGCTCGAATCATTGTCTCACCGGGCCAGACTAACAGAGTGGTAATTTTTACTCATAACGATCGGCAGCCGTCACTGCTGCACTGATAAATTTATTATGAAAACCCGCAAGCGCGGGTTTATCTTAGTCTTGCAACAATCTCTTCTTTTCCTGTACAAAATAAATGTAAAGCTTTTAAATTTATTTTTATCTCAGCGATACTGCCTAATGCATACCCAGAAAAACCTACCATCATTTCGGTATTGCCGAATATCTTCTTAATGCTAGGCATATCTAAAATACTATTTTTTAAATGGTTAAGTTCAAATACAGAATCGTATACCTTTTGTGCTTTATCATAAAACTCACGATCAGCTTTTGCAATATCAAATAGATGTTTCGATATAGATTCTGTATGGACTTCAGGAACTACACCACCTTCAGCACCAGTTACTTCCTCAGCTTCAAATTTATCTTTGGAAGTAATTTCGTAACGAGTTTGAGTTGTAGGTAAATCTACAATTTTGAAAATATAAGGGCATGTTTGTTTATTACTTTCGTAAGGTTCGAAAACTTTACAGATGTCTTCAATACTCCCACAAACGTACCAGTTAAGTTCACACTCTCGCGCAAGAATAAGTTTGAGAGCAGAAATTTCCCGCTCTTTGACCGCTTTCTTGCGGTTGTGCTCAAGCACTTCCCTAAGTACAAAAAGGAATATAGCTACGCAGGCGGTAGCCGGAATCCAGTTTAAGTTAGCAATCCAATGAAAGATGCTTTCCACGCTATCCCAGCAAAAGTCCAAAATCTTTATCGCCATTTCATCGCCACCCAGAAAAATAAAACAAAAAAGCCACCCTGAAAGGTGGCTTAACTGCATGATTTTAATCACAAAATTTGGTGGCCCCTGCTGGGCTTGAACCAGCGACCAAGCGATTATGAGTCGCCTGCTCTAACCACTGAGCTAAGGGGCCAGCGGAGCGGGGATTATAAAGTATCTCTTCAGGGCAATCCAGCACTCAGCCACCGGTTGCTGAAATAAGCAGCAGTGATTTACCTGCTGATTTCTATAACAAATCTGGCGAACCGCGATCCCGAAGTCGCAAACAGGCACGGATAATGCTTCTCCGTGCCTTTAGTAAAACCGGACTTCAGTCATTATGGCTGATAGCTGACTCAGCTCTGACGATAACGGGATGCTGATTGATTCCGTGAAAGATGAGGAACCATCGTGCCACGTGCCTGATCGTAGTCGTGCCACATCTGCAGATCCTCAAGCGACGGAATGGTTACCGTCTCCTTGCTGTCGAGTCCGGCAAGCGCGGCGTCCACCATCTCATCAACGTCCATCAGCATTTCAGCCGGAATGTCATTAATAGACTGGCCTGCGCGGTCGAAAATTTCCGTACGGGTCGCACCGGGCAACACCGCCTGTACCTGCACGCCGCTCTCTGCGAGTTCACGCTGCATCGCACGCGTCAGAGTCAATACGTAAGACTTAGTGGCGTTATAAGCGCCGTTGAACATCTCGTGCACCAGTGACAGCACTGAGGCGATATTGATAATGATGCCATTTCCGCGCGCTTTGAAAGCCCGGCCAGCCGCCTGTGCCAGACGGGTGGGTGCCAGAATATTCAACGCCAGCATGCTGTTAATGCGTGTGATGTCCGCCTCAAGAAACTCTCCCTCAACGCCCATGCCCGCGTTGTTCAGCAGCAGCGTAATCTGTGCGTTGTTCGCGAGCTCCGACTCCACGCGTTGCAGATCCTGCTCGTGCGTTAAGTCAGCCGCCATAACCGTCACCCGAATAT
>Ga0256409_1000614_pt1 | contig 18836 bp, 16 predicted proteins | sample PhySR1_FD_185981 | JGI IMG/M metagenome (GOLD analysis project Ga0256409, IMG submission 185981) | Leaf surface microbial communities from sunflower plants in UC Gill Tract Community Farm, Albany, California, United States - DLSL S.R1 | ecosystem: Host-associated > Plants > Phyllosphere >...
TGATCAGCCGCCGTGACCAGCCACAGTCGCAGTCCACTCTGCAACTTAAGCAGGTCATCCGTAACAGACTGTGGGAGATCGCCCGGCAGTGCGAAGCGCAGTTTATTCGGGGCTGAATAAGTGCCGCTTTCAGGTGAAGAGCTGGGGAAGATGGGTGTGCTCAGGCAGCATCAGATTCGCTCGCTGACTTTTGCACCAGAAATCGTGGAGCCCGAACAGTGAATCTTTTTTAAGGTAATGATTCCGGCATTGTTGAAATGTGCTGACAGAGACTATTGAGACGGCGTTGAAATAAAAAATCCACGCAAATGCGTGGATTTAATTGTTTTCTGTGATGGTCATGAGATTCAGTAAAACCTCATGAGACACAATTTTTAATCAGACATTGAACCGTGAATTTGAGTGCATCTCATTGATATTTATTTTTTATTTAAAAATGTACCTTCATTATACTCATTTTTTAGTTGGCATTACTTTCGTAAGGCGAAGGTCGTAGGTTCTACTCCTATTATCGGCACCATTTCAAACTCCTCCCAGGTCTACCGAATTCAACTAAAAGCGCGTATACTGCGGTTCCTAGCCCGTATCTTATCTCCTGTTATCAACTGTACTCAACCAGAATCAAGTCACAGTTGGGGGCATAAGTGGGGGCATTCTGTGTTCGGTCCAGGGAGATGCCCCCAATGAAGCTTAATGCCCGACAGGTAGACGCTGCTAAACCCAGAGAGAAAGCCTACAAGCTGGCAGATGGTGCTGGTTTGTATCTTGAGGTTGTTCCTTCTGGTTCAAGATACTGGCGTATGAAATATCGCTTCAATGGAAAAGAGAAGCGTATGGCTTTTGGTGTCTATCCGGCAGTGTCCGTAGCACAAGCGAGGGCACTGCGTGATGAAGCCAAGAAAAAACTGGCCGAAGGTATCGATCCATCGTTTGCAAAGAAAGAAGAAAAGCTGGTTCGTGATGTGCTGCTCAACAACACGTTTCAGGCTGTGGCACTTGAATGGCACGGAACGAAGGTGAGCCGGTGGTCAGAAGGCTATGCCTCCGACATTATCGAAGCCTTCAATAAAGATATTTTCCCTTATATTGGCCAACTGCCGGTGAATGACATCAAGCCTTTGGTTCTGCTGAATGTGCTACGTCGAATGGAAAGCCGTGGCGCGACAGAGAAGGCCAAGAAGGTTCGCCAGCGTTGCAGTGAAGTCTTTCGTTACGCCATCGTTACCGGTCGTGCGGAATACAATCCTGCAGCGGATCTAACCAGCGCAATGTCAGGGCATGAATCGAAGCATTATCCCTTCCTTACTGTTGAGGAGTTACCAGACTTCTTTAAAGCTCTCGCAGGCTACACAGGAAGCCCGTTAGTTGTTCTTGCCGCTCGTCTGCTGATCCTTACAGGCGTTCGTACTGGCGAGCTCCGAGGTGCTTTCTGGAGTGAATTTGATCTTGAGAAAGCGGTGTGGGAAATCCCTGCAGAGCGTATGAAGATGAAACGGCCTCACCTTGTCCCCCTCTCTACCCAAGCGCTGGAAATCGTACAGCAACTCAAAGTGATGTCAGGGCAATATCCACTGGTGTTCCCGGGACGTAATGATCCTCGCAAGACGATGAGTGAAGCGAGTATTAATCAGGTGTTTAAGCGGATTGGATATACGGGGAAGGTAACGGGGCATGGTTTCCGCCACACAATGAGTACGATTTTGCATGAGGAAGGGTTTAATACGGCATGGATTGAAACCCAGCTTGCGCATGTCGATAAGAATGCGATTCGTGGGACGTATAACCATGCGTTGTATCTGGAAGGAAGGAGGGAGATGATGCAGTGGTACGGGAATTTTATTGATGAGCTAGAAATGGGAAAATTGTTGTAAAAGTAAATATCACGAAGCAAACATAGCAAAAAAAACAGCCATTAGGCATCTTGATGGCTAATTCAATATCTTTTTTTGTATAAAAAATGAGTTGTTCTGGAATAGGTAAACGTTCTCGCTTTACACTCTGGTTACAACGAGCTGGGAGCATTAGTTTAGAGGTGATGGAAGCCTACGCTTGACGCAAAAGTGCATGGCGGCATTCTCGAACATTTTCTTCGCATGTATACGATGGTGGAACTCGTATTTAAGAGGTAATGAATGGCTGAAAGAGAACAAGAAAAAGGGGTGGCGCCATCAAAATTCATGCGCGAACTGCGTCCTGAATTTTACTCGGATACCAGCGATCGCACAGCATATCAGCTCGATGCCTCGGCACTTGAGTACCACCTCGATAGTATTACATCGCGTAACCAGACCCATGATTTCGAGCTATTTTGTCGCAAGTTGTGCGAACGCACGATCTGCCCAAACTTGAAGCCTGCTACCGGTCCGGAGGGAGGAGGGGACAGCAAAGCTGATTCAGAAACTATTCCGATTGCCGACGAGATTGCTACTCTCACGTATGTGGGGGACGCAAATGCTGCACAGGAGCGTTGGGCATTCGCTTTCAGTGCTAAAAGAAAGTGGGCGGAGAAAGTTCGCAATGACGTTGCAGGCATTGTGGCTACACAGCGTGGCTATCAGAAAGTTTATTGTGTAACAGCGCAGTTCGCTCGGGCGAAGGATCGCGCCCGCGTTGAGGATGAACTTTCGAAACAGTACGGTGTGACCATCACTATTCTTGACCGGAGTTGGATTGTTGATCAGGTCGTCAGTAATGATCGTAAGGACCTAGCCTTTAATTACCTTGGTGTAGGGCAGGAGGTTGCAGGCTCAAGGCGTCTGGGGCCCACAGATTACTCCCGCTCACAGCAACTTGAAGACATCGAGAAAATGCTCGGCAATCCGGAGGCATTTTCTGGGATGAAAATGCAACGAGTTACGGAATCTCTGGTGGCAGCTAAGTTGTCGCGTAATCTAGAGCTCCCACGAATCGAGACAGAGGGTCGGTTTGCTCGTGCAATTCGACTCGCTGAACAAGATGGAACTTATCGCCAGAAGTTGGAAGCGCACTACGAGTCCATCTGGACCGCCTTTTGGTGGTTCGATGACATCGCGTATTTGAACGGAAGGTACGACGAGTTTGCGAATATGGTGAGCGACACGGATCACGCCATAAATCTTGAGTTTCTTTGTAATCTAGTACAATTGCTATTCAACTCGGTCATTCATCAGCATTTGACGGTCGAAGAGGCTAGGCTTGAAGAGCGAGCATCTAGATTGACCGAGAGGTTAAAGCTAATTGCTGAGAACAAATAACGTCCAAATAATGCCTTGGAGGCCCTGTCGTCGTTACTCGTCATAGAAGTCAATCAGGCGATACTTAAACAAGATACTGAAAAACTGAGTTCGCTATGGCCGCAGTTCTCGGATGTCGTTAAGCGTGCGAGAGGACTCGGTGAGTTTTCTGCTGAGCGTTTGACTAAAATGATTGAGGTGTTCGGGCTCGTCGCCGGTAAGGACAGTAGTTATGTCCAACTGGTTGACGAGGTAGCAGCGTTTGTTTCTGAGCGTAACGGTGAGGCTCAGGGGGCGTTAGTGCTTCTCAAGCGAGCGCAACAACTCGATTTCGAAGATAACTTCGAAATCATTCGTTTGTTGGGCAAAGCCGCGCGGCAACTCACTAAAAAAGAATATGCCGATTCTCTGATCGAAGCGCTGCAACTGCTCACGTTTGCTTATCGTAGTGCCGGATTGCTCTGGGCTGCGCGGGCTACATGCATTTTTGCAATGGCTTCGATGTCCATCGAAGCCGAGGAGGACAGTGACCTTTCGGCTTCGATCGTACCCATGGTTATGGCCCTCGCTTGGATTGCTGTCGAACTTCGGCATCTTCCAGACGCTCTCGAAGCTGTTCGGTTAGTTCGAGGTTGTACGGCGGTGCTTCCGCTCGACGACTCATCAAAAGAGCGTATCGCGAAGCGACTTACGGAGTTAGATCTTATCCTGGCGAGCCAAATCCTAAATTTCACAGCGGAAGAACTTCAACACGTTGTACGATTACCTGACGTTCTTGGTGGACTCGGTCTGCAACAGAGTCGAAACTCGCTGATTTACGCGCTCGGCCATGAAGCCGAACTTCGTCTGGAGGGATCAATACCTCAAGAAGAGACGCCAGAGAAGGTGGCCGAGTTATTTAATTTGCTTGCTAGCCAACCGGTATCTAGCAACCAGCATGGTCCTGTCATCTTTAACGAGGCAGACTCGCAGTGCCTTGTCTCAAGAGTTCAGGGCATTCGTGTGGCAGTCTTTCACCCGTGCTCCGATGCCTTAGTTCTTGCCGCAGAAGCAGTAATAGGATCCGTTGAAGCATTTTTTGCAACCGCAATCGAAAGCGGCGCCGCAGCGCATACAGAGAACTTCACTATATCACTTCAAGATAGTTCTGAAGTGCTGGCACCTGACTACACGATCAATACTGATGAAATGACGGCGATAGTTCGCTGGCCTACTGGGCTGAAACCCGCTACATTTGCCCGGCAGGCCGACGTCCAGAAGATGCTGATTGGATTGGCTGCTGAGATTTTTGCTGCCACTTGCTACGTGGAGGATATGCGAAAAACGATCGAACATCTCTTCGGCAATGAGGCGGTGCTTGACCGCATTAGCATGGTCGTAATTGTCGGCAATAGTCGGCAACGCGTATTCAAGGAAGGGCTATCGAAGCTCAGTGATTGGACGCAGATGGCGATATCGGAGTTCACTCTTGAGTCGTCGCGTCCCGTAATCATCCGCCGCTTATTAGACACGGTTGAGGATCAAGAAAGGTGCTCGACGGTAGGAAAACGAAGTTCCCCGTCCCTAACAAGTGATCATCGCGATCTGGGTGTTCGCTCAGTTATAGATGTTCATCTTTGGGATCAAGCTGGTTGGAATGGAACTGCTTTTACTCATTGGGGACCCTCGTATCCTCCAGCGATTGCGCTCATGTTTAAGCACGAGGGTGCCGCGAGGAAGATTTTTTCACGTTGGCGTCAACGTCTAGGAACGGTCGATAAGCAGGACGAAATTTACCTAGCGATTCTGCGTGGAATATCCGTTGACGAACCGGCGCATTACCGTGTTCTTATCACTTCCAGGCTTTCTAATGATGAGGGCGAAACGTCAGGCAAGACCTTCATGATGGCATCACGTATGCAAACCATGCATGCAGAAACCGATGTCAACCTGATCCGCTTTCTTAATATTTATAGGCAGTCACGCGCGTATTTGCTTCTTCCTGCGATATTTAATGGAGGGGCTGAGCCGAAGTTTATTCCAGAGCTAGCAATCTTAAAGCGGGAGCTTAGTGTAAAGAACGCCATCGAGGTGAACGAGCATGACGTTGAGGTGATGGCTCTTGGGGCAGAAGAGTATCGCCGTCGGTTTGGAACATCTGGGCCTGGCAACAGAAGTTAGGTGCTGTTATCTGTTACTGCAATGAGCCCATTGATGGAATGAGTCCTGCTACGGACTAGGATGTCAACTTGGTGAAGCTCTCCTTCCGCGAAATCGCGTTGCGCTATTTCGCGGAAGGAGATATCGAAGTGCTCTTTCCAAATGAGGTGCCAAGATCCTTCTGGCTAACTCCAGGGATTACAGTCGTCCGCCTTATGCCACCCATGGGGCGCATTCTCGACAAGCATAACGGTGGTTAGCATGTCGCCACAGTCGCGGCAGTTTATTCACACTCCCTTCGCGACAGGTGCGTGCTTCTGGTCGTCGATCAAGGCATACAGCATTTTGGTCGTTCCCTTTTAGGCGTCGGCGAACGGCCAGCGCAACTTTCCGCGACCGACGCGTAGAGCATCCACGAGCCGGGTTTTGCCCTGCAACCGTCCCGAGAATAGGCTGGGCTTGGGATCAACTGCTGGCTTCTTGAAGACGGCGATCCGCTGGTAGTCGGGGATTGTCAGCCAAGTTCGTGCATCCGCTTCGTCGGTGACGATTCGATAGAGGCTAGCGGGCGGTGAGGACTCGGTATCGAGTAGGCGCTTGCAGTGTTTGACGGACCATTTCTGGATGCCTCCGCTGAGAGCTTCGGTTCGGAAGCGGGCCCATAAGGCGGAGGTGTCGGGTGTTGGCCAGTCGCCTGTGTCGGTTTTGGCCGTAATCTCGTCGGATTCAAGCCAAGCCCGCATTTCTGCGGGCGTGACGAAGACTGGCTCAGCATCTTCGATGGCCGCCATTGCCGCGCGCCGTGACGACAGGACTGTACGGATCAGCATCGCCATCATGAATTGCGGGACTCCGTTTCGACCGCAGTCGCAGCACCGCCACTGTATCCGGCGTCCAGCCGAAGGACATGCGCCGAGTGGGACGGCTTCTAGCGCCCAGACTAGCCGATAACGCAAAGTGATTTATTCGATTAGATAGGGTAATTAGCTAGGGTTTATTAGATGTGTTCATTAATTTAGAGGGGGGATGGGCGGCTTTGTGCCAAAAGCAGAAGTTTGAAGAACAAAATAAAAACCATACGATGTTCAAGTTTAGCCTAAATAGGTGGGATATTCTAAAACTCCAAGTACACGATTAGATATTTTATTTTTATTAAATTGATGTTTTTTAAATACATAATGAGCATTGAATAATAAATATAATATATTTATATAAGTCTGGCCATCCACAAAAGAATGTGAATTTGGTTGAATTTTTAAAGATGCATTTTTTAACTTTATGAGTGGATTAAAAAAATGAGCTAATTCATGCATCAAACTACAAACTTTTCTTATGAAAGATGTTGCGTTATATATCTGTCGATATGCTTGTTAGTGCCTAATTTTTATGCGTACTGGCTCTCTAGAATCATCCATTTAAAAATAAAACTAAATTTTCATGTGCAATTTATCAAAATCGCACATGTATTAACCCTAAATAAAATTAATAAAAAACAGCATAGCTTAAATCCATTATGCAGACTTAAAAAAATAATTCATTTCTGTTACATTGTCTTTACAGCAATCATATATTTCTTTTGATCCAAACCCTCCAAAACCGTTCAATTCAAATATCCCAAGTGAAATGATATAGGCACAAAGCATTGAATAGTAATAGCCTTCATATCTACTAATATTTGATTTGCTGGTTCTGAATGGGCTCAATGTTGAACCATGGGCCCTCTCATTTCTTACATTATACAAAAGAACTGATGTAAGAAACTCACACTTTTTACTTGGTGATAAATGATTACTATCAATGGATAGATCTAATAAAGGGAAAGCAGGATCTTTAGATTTAGAGCCTCTATGACCTTTAAGTATCATTCTCAAAAATCCTGATGCCCTTGATAGGTTTTTTCTATCCAACGCAATTGATATTGAAAAGACCCCATTAGAATCACAAGCGAATTTTTTAAGTAACTCATCATATTGATCTGATGCAAAACAATTTCTAGCCCTTTTTGCCAGAGAACCTTTTAAATCCTGAGGGTTTATTAATCGTAGGTTTTCAGATTCAAATATTCTTTTTATAATATAATAACTAGTTAACGCTGGGATATTAGATAAAAGTAATTCAATTATATCACCCCAGTTATTATTAGGCAGTCCGAGTAATTTGTCACCAACCTCCTTCACTATCGTTGTTATTTTATAATGAGGTGGGAATGGTTTTTTTCCAGCTTCATCGATTACTTTAAAACAATGATCAAACATATAGTCCGGCCTAAAAGGCAAGAATTCAAGCCCATCCCCTAAATGTCCAATGCATGTTTGAAATGTGATATCATCATTATAATCAATACTGATTGGAATGAAAGGTACTTTTCCGTTGTTTTTATTTACCAGTTTCTGGAATTCCTCCTCTGTTTTAAATAAAACCCTCGCAGGGAAGTTATTATGGCAATCCACGCGTGCCTTTTTGAAATCAAAATTCATTTGAATCTCCATTTGCGCCATTAACTTTATTTGAAAATATAATAATATATTAAAACATCCTTTGTAAAGCTTATGTTATAATTACTTAAAAGTGAAAAATTCACCTGCAAGCTCTTCATTAAATCATACCTCCATAACGTATATAAATTTCACATATGTCCGTCTAACTTCAGCTCCTCGCTCATAAGGGACAACCATACTCAAATCTCCCACATTGCAGGAGATTTGAGTATGAACACGCCACCGTGGAACAAAGACCGTATCATAGGCCAAAAAAGACCACTTCAGATATCTCATATCTGGGGTATCCGAATCCGACTTGAACTGGAAGGTAAAACGCACGATTTAGCTCTGTTCAACATGGCCCTGAACAGTAAGCTTCGAGGCTGTGATCTGTTCAAGCTCAAAGTATCTGATGTTGCATATGGTAGCTCTGTTTCAAGCAGAGCTACGGTTCTACAACAGAAAACCGGCAGCCCTGTCCAATTTGAGATAACTAAAGGGACAAGAGAAGCTGTTTCTGCATTGATAAAGCTTGGCAATTTACGCAGTAAAGACTATTTGTTCCGATCTCGGGTCGGTACTAACCAACACATATCAACCCGGCAATACAACCGAATTTTTCATGGGTGGGTAGCAAAACTTGGTCTCGAAGATTCGCTTTACAGTACACATTCCTTGAGAAGAACAAAACCTTACCTGATTTACAAGAAAACTAAGAATCTCCGGGTGATCCAACTTCTGTTAGGCCATAAGAAACTGGAAAGTACAGTCCGTTATCTGGGCATTGAAGTGGATGATGCGTTAGAGATCTCTGAATCGATCGAAGTCTAAGGTTGTCAGGGCTGCAACAGCAGCCCTGTGGCAAGAGTTGACATCGCAAAAAGCTAAACATATTGATAATTTGATAACTATACAGAATCACGAAAAGCACTTTAAAGATTGGCGCGGGGTATAAGTTGAGCTTACTGTTGCTATCATGATTTCTGTCAGGTAATCGAGGAAGGCAATGGCACGTCGAGTTGAGCTGAGGGGCATAGCCAATGCTCTTAATGAGAGCTTTGTAAGCCGTAACAACGATTTCAAAGGGTTCTGGACTATTGGCCAGCTAAAATTATTAGCTATTAATAACAACCTCAGCACTATGGTTTTTCCCCTTACTCCTCCTAAGAGTGACCCCCACTGTAATTTGAGGCATTATGTTGTACTCCACTATGCAGCCATGCTCGTACATTTGTTAAGAAAACAATTAATCCCTGGTTTTTGGATAAGTGAAGCTAACATTACAATCGATTTTAACGTTAATGCTGAACATGAACATTTGAATGAATGCTCAACATCAGGTGAGCCTTTTAAGTGCCATTGTCAGATAATTGATGACACTGGTCGCAGTTACTCTTCCGTCGTTTATGGTAGGTGCCATGCTCACTCATCAGTGAAAGAATTAAAGTCAACACGAAAACTAGCTGTGTAAAAAATTGGATGAACTTCCGCTTTTCGCTCAGAGCGGACCTGACAGCCAGCTGGACTGTCCGCTTCGTGCCAGGAGCGGACGTGGCTTTGTTAATTTTTCACCGAGCTAATGTTTTTAAGACTTTCCATATGTATCAGTGCCGGCAAAGTGGCAGTTGCTAAGAAATGTACACTACTCCGTGCAAGCCAAGATAGCATTTTTCTGCGACAAACACGGGCGTTCAAAAGTACAGGGATGTCCGGATAACTTATTTAGCAGGCCAGATACCATTTTCGCAGTGAAATAAACTCGCCATACAATCCGTTTTCATCTTTTTCAATCAGCAGTTCCGAATCCTCTTCACCTGCAAGGGTACTCAGTTTTTCAAGCGTTGCTAATCGTAACTTCACTAATCTGTTGCAATTAAGGTTTAGTTTTTGAATGGTTTGTGACGCTATTAGCCTCTGTATCTCGGGACATTCTTCAGCTACAAGCACCACACCGTCCTCATCAAATTCAAAATATGTTTGATTAAGAGGGAGGTCTCTTGAAGGATCCAGAATCAGACCATACCAGTTGTGATGAGATTTGGGGACGTCGCAACTTTTCTCGACTTTAGCGGAAAGTCCTTGCACGTAGCTTGCTGAGTTCGGTTCTTCGCCGCCATAACAACAGCCAAAAAGGTTGGTCCACCTCAAGGAGTAATTAATAAATGGACCGTGATGACCTTCAGCAATACATTCTTTGATATGCTTACTGTTTTCGGGAATAAAATGCTCAACCTTGTAACCCAAGGGCTTATTAACACCTTCTTTTATCAGTTCCTTTTCACAATATGCACACAGGCCAGCTTGATCCTGAAAAATTTCTGATTTGAGCGCATCTCGCTGTGTTTTGGTCAACGACTCATAAAATCCGTCTTTCCAGCTTCCCCAAGGGTCATCTTCCAGATACGCATTCATCATATCGTTTTCTTGGCGACCTTTCCTGAACCCCCGCATGATTACTCCTTTTGTTCCTTTTTCGCCTTACGTTTACGTCGTAATTCCAGATCAATTTTTAACTTAGTGACATCCGGATCACGCCCATCTCCCCATTCAAGAATTTTCTCGAGCAGCTGGTCAGCTTCTGATGAATCAAATGCATTCTCCTTCATCATCTTTTTGAATTTTATTAGATTTATTGTCGGCTCAATAACAGGCGATCTTTCATCGACATCCTGAATTTCGCGCTGCACATCAGATGCTTTAGCGCCAAATGAGAATTCGGGTACATCAATGCTAAATTTATCTTCCGTATATTCGATTTTTCTGATGGCTTTTTCTTCAACGGTATTCAGGATATTAGGGCTATGTGTCGTGGCAATAATTTTAACATTCGGGAATACGTTTCTTAGCTTAAGAATCAGAGACTGTTGCCAAGAAGGATGTAAGTGGAGCTCAATTTCATCTATGAAAATGATGCCATGTCCCTTGAAGGGGTCATCGGTACCACATGTCTGTATAAGTTTTAATGCGACATCAAAAAGCAAAGATAACGTGCTTTTTTCACCATGTGAAAGGTATGAGGCGCTGATTTCACAGCCACGTTTTACACATACTAAATCGACCGCATCCAATTTTTCATCGTATTTTAATTTAATTGATGTTATATCATCAACGAAATCGCAGCCGAGCTGGAATATCATATCGATTATTTTTTCCATCTTAATGATGTTCGGTGTGTTCCGGGGACTGGAAGATTTTCTGAGATATTTCAGCTTGGCTTCTTGTTCTGTGATGAGTTTCTGCTTAACTTCGTCTGGAAGGTCGGATGTGTGGATGTGATGAAGATATTTTTCTACAGTGCTGGCGTCTTCATGGGAATAAATACTGCCTAAAGTACTTTCTGCCAGTTGGACGCTTTTTTTAATTTTAATATCAGCCGCCCATTTTATAAATCCGGAAAATATATTTGCGGAAATAGTCAGAGATGAGTCCGGATATAGCCTGTCGAGCAGTCTATTTTGCGTCGTCTCGAACGATGATGCAAAACCGCCTTCCGGGTAGTTTTTCCCGCGTTCTACCGAATAGTAAGAAAACATGGGAGGTACGATGCTTTCATTCATAAACTCTGCATACATCTCAGCAAGCTCTTTAAAATCTGCGTATTCGCTTTTTATGAGATTCAGACCAAGCGATTTAGCACTCGTTATTTTGTAAAACGATTTTTTTTCCTGATTCTGCAGATAAATATCAAGAGTGACCTGCATGCCATCATTTTCCCTTAAACGGCTGACATATTTATCACCAAAACGCCAGCCTTGGTTAGAACCATAGACAAGCCGGAAGAACCAGGATAACGAAAGGTAAATAGCTTCAAGCACACCGGTTTTCCCATAACCATTGTTTGCGGCTATGAGAATAACGTTGTTGTTCAAGTCTATCGTTAACTCATTGAATCCCTTGTAATTTACCAGTCGAATCTTACTCAAATTGAATTTTGCTTGTTTAAGATTGTTCAGGCATTGCTGGCGATAGTATTTGGCTTGTTCAGGATCTATTTCGACGAACATCCCATCCTTGTAACATTTATACATTTTGTACTGATCTTTAATCGAGTCATTATGATCAGCCCCCCTTTTTATTTTTTTAATTGTTCGGTTCATGTACACCCCCCTGATATTTCATTAGTGCATGGATGATATCTTTGCCGTATTTTTTTTCCATAGAACATCTGAAGGAAGGTTCAATATGAAAATAATGAGCAAGCAACCCTTTAAGAAAGAGGATATCATCATGACAAAGTTCAGCTAATCTGAATCGGAAGATCAAAGACGAAGCATATCTTTTCTTATCCCTACCAACAGATAATTTCCCGTCATTAGTTAACGTAACACCAGTGACATGTCGATTATGGGCCTTCGAGGAGAATACTGTTTTACTCTCATTAATGTTGATGTTTTTATAACCATTGGTCTGCAAAAGTGAGCCAATATTTTCTTTTAAAGAAAATAAAATATTCTGTTGGTTAGTTGAAAATGTGATGTCATCTGCATAACGTGTGTATGTCACACCTGATTTTTCGCATAAATCTGATACCTGCTCGTCAAAGCGCTTCATAATGTAGTTAGAAATGAACGGTGATGAAGGCGCACCAACACTTAAAACTAGCTTGCCGGTTAATTTTTTGCCGGGAGCCCAGAAAAAGACATTAACAAGTGTTGTCCACGTGGTTTCATCGAGTTCGATAGAGTCATGAGCCAGTGCATTCTGGAAGATGTCAGGTGTAATACTGTTAAAAAAGTTAGCTAAATCCATTTTTAGCAGGTACTGGTTTTTTACATGCTTGAGCGCATTTTCCTTTATCCCCTTCCCAGCCTCGTAGGCTGTCGCGCAATTATGGATACGCAGCTTGGTTCGAAGAAAGCCTACAAGTTTGCGCTGGATTTCTTTCACTTCGGGAGTGGGTTGGGCGATGATGCGCACACCGGCGTGGCGCTTAGGGATTTTGTAAACTTTATATTTAAGCGGAATTCGATGGGCTGTTAAAAATAGCTTTGTTTCGTTGATACCGATGTCTTTATATGGAATATCAATTTTCATATATCGATTATCATTTTTAAGGGCAGAGTGGTTCAGTCCTCTGCCGCTAAAAGCGCCCTTTACCAGAAGCCGCGATAAACACTTCATCGCATCATAACACTTTATGATGCGATGAAGTGTTTATCGCAATCATAAAAGTGCTCAATAAGTTTGAGTCTGGCTAACCGCCCGACTAGACGCATAATTCGTCCGTACGCTAAAGAGCTACCAGCATCATAGCCAACAAGCCGTGCCGGATGCAAGTTTCTTGCTACCGGCGTAACATCAGAGGTAGTGTCCACATTACGCGGGTAGGCTCACGGTAGATCGTGACTGTGAACTTCTGCTTCTCGCTCACAGCAGCCGCACCTGAGTGAAGCCCCCATAGAGAAACCTGTGGGGGCTTTTTCTCTTTTTTTGGCGTCGCATTCCTATCTTCAAAATTTAGGCAATGGCGCTGAAAAATTTTGTCTGGCCTGGCGCCTTTTGCTGGCAGAGTACTGACGCGTTTATCCCTAGCCCTGCCTGGCCTAAGGCTTCTGCCATGGAACGTGCCAGGTGCTACCATCTTCAGACGTAAAATTTCCTGCCTTATCATCCGTCCGAAAACACCGGGTGACTTTGCCGTCAACGTTGCAATTTCCCCAGTATAACGGGAAGCCCTCAGTCTCCTTTTGTAGCTGCGTCAGCGTTGAGCGTCGCTCGTGTATCTCATCCAGTGAGGGAACAAGCGTCAGGATAAGCACAATGACCACACTGCACAGAACCCCCTGTGCAGCCATAAACCAGAGCCAGCTTCGCCAACCAAGAGACCTGCAGGCTTGTTCATAGCGGTTAGTTGCCTCGTCTGCGGCCCGATCGGCTTCGCGGAAATGGTCTGCCAGAAGTCGTGCAGACCTCTGAGCCGTTGAGTCGGCCATTGCTGTAACGGCACTGATAACATCATCTCTGACCTCTCTCATCTGCTTTTCATGAGATGTGGCGGAATGAATCAGTGCTGACGTTGCTCTCTCTGCTGTTTTTCCCTGCTGCTGTGCGGCCTGAAGGAGCCTGTCTGCGGCCTCAAAAAAGAGGCGTATGTCGTGTTCACTGACGGAATTTGTGTTTTTCATAGGCTCAGCTCAATTTCTCTGTCGTGGTCTAATGATTGCTCTCTCTCCAGCTCTGTCTGGCGATCTACTTCATGCCTGTACAGGAGCCATTTCTCATGTGTCATCGAAAGCTCCATCATATTCTTCAGCTCTGCATACCTCAGATTGCCGCTGCCGTCACAAACGATGATAAGCGCACCCGCGTTGCTCTCTGCGTCCACGCCCTGGCACCACCTGACCAGTTTCAGGTAGTCACTGACGGCAACCGGATCTTCGGCATTAACCTGAGTCGAAAAGATGCTACGGGTTGTCTGTGCAATAAAGTTCTCAAGGTTCAGAGGCTCAGCCTTACGGGTGGACTGAGAGAGGGCGATGAGATAGCTCGAAAAGTAGGTTTTCACACCCACCTGAACGTCAGGCGTGGTTTCAACATACCAGTGGATTCGGTGATAAAGCGGCCTCAGCCTCATATCACTTTCTAGCGCGTGAGAGAGCTTTCTGAAGCGGGCTGCCTCTTTACCAGAGCGGTTATCCGCAGATTTGAACTCAATCAGCCGTAGGGTGCCGGGAAAGGAAAGCAGGACATCTGCCAGCGCCTTGTCCTCAGGCGTCTGCTGGAGCAGATTGACAGATGCTGGCAATACATGCCCGCGAAGCTGTGCCCCTACAGAGACGCCCAGTCCGTACAGGAAATTACCAATAACCACGTTCTCATAAAGTTTCATTGCCTGCTTCCTCTCCTCAGTACTTAGCGCGGCTCCGCAAGTATATTTATCCACACGCCGGAGCTGGCATATTTCTGACCGCTGTTTACCTATGTCCATAGCGATTTATCGGCCTCTACTCTGAGAGGATGATTGTTTTCGAAGGAGATTTTTACATTACACTAAGCGTTGGAGCAAATGAGCCATTTAGAAAGAGCGGAGTTTACCGGCCCTGTGTTCAAACTTTTTGGTGAAAGTGCTTTCCCGTCAGACAGCATTAATCTTTAAGTGATGAGAAGCCGACACAGTCACGGGCTGGCCGCTGAATACGCCGGGCTGCTCCGCCAACTACTTGTATTTGAGGCTACTAGCTTACCTTTGACTCTCACATCAGGCAGTATCACATCCTAGCCATGCTTGTTCACCACGTCACGCGACTCACGAGCCATCGCCAGACGTATGCACAAGCTGCCCTGCGCGGGCATAGCGATGGGTTTATCTGTTAGGTCATCGCCGTAAAGTTAGGAGGATGTTGACGAGTTTGTGCTTATTGATAATCACAGGCAGGATGAATGGGGCTATGAGCGATATCCACTAATCAAGAAGATAATTACTGGTGTTGTGGTCCCATCGATAAGTCGTCTTCTCACAGCGTTACCCCTTCCAGCATATGGCTAAAGTTGCCAGTACCGCATGTCAGGCAATAGCGCTCTCCATGGTAATCGTTGTTGCAGCCTCTACAGTGCCAGTCCACTCTAAATACCACGGGTTGAGCATCTGCCACATAACGGCGCAACTTACGAATTTGTCTTACTTCCTCTGTCTCAAGATTTACATACGGGCAGTGCCACTGACCGTTCTTCGTTAGCATGTTAGTCAAATGTCCAAACCACGGACGTTTAGTGCCGTATTCGGGATGATATTGCAGGATGCTTCCGCACAGGTGACAGGTATAGCGGTCGTAAGGGGCTGTCTGTGCAGTTCGGACTCCGGTTAGGCGGCCATTACCATCGAGAGCGATAAAGGATTTGGCAAACATAATACTGGCTCTAGCCAGACAACACGCAGGCGTAAGCTGTCCCTGAAGGGCACACAGACACCATGCGGTTGAATGGATGGATGGTAGCGGTTAATTTTGGCGTTATTTAATCGTTGCCAGCGCGCAATGCTCTCCCCGCAACGCCTGCCCGCTTAAGTGACCGCTTTTAATGCAGGTGCAAAGGTGGCCTCCGGTCGCGCCGCGACTGGCGCAAGCCGGGAGTGCAGGGGCGGGAAAACGCATGTGAAGCCATGCACCTTATGGATGCATGGCTTAATTCATGAAGAATGACGGAATTTACGGGGATTTTTTGACAGGCTACTGCGCAGCCATTTCGGCACGTCGACGGGCATAAATCATGTTCTGTGCAGGGGGGGATTTTTCACGATTATCATCCCGCGAAGGCGTGTCAGGCCTGTATCCGATGGCGGTTAAAATGTCGTTATCCTGTGCCGAATAATTCACGTCATTTCCTGCGGCCAGCCACACGGAAAGCGCTTCGCGCAGATAAGCCATCGAACGATCAAACGCTCGGCTTTTTATCATCGCGGGCTGGTTCTTAACCCCCATCAGTTCAGGTGCCAGTGTGGCGGCCAGCTCTGCGCCGTACTGCTGCATAAAATCATACAGCCGGTTACGGATGCGGATGCGCTGCACCTCCTCATGCGAGAAGATGTAGTTGTAAGTATCCCGGCGATTTTGGTTATCAGCGTTCGCGCTGGAGTACAGAGCTACTGGCAATAAAAATCAACGAAATAACCAGATGCCAGGTACACGCCGGAACCGTTCGTCGCTGGCTGCCATCAGCCGGACTGGTATGGAGCAGGGCAGCATCAACATTGTGTATCCGCGATCTTCATAAGGATGAAAAAATGGCTGCAATCCATAAAGCGCTGAGCGAATGTAGCGCAGAGCATCCGGTCTTTTATGAGGATGAAGCCGATATCCATCTCAACCCAAAATAGGCGCAGACTGGCAACTTCGCGGTCAGCAAAAGCGAGTCGTGACGCCGGGGCAGAATGAAAAATACTACCTCGCCGGAGCATTGCACAGCGGAACGGGTAAAGTCAGCTACGTGGACGGGAACAGCAAAAGTTCGACGCTGTTCATCGGCCTGCTTAAGCACCTGAAAGCCAAATACAGGCGGGCAAAAACCATCACGCTGATCTTTGATAACTACATCTTCTATAAAATCTGTGAATCCCAGCGCTGGCTGAAAGCAAACCCGAAGTTCAGGGGCATTTTTCAGCCGGTTTACTCGCCGTGGGTAAACCATGTTGAGCGGCAATGGCAGGCGCTGCACGATACGATAACCCGCAATCATCAGTGCCGCTCGATGTGGTAGCTGCTAAAAAAGGTTAGCCATTTTATGGAAACCGTCAGTCCTTTCCCCGGGGGAAAACATGGCCAGGCAAAAGTGTAGCGGTATTAGGCGCAGCTATTTAGTCTCACGTTGTCGTTCTCTCTGTTTTCTGATGCTGATTTAAAAAAATGTTTGCAAAGCAAATGCTGTTATTAATTGATAAAATATCATAAATCATATTAACACTATCTTTACTCTGTAAAGTTAATATGACAATTCTTTATCAGTTCCTTATCGTTTTTTGCAAAAGAATATAAGCCTGGGATCACATTCATAGCTTGTTGTATATAATTTGCGCCGTCAGATATTTTTCCTTGGGCACATAATATTTTTGCAGCATTAATTGATATTAATTTATTGGTTTTATTATCTTGACTGCCTATTTTTATTGCTACAGATATGCTATCCTTGGCCGCATTATAGTTACCTGAACGAAACTCTGAATATGCCCTGTAATTCCATAATGAAGAATTATCAGGTTCGATTTGTGTCGCGTTAATGAATGCTTGAGATGCTTCTTTGTATTGGTTTTTATTTATATGATCAAAGGCAATGTTTTTATAATATTGTGCGTCATAGGCATGTTCTTCTTGCTTAGTCTGAGTGACATTGTTTTTATTTATTGAGCAGTCTTTGCGAATTTTATTTACCATAATATTACGTTTTTCTACTGAGCTAAACAAAATATCAGCGTAACTGTTTATTCTGTTGAATGATGATTCGTCATCTTTATTACATTCGGAAAATCCCATTTTTAGGAAGTCTATTTCTTTTTGTTTTTCATTTAAACCTTGTTCAGCATCTTTAATAAAAAGGTCTCTTTTTTGAAGAGAGAAGATGCTTTCGGCATTTTGTTTTTCAAATGCAAGTCTTTCATTATTTTGGCTAATAGTTACCCAAATGTTAACACCGCCCATAATTATTACACCAAGAGTTGTAATGGATGCATTGAGTAGTTCAATTTTTTTATGTTTGTTTGCATTAACTGGAATGCTCATAGTTTGATTCTGTCTCTAAAGGAATGTAGATGCTTTATCGGCAATATTTTAATTAACTTTATGATTTATTTGATTTTGTTTTTTTGATGGCTTATAGCGCTTTGTGTAGATTCAATGATTTAATTTTTTCAACGGGATTTTTAATCTCGGATCTTAATTTTAATCCACTACTCCTTTTCAGAATAATTTTGCTAAAAAATGGAGTGTATTGATTTTCAACGGTGTGATTTAAATGATAATTGCAACTGTGCAGGCCTTAGGGGGTGATGAGAGAGTGGGTATGATGGATGCTATTTATACCCACTCAGTAATCATTTAGGATTTAAGTTATTATAGGCCTGTTACATTAATATAAAACTGCCCTTTAACATCGTCAGTTTTCTGTATCCGGTAAGTTATTGGCAATGATGGTTGAGCTCCTGGTTTTGTGAATGCCAGATCAGCCGCACACTGATAAACGTCAAGCCCTGACTCATGGCTTACCGTCCTGACATTTTCAACAGAAATCTGCACATCCTTATCCAGTGTCATCCCTTTCTCTATCGTTTTTCGCGCTATATCGACGACCAGATTCTTGGCATCATCACTGTTGCATTTGGGCGTCTTATCACCGCAACCCATCATTAAACCCGCTGCTGCCAGTACCAGTGACCTGCTCCCCGTTGATTAATACACCGCGATGTTAGTAATGTCTTCATAAGCCACATGAGGACATCCCCATGAAGAAGCGTTTTTCCGACGAACAGATCATCAGTATTCTCCGCGAGGCTGAAGCCGGAGTTTCTGCCCGGGAACTC
>Ga0256409_1000615_pt1 | contig 18831 bp, 17 predicted proteins | sample PhySR1_FD_185981 | JGI IMG/M metagenome (GOLD analysis project Ga0256409, IMG submission 185981) | Leaf surface microbial communities from sunflower plants in UC Gill Tract Community Farm, Albany, California, United States - DLSL S.R1 | ecosystem: Host-associated > Plants > Phyllosphere >...
GGCGACCTTGATGTAGCCGTCGGCATCCTGCGAGGGACGCGCCGAATCGAATTTCACCACGCCGGCCGGGGTGTTGCGGCCGAACAGCGTGCCCTGCGGGCCGCGCAGCACTTCCACACCGGCCAGATCGAACAGCGGGAAGCCCTTCAGCAGCGGGCTTTCCTGCACCACATCGTCATACACCAGCGAGACCGGCTGCGAGGCATTGAGGTCGAAATCGGTGTTGCCCAGGCCGCGGATGTAGAACCGCGGGAAGGCACGACCGTAGGACGATTCAATGTTCAGGCTGGGCACACGCGCCGACAGGAAGCGGATGTCATCGCCGGCCGAACCGAGCACGTCGAGCTTTTCACCCTGGATGGCCGAGATCGAGACCGGCACGTCCTTGGCGTTTTCGACGCGGCGTTGCGCCGTGACCTGCAGCGTATCGAGGGCGACCGGATCCTTGGCGGCGGGGGCGTCCTGGGCTGCGGCCGTCAATGGCAGCAGGGCGGCAAGGGCGACAACGAGCGGGTGCACGGACGGGAAACGGCCGTGGGCAGTGCGGTTCGGGAACATGGCGTTTAGGCTGTGTTGGGAGGGGTGGTGGACCGGCGCTACCAGACAATTGTTGCAGTACAGCAACAGAGCCGCAAACAACCGCTATTCATTACGCCCTCCCGGGCACGCGCGTTGTGACGGCCGTCGCGGCCTGACCTCCCCGGTCATGGCCTGAATGCCCTGCCCGGCTGTTCTGCCGGGCGCGCCATCGCTTCGGTATGCTGGCGCCCCTTGATGCCCATTCAGTTGCCACGCCGATGACTTCACTGCGCCGTACCCGCCTGACGCTGTCCGTTGCCCTGCTCGGCCTGCTGGCCGGTTGCGGCGGTGACCCCGTGCGCCCGACCCCGCCGCCGGCGGCTGTGCCGGTGACCCCGGCCAAGCCGGTCAAGATCGGCATCGCGCTGGGCGGCGGCGCGGCCAAGGGCTTTGCGCATATCGGCGTGATCAAGATGCTGGAGGCCAACGGCTTCGAACCGGTGGTGGTGTCCGGCACCAGCGCCGGCAGCGTGGTCGGCGCGCTGTATGCCAGCGGCATGGACGCGTTCCAGATGCAGTCCAAGGCGGTGGCCCTGGATGAAGCCAGCATCCGCGACGTGCGCCTGTTCTCCGGCGGCCTGGTCCAAGGCCAGAAGCTGCAGGACTACGTCAACGCACAGGTCGACAACCGTCCCGCCGAAAAGCTGAGCAAGCCCTTCGCCGCGGTCGCCACCCAGTTGGAAACCGGCGAGCGCACCGTGTTCGTGCGGGGCAACGTCGGCCAGGCCGTGCGCGCCTCCAGCAGCATCCCCGGTGTGTTCGAGCCGGTGAAGATCGGCAAGTACAACTACATCGACGGCGGCGTAGTCAGCCCGGTGCCGGTGGATGCCGCGCGCCAGCTCGGCGCGGACATCGTGATCGCCGTGGACATCTCCAGCAAGGCCAGCGGCAAGGCGCCGACCGGCATGCTCGGCATCGTCAACCAGTCGATCTCGATCATGGGCCAGCGCCTGGGCGAGCAGGAACTGGCGCGCGCGGACGTGATCATCCGGCCGAAGGTGCTGGACATCGGCGCCGCCGATTTCGGCCAGCGCAACAACGCGATCCTGGAAGGCGAGAAGGCCGCGATGGCGGCGATGCCGCAGATCCGCGCCAAGGTCCAGCAACTGCAGAAGGCGCGTGCGGCCGCGCTGGCCCCGCCCCCGCCGCCCAAGTGCGATGAGCCCTCGCGCGTGGGCAAGCTGATGGGGCGCAAGGAAAAGTGCGAGGGCTGAAGCCCTGCCACCGGTAGAGCCGACCGTTGGTCGGCGGCTCCTGGCTCTGGTCTCCACGAAGCCGACCAACGGTCGGCCCTACCGTGCGGTCGCGAGGGCGATCCGCGTCATTCCAACTGCGACAACGGCAGCGCGCGGAAATCCTTCACCGTGCGCAGCACGAAGCTGGAATTGACGTCGGCCACGCCGGCGGCATTGAGCAGCTTGTCGAGCAGGAAGCTGGAGAAGTGCTCCAGGTCGCGCACGTAGATGTGCAGCAGGTAATCCATGTCGCCGGTGAGCGCATGGCAGGCCACCACCTCATCCCAGTTCAGCACGCTGTCGGCGAACACGCCGATGGCGTGCTGGTCGTGCTTCTCCAGCTGCACCCGGACGAAGGCCTGCAGGCCCAGGCCAATCTGGCGCGGCTCCAGGCGGGCGCCATAGCCGGCGATCACGCCCTCGCTTTCCAGCCGCTGGACGCGCCGCAGGCAGGCCGACGGAGACAGATTCACCCGTGCGGCCAACTCGGCGTTGGTCGCGCGGCCGTGTTGCTGGATTTCGGCCAGCAAGCGCAGATCCGTGCGGTCGAACTGGGTATCTCCGGCCATTGCTGCCCCGCAACATGAGGTGGACGCAATGATCTTGCGCCAGAAGCCCATATCCGCGCAACTTTGCAAACCTCTTGCGCGTGCCCTGCCCTAGCATCGACAGATGACTTCCCAGGAGACCACCACGATGGAAACCGCCACCGCCCCCCGCCGCGTCGAACACCAGCAGACCGACAAGGGATACGTGCCGGTCTATACCACCGCCATCGTGGAACAGCCCTGGGACAGCTACACCGCCGACGACCACGCCACCTGGAGCACGCTGTACCAGCGCCAGCGTGCGCTGCTGGAAGGCCGCGCCAGCAAGGAGTTCCTGCACGCGCAGGACGAGATGGGCATGAGCGCGCACATGATCCCGCGCTTCGACCAGCTCAATGAGGTGCTCGGCGCCGCCACCGGCTGGACCCTGGTGGGTGTGGAGGGGCTGCTGCCGGAACTGGATTTCTTCGACCATCTGGCCAACCGCCGTTTCCCGGTCACCTGGTGGATCCGCCGCCCGGACCAGATCGACTACATCGCCGAGCCGGACATGTTCCATGACCTGTTCGGGCACGTGCCGCTGCTGATGAATCCGGTGTTCGCCGATTACATGGCCGCTTACGGCCGCGGCGGCGTCAAGGCGCATGCCATCGGCCCGGAGGCGCTGCAGCACCTCACCCGCCTGTACTGGTACACGGTGGAATTCGGGCTGATCAACACCGATGAGGGCCTGCGCATCTACGGCGCCGGCATCGTGTCGTCCAAGGGCGAATCGCTGTACTCGCTGGAGTCGGCGGCGCCGAACCGGATCGGCTTCGATCTGGAGCGGATCATGCGCACCCGCTACCGCATCGACACCTTCCAGAAAACCTACTTCGTCATCGACAGCTTCGAGCAGTTGATGGCCGCGACCGCGCCGGACTTCACCCCGATCTATGCCGCGCTGGAAGCCAAGGACCATCTGCCCGCCGGTGAGGTGCAGGCCAGCGACACGGTGTTCCAGAAGGGCACCGGCGAAGGCTGGGAAGACGGCGGCGACGTGTGATCGGTAGAGCCGACCGTTGTGCGATCGGTAGAGCCGACCGTTGGTCGGCTGCCGTTCGAGCCACGATGCGGCGGATGCCGTGGAGCTGGAGCAGCCGACCAACGGTCGGCTCTACCGCGGATACGCCAGCAGCACCACCAGATCCATCTCCCCCACCTGCTGCAGCGCATGCGAACTGCCCGTTCGCGTCAGCAGCGCATCCCCCGCCGCCACGTCGTACTGCTTCCCATCCAGCACGTAGCTGCCCTGCCCGCTGACGATGTAGTAGATCTCGTCTTTGTGCTGGGGGTGCAGGCCGATGCCGGCCCCCTTGTGCAGCACGCGCTTGCGAAGCACGAACGGCAGGTCGGTGTCTTCGGCGAAAAACGGATACGCCGTGGTCGGCCCCGCTCCACCATGCGGGCCGGGCTGGGTCACCGCGATGTCACGCTCGTGGACCACGCGCGAGGGTTTGGCGGCCTCACCGCCCTGCCCCGCACTGCGCACCTCGCAGTCGATATCGCGCTTCAGCGCCGACGTGAGGTCAGGCTGCAACGCCAGCCAGTCGCGCATCACCAGGCACGCCACCGCCGTCGCACCGGCCACGCTGAAGTGCGTGCCATCGGCCTTGTTCTGCTCGGGCACGAACATGAAATACGGCTTGGCGCCCTGTTCGCCCAGCCCGCGGATCCAGCGCGTGGAACTGTCGTTGAGATCGATCAGCGCGACCTGCTCGCGGGTCGCCAGCGCTTTCACCGCCTGGGTGTACACACCGTGCGTGTCCAGCAGCGAACCGAAGTCGTACAGCAGCCGCGCCACCGGGGTGATCAGCACCGGCGTGGCGCCCTTGTCGCGGGCCAGCTGCACGTAGCGCATCAGGAACTGCGGGTACGCCGTAGCGGGATCGGTATAGCGGGTGGGATCTTCGAACTTGGCATCGTTGTGGCCGAACTGGATCAGCAGCACGTCCCCGCGCTGGAGCTCGGCGGCGATCGCATCCAGGCGCTTCTCATCGATGAAGCTGCGCGTGCTGCGGCCGCCCTTGGCGTGGTTGCGGACCTCCCACACAGCGGGATCGAGATAGCTCTGCAGGGCCTGGCCCCAGCCGGCCTGTGGCGCGCGCTCCGGGCCGTACGCGGCGGCGGTGGAATCCCCGGCAATGAAGATGCGGTGCGGGGCGCCCAGCGCGCTGGGGGCCGCGAGCAGCAGCGACAGGGACAGCAGCAAACGCAGCATGGTCATGCTCCTGGGTGGAGAGCTGCCGGCCAGCGGCCGGCACTACCGGAGCCCACGATCTGCAGCGCAGATCGTGGGAGCGCCAGCGCATAGCAATGGTGTTACCGGGCGAGCCAGCCGCCATCAACCGGCAGGACCGCGCCGTTGACGTAGTCCGAGGCGCTGGAGGCCAGGAACACGGCGGTGCCGCCGAGGTCTTCCGGGGTGCCCCAGCGCGCGGCCGGGATGCGATCGAGGATGGATTTGTTGCGGTCCTCGTCGGCGCGCAGCGCGGCGGTGTTGTCGGTCGCCATGTAGCCCGGGGCGATCGCGTTGACGTTGATGCCCTTGCTGGCCCATTCGTTGGCGAGCAGACGGGTGATGCCGGCGATGCCGCTCTTGCTGGCCGTGTACGACGGCACGCGGATACCGCCCTGGAAGGACAGCATCGAGGCGATGTTGATGATCTTGCCGCGGCCCTGGGCGATGAAATGCTTGCCGGCGGCCTGCGAGATGAAGAACGCGGACTTGATGTTGACGTTCATCACGTCGTCCCAGTCCTGCTCGCTGAACTCCACGGCATCGGCGCGGCGGATCAGGCCGGCGTTGTTGACCAGGATATCCAGGCCGCCCAGGCCTTCGATGGTTTCGCGGATGACGCGCTCGACCGGCTCGATGCTGATCAGGTTTGCTTCGATCGCCAGGCAGCGGCGGCCCAGCGCGGTGATCTTGGCGATGGTCTCGGTGGGCGGCGCGATGCCGGCCACGGCGACGTCGGCACCGGCCTGCGCCAATGCGACCGCGATGCCCTGGCCCAGGCCGGTGTTGCCACCGGTGACGAGGGCGACCTTGCCTTCCAGACTGAACGGATTAGCCATTGCGTATGTAGTCCTTGTCCAATGCGTAACAGACGCCGCCGGCGCGATGCCGGCGGCGCGTCGGGGTCACTTGAGCTGGCAGATGTCCAGCACGTGCATGTCGGTGTAATCCAGGTTCTCGCCGCCCATCGCCCAGATGAAGGCGTAATTGCTGGTGCCGGCGCCCATGTGGATGGACCACGGCGGCGACACGACGGCTTCGTTGTTCTGGATGACGATGTGACGCTGCGCGTCCGGCTCGCCCATGAAGTGGTACACGCGGTCGTTCTGACCCAGATCGAAGTAGAAATACACTTCGCTGCGGCGGTCATGCAGGTGCGGCGGCATGGTGTTCCAGACGCTGCCCGGCTTGAGCACGGTCAGGCCCAGCAGCAGCTGCGAGGACTGGCAGGTGGCCGGCACGATGTACTGGTAGATGGTGCGCTCGTTGCTGGTTTCCAGCGCGCCACGGTCCAGGGCCACGGCGTCCTTGATCGACAGCGCCTTGGTCTCGAAGCGCGCGTGCGCCGGGGTCGAGGCCAGGTAGAACTGCGCCGGGTTGGCGGCGTCATCGGAGGCGAACACCACGTCTTCGCTGCCCATGGCCACGTACAGGCCATCCTTCGGGCCCAGCGTGAACACGGTGCCGTCCACGGTGATGGTACCGCTGCCGGCGCCGACGTTGATCACGCCCAGCTCGCGGCGTTCCAGGAAGGCATGGCCGGCGGCCGAGGCCGGTTCGGTCTGCTTGGGCAGCGAGACCGGGCCGTTGACCGGGGCCGCACCGCCGAGCACGAAGCGCTCGTAGTGGGTGTACTTCAGGGTCACCGCATCGGCGTTGAACAGACCGTCGAGCAGGTACAGGTCGCGCAGGTCGTCATTGCTGGCGCCCTTGATGGCGTCGGGATGGGTGGCGTAATGGGTCTTGCAGTACATGGCGTCTCCAGAGCAGGGGTGGGGCGATGCGTCGGCCCCGGCACGATTTCAGGTGATTGTAGCCAGTTGGTAAACCGGTGTCATTTTGCAGCGCACGATAGGTCGGGTGGCCCGCAGACGGGGTCGGGACGGGAGGCGACAGGACAGGGGGAGGCGCCGAGGATTGACGCCCGGGGCGTCAATCCTCGGGGGGCTGACAGGAGTCGCGCACGATCAGGTGCGGGCGCACGCTGGCGTGCTGCATCACGGCCTGGCCGTCGGGCTGGATCAGCATCGCGGCCGCTGTGCGGCCGGTGTCGCGGGTGTGGCGCCGCACCGAGGTCAGCGACGGCCACAGGCGCGAGGCCAGCGGGCTGTCGTCGTAGCCGATGATCGAGAGCTGGCGTGGGATGTTGATGCCCGCGCGCAGCGCGACCTTGTAGATACCGGCGGCCATTTCATCGTTACCGGTGAAGATGGCGGTCGGGCGCTGCTTGCCCAGCAGCAGCTTTTCGGCGGCGGCCACGCCCGATTCGAAGGTATAGCCGGCCTCGACGATGCGCGCCGGGGGCAGCTCGATGCCGCGCTTGGCGAGGGCATCGATGAAGCCGGCGGTGCGTTCGTGCGCCGAGCGGTAGGCACTCGGGCCGGTGACCAGGGCGATATCGCGGTGGCCCAGCGAGAGCAGGTAATCGGCCGCTTCGGCGGCACCGTCGCGGTCGTGGGTGACCACCATCTGCGAGGTTTCGTCCAGCGGCAGCGAGGCGATCCGGGTGAAGCGGCAGCCGATCTCATCGAGCATGTCCACCAGCGCCTGGTCTTCGGAGGCACGTGGCACCAGGATCACGCCGTGCAGCTTCTGCTGCTGGACGAAGCGGCGCACGCCGTCGATGTAGCCGGGGCTGCGCGAATCGCAGGGATGCACGACCAGTTCGAAACTGGAGCCGCGCAGCGCATCCAGCGCGCCGTACTGCATGTCCACGATGTACTGGGCGGTCGGGTTGTCGTAGACCATGCCGATCAGGAACGAGCGGCGGAATGCCAGCCCGCGGGCCAGCGGGTCCGGCGTGTAACCGACCTCGCGCATCAGTGCCTCAACCTTCTCGCGCGTGTCCTTACGCACCAGCGGCGAGTTGTTGATGATGCGCGAGACGGTCTTCTTCGATACCCCGGAAAGACGCGCGATGTCGTTGATCGTGGCGGCCTTGCCTTTGGTCAATCCGTGCGGCGACGGATCGGTTTTGCTGCGCAATGACATGTCGTTCAAACCGGGGATGAGTCAAGGGATTCTAGCGGGGAGCTCAATCGAGGGCGCGGTAGCGGAAATTCCGGAACTCGACCTTGCCGTCGCCGGCAGCATAGATCGCCGGCTTCAGGGCCAGGAACTTGCCCGCCACATTGTGATGGTAGCCGGAGACTTCCATCTGAACCGGGTACTTCTGCCAGGTTTTGCCGTCGGTGCTGGAGTGGATGGTGACGATATGGCGGTTGTTGGTCACCCGCAGCCACAGCGTGCCGCCGGTGGCGCTGGGGGCCAGCCGGGTGGGGCGCTCCTCGCCGTAGCGGTGCATGATGAACTTCTCGCCGTTGCTGCCCACGCCCACATACAGGCGGTCGCTGTAGTAGAGCAGGGCCCCGCCCACCGCGCCCGGGGCGATCTCCATCTCGACCTCGAACTGGTAGGCCTTGTCGCCGGCGATGGCGGTCAGCGGCGAGCTGTCGCGCGGGGTGCTGCCCTTGCCCTGCAGCACCATGCCCTTGCCGGTGAAGGCCAGGCGCTTGTACTCGTCCTGGGCCGGGTTGAAGAACGACCACTGCGCACCGAGCGTGCTGCCGCGGAAATCGTCGGACAACGCCATGCCGTGCTGGCCGACCGAGGTACCCGACGGCTTGGCGAGCGGCTGGCCGAGGTCGCCGCCCTTGGCCACGAACCAGCCATCGGCGGTCCATTCGATCGGCTCCAGCAGGGCCTGGCGGCCCAGCGTCCAGTACCCGTTCTCGTAGCCGTGATACATCATCCACCAGCGCCCGTCGGTGCCTTCGATCACCGTGGCATGGCCGCGCGACCACCACGGCTCGGCGGCCGACTGGGTACGCATGATCGGGTTGTTCGGGGCGTTCACCCACGGGCCGTGGATCGAGCGCGAGCGCGCGGTGATCACCATGTGCCCGGTCGGCGGGCCGGCGGTGCCACCCACGGCGGTGGTCATGTAGTACCAGCCATCGCGGAAGTTGATCTTCGGGCCTTCCTGCGCATAGGCCTCCACGTCCCAGCTTTCCGGGTACTTCCAGCCGTCGTAGACGTGCTTGGGCGTGCCGACCACGCTCAGGCCGTCATCGGCCAGCTGCACGTAGTCGCCACCGCTGAGGAACAGGTAGCGCTTGCCGTCTTCGCCCACCGCATGGCCGGGATCGATGTAGCTGCCCAGGCCGATATCGATGGGCTCGCTCCACGGGCCCTTGATGCTGTCGGCCCAGACCACGAAGTTGCTGCGGGTCTCGCCGGTGCGGGCCGGGAAATAGATGTAATAGCGGCTGCCGTGCTTGACGATGTCCGGCGCCCAGATCGCACCGACGTTCTTGGTGATCGCGTGGCCCAGCGGCTGCCAGTTGACCAGATCGCGCGAGTGCCAGATCGGCAGGCCGGGGTAGGCATCGAACGAGGACAAGGTGAGGTAGTAGTCCTCCCCATCCTTGAGCACGGAAGGATCCGGGCGATCACCGGCGAACACCGGGTTGAGGAAGGTGCCGTTGCCCAGATCGGCCTGGCGCTGGTTCTCGATCCCGCGCGTCCAGTGGGTGGCCGGCTCGGCGGCGTGGCCGGCGCCGGCCAGCAGCAGGCAGGCAGTGGCGAAGCTCGCCAGGGTCTTCCTCAGGTGCATCGTCTTTCTCCCTTGAACGTATCGTGGGCCGGCCGCGCTCAGCGCGCCCCGGGCCCGGCAAGACGCTGTTGCCAGCGTGGGTACTCGGTGGTGATCAGGGCCTGCGGCCAGGTGCCGTACCAGTGATAGCCGGTGCGGCGCTCGCGCGGGATGTCGTTGAACGTGGCGACGCGTTCGCCCTCGCGGTTGGCCAGCAGCACGCCACTGTCGTGCAGGTCGTGGAAGCGGCCCCACAGCAGCGGCGCGCCCGGATCGGCGACCAGGCGGCGGTCGACCGTGGTGCGATGGAACTGGAACTGCGCGGGGGTGGTTTCGAAGATCTCCAGCCGCCACCCGGTCAACGCATGCGCCTGGAACCACGCCATCGCGGCGTGGACCGAGGCGACCACCTCCGGCGCGGGATCGGGGATCGACATCAGGTAGCGGACCACGCCGACACTCTCGTCGGTGACCAGCGCCGGCAGCTCGAACTTCCGGCCCTGCGCGGGCAGCAAGGTGGTGCGGTCGTACTGCCCGGCCCAGATCGTCGGCACGCCGTCCTGGCGCACCTGCAGGCGCAGCAGGCAGGCATCGCCGGCGGTCACGGCCGCGTCCACGCGGGCACGCTGATCGGCCGTGATGAACCCGAACACCGCCTCGCGCTGGATGCGCCGCAGCGTCGTCAACACACCGCTGGTGACATCGTCGGCGAAGGTGATGTGGCCGTGGTACGACGTGCGCGAGGGCACCGAATGCGGCCAGCCACCACAGCCGGGGATCTGCTCGGCGAGGATGAAGTCCAGCCCGCGCACCGCCGCGTCGCGGTAGCGGGCATCGCCGCTGCGCGCGAAGGCGTCGGCCAGGTAGCTGACCTGGGTGTAGATGTTGCGGTTGTCGAAGCTGCCGCCGGGCGTGGCCTGGTCGGCCAGCACCTGTGCCCTGGCGGCATCATCGAGGATCCGCTGCGGATCCTGGTTGACCGCCCAGCCCCCACCACGCCGCTGCAGCACGACCAGGTTGTCGGCGATCTGCCGGTACTGATCAGGGGAGTAGCGCGGGTAGTCCGTGCCATGCCCGCTCTGCCAGTGGTGGATGCCGTCCTGGAAGCCGCGCAGCGGGATGTCCTGGCCCTGCGCCATGACGGCGCAGGGCAGGGCGATCCACAGCAGGGCTGCCAGCCGCCGCACGCTTACGCGCGCAGCAGGGCAGGCAGCCACAGCGACATTTCCGGGAAGAAGGTGACGATCAACAGCACGCCCAGCGCGGCGAACCAGAACGGCCAGATCGAGCGCATGCTCTCACCGACGCTGATCTTGCCGATTGCCGTACCGATGAACAGCACCGAGCCCACCGGCGGCGTCACCAGGCCCAGGCCACCGGTCAGCACCAGCACCAGGCCGAAGTGGATCGGATCGATGCCGTAGGCCTTGGCCACCGGCAGGAAGATCGGCGTGCAGATCAGGATCATCGGCGCCAGGTCCATGAAGGTGCCCAGCAGCAACAGCATGATCACGATCATCAGCAGCACCATGAACTGGCTGTGCGCGAACGACTGCAGGAAGTTGACCGCGGCCGAGGGCACTTCGAGATAGGCCAGCAGCCAGCCGAACACGGCCGCCGTGGCGATCACGAACAGGATCACACCGGTGCTGCGCGCGGCATGGGTGACCGTGCCGAGGAACTCGCGCCAGTCGAGCTGGCGGTACAGCACGGTGGTCACCAGCAGCGCGTAGACCACGGCGATCGCCGCGCTCTCCACCGCGGTGAAGATGCCGGCCCGGATACCGATGAAGATCAGCGCCACCAGGCCCAGGCCAGGCAGCGCCGAGACCAAGCGCAGCAGCACCGCACGCCAGCCCGGGAAGATCTCCACGCCGTAACCGCGGCGGCGTGCCACCAGATAACCGGTGATCATCAGCACGACCGTCATCAGCAGCGCCGGCACGATACCGGCCGCGAACAGATCGGCGATCGACAGGCCACCACCGGCCGCGGCCGAGAACAGGATCAGGTTGTGCGACGGCGGCACCAGCAGCGCGACCAGCGCGGCGGTGATGCTGACGTTGACCGCGAAGTCACGGTCGTAACCGCGCTTGACCATCTGCGGAATCATCGTGCCGCCGACCGCCGAGACATCGGCGATGGCCGAGCCGGACACACCGCCGAAGAACAGCGAGGACAGGATCGAGACCTGGCCCAGGCCACCGCGCATGCGACCGACCAGCGACGAGGCCAGGGAGATCAGACGCTCGGAGATGCCGCCGCGCATCATGATTTCACCGGCGAAGATGAACAAGGGAATGGCGATCAGCGAGGCCGACCCGGTACCGGCGGAGATCTGCTGGACCAGCACCAGCGTCGGCAGATCCAGGTACCACAGCGTGGCCAGGGCGGCGGCGGCCAGCGCGAACGCGACCGGCACACCGAGCAGCAACAGCACCGCGAACACGGTGAAAAGAATGGTAATACCCATGACTCAGCGATCTCCCTCGGCAACGGCATCGGCCGGCCGTACAGCCAGCGCCATCTGGTTCACGGCGAAGATCGCCATCAAGGCGCCACCGATCGACAGGGGCAGGTAGTTGATGCTCTGCGGCAGGTGGGCGCCGGCGGCCTTGATATCCAGGCCGTCCATCAGCAGCACCGCCGCCCACCAGGCGATGACCACGCCGAGCACGGCCACCACCAGCGCGGCGAACACATCGACGGCGCGGCGCAGGCCCGGGCCCATGTGCGCGGCCAGCAGGAAGAAACCGAAGTGGCGGCGGGTATGCACACCGGTGGCCGCACCCAGGCTCATCGCCGTGGCCAGCAGCAGCAGCGTGACCGGCTCGGTCCAGCTGGGCGAATCATTGATCACATAGCGGGCGAACACCTGCCAGCCCTGCACCACCACCAGGCCCAGCAGGGCGATGACGGCAATGTAGATCGCCACGTCGGCAATGATGTTGAGCAGGCGCTGCGGCCCGGTGGGGGTGATGACGGTTTCGGAAGTCGAGTCGGACATCGCGTCGGGGCCTCAGGCGAAGTCGCGGATGCGACGGGTGAGGGCGGCCAGCTCCGGCTGCTGCAGGTAACGCTGCAGCAGCGGGTCGGCGGCCTTGCGGAAGGCCGGCATGTCGACCTCGTTGAACTTGATGCCGAAGTCGGCCACGGCCTGGCGGGCGGTGTTTTCCGAGGCATCCCACTGCTCGCGCATCACCTGCACCGATTCACGCGCGGTCTCGATCACCAGGGTACGGTCGGCCGGACTCAGCGCATCGAAGCTCTGGCGCGACATCAGCAGCACGTCCGGTGCATAGGAGTGATCGCTCTGCGACCAGTAGTGCGCGGCCTCGAAATGACGGCTGGAATGGAAGCTGCGCATGTTGTTTTCCGCACCGTCGATCATGTGCGTTTCCATGCCCGAGAAGGTGTCGCCCAGCGACATCGGCGTCGGGTTGGCACCGAGCAGGCGCATCAGCTGGATGAAGATGTCCGAGGACGCCACGCGCAGCTTGAGGCCGTGCAGGTCCTTGGGCTCCACGATCGGGTGCTTGGTGTTGTAGAAGCAGCGCGCGCCGGAATCGTAGATGGCCAGGCCGACCAGATCGCGCGTTTCAAAGCCCTGCAGGACCGTATCGGCGACGCCGCCGTCGAGCGCGCGGCGCATATGCGCCACCGACTCGAACACATACGGCAGGCACAGGCCCTGGGTCAGCGGAAACGCGTTGTTGAGCGCGCCGGAGTAGACGCGGGTGATATCGATGGCGCCGAAGCGGGCCATGTCGATCGCCTCGGACTCACGGCCCAGCTGGCCGGAGTGATACTGGCGCAGCCGCAGCCGGCCGCCGGTTTTTTCTTCCAGCGTCTTCCCGATCCATTTCACCGCCGTGACGGTGGGGTAATCGGCGACGTGGACGTCGGTGGCGGTCAACAGCTGCGCACCGGCCGGTGCGGCGTTGGATGACCGCGAACAGGCTGTCAGCGCGGGCGCGGCAAGCGCGCCCAGACTGGTAGCCAGGAAACTTCTGCGAGTGAACATCTGCGCCCTCCCAAGCGTGCTCGCCATGTCCGCGCGGTCAACCGGCGGCGATGGCCTTGCAGGTAATGTCGCCGTAACCGACGAAACGGATCAATGCTTCCTGGCCCACGGCGATGTCGTGGATGCCGGTCGCGTTCCCACTGGCGATCAGATCGCCGGCCTTCAACGGGCGGCCACGCTGCGCCGAGCGGCCCAGGGCGAACGCATAGGCGGTGCGCAGGCCGCCGGGCAGCAGGGTCGCGCCACCGGTGCCGACCACCTGGCCTTCGATGCGGGTTTCCGCACGCAGGTCGGCGTCGTCCAGGCGGGTCCAGTCCGGGATTTCCGGGCCGAGCACCAGGCCGTTGTTGTTGCCGAAGTCCGACACCACCACGCGCGGGCCGAGCTTGTTGATCGTCGCCAGCGGGCTGCTGGCCACCTCAACGCCGATGAACAGCTTGGCGGCCAGCGCCTCGGCTTCTTCCGGGGTCCAGTGCAGCTTGTCCGCCGGGGCGTCTTCCTGCAGCTGGATCACGTACTCGGCCTCGACCGCGCCGAAGCCACCGACGAACACCGGAATCTCGACTGTTCCACCGGTAGCATTCCAGAGCTGACGCGAGAAAATCGGCCCCAGCAGACGGTCGTCGCCGGAGACATCGCGGCGCTCGGCAGCGATGTAGCCGACCTTCCAGCCGACCACCTGGTCGTCCCACAGCGCGATGGCCTGGTCCTGTACCTGATAGGCCGTGACCAGGTCTTCCGGGATGGTTCCCGGGAAATCGGGCAGGGATTGGCCGTGTTGGCGGGCGCTGACGAAGTGCCGGGCGATCTCGCCCAACCCCTGGTCGGGCAGGTCCTGTTTGCCGTGGTCGTTGCTCAAGCGGGTCTCCCGGAAAAATTGTTGCACTGCCAATCGACAGTGGCTGGATGAGCTGTATATGGTAAACCGGTGTCATTGGCAATGTGCAGCGCATCAGAACGGCTGCCGGTCAGGCACGATGCCTGTTCCCCTTGCCCGAAGGACGTACCCGGATGCGCCGCTTCCTCGCGTTGCCCATGCTCACTCTCCTGCTGCTGGTCGGCGGTCTGGCCCACGCGGTCGAGCGTGCCGTACCGGAGACCGAACCGGCCCTCGGCGACCCGGACCGCATCGCGCTCTGGCCGCACGGCCGGGTGCCGGGTGAATCCGGCCCGGCCGCCGTGCCCAACGTGATCGAGCGCAGCCGCGATCCGGCGCTGCCGGACCGTTACATCGACAACGTCAGTGCGCCTTACCTGGTGGTGTACCGACCGGCGCGCCCGAATGGCACCGCCCTGCTGGTGGTGCCGGGCGGCGGCTATCAGCGCATCGTGCTCGACAAGGAAGGCACCGCGCTGGTGCCGGCGTTCGTCGAGCAGGGTGGGGTGACCCTGTTCGTGCTGCGTTACCGGCTGCCGGCCGGCCGCAGTGATCGCCAGGCCGCACTGGCCGATGCCCAGCGTGCGATGCGGGTGATCCGCGCCGATGCTGCGCGATGGCAGATTGATCCGCAGCGCATCGGGGTGATGGGCTTCTCGGCCGGCGGGCACGTTGCCGCGCGGTTGAGCAACGGCTTCGATGCACCGGTGTATCCGCACCGCGACGCCATCGATGCGCTCAGCGCACGCCCGGATGTCGCGCTGCTGATCTACCCGGTGATCGACATGGGCACGCATGCGCATACCGGCTCGCGTTCGCGCCTGCTCGGGCCGCATCCGGACAGCACGCTGCAGCAGCAGTTCTCGATGCAGGACCAGGTCCGCGCCGATACCCCGCCGACCTTCCTGGTGCATGCGCAGGACGACAACGTGGTCTCGGTCCACAACAGCCTGGTGTATTACCAGGCGCTGCTGCGCGCCGGCGTCACCACCGAAATGCACCTGTTCCCGTTCGGTGGCCACGGCTTCGGCGTGCGCATCCCGGCCGGTCTGACCGTTGCGCAGTGGCCCGAGCTGGCCCTGCGCTGGATCCCTTCGCGCCACACGGAGCCCGCGCGCCATGAGTGAGTCCCCCGCCGACCTGCAGCGTCGACGCTTTCTGCGCGACAGCGCGCGCTACGCCCTGATGCTGGGTGCCACCAGCCTGCCGCTGATGCCGGCATTCGCCGGCGTGCCCGGGCCGCGCGATGACGCCGCGCCGCTGGCCCGGGTACGCAGTGGCCGGGTGCGCGGACAACGGGAGCAGGGGGTGAATGTGTTCCGCGGCATCCCCTATGGGGCCGACACCGCGCCCCGGCGGTTCCAGCCGGCGCTGCCCGAGGTGGCCTGGCGTGGCGTGCGCGATGCGCTGGACTACGGCAACGCCGCCCCGCAGACCGGCAAGGAAGGGCCGGGCAGCGAAGACTGCCTCTACCTCAATGTGTGGACCCCGGCGCTGCGCGACGGCGGCAAGCGGCCGATCGTGTTCTACATCCATGGCGGCGCGTACAACAACGGCTCCGGCAGCGACCCGCTGTACGACGGCAGCGCGTTGTGCCGGCGCGGCGACGTGGTCGTGGTCACGGTCAACCATCGTCTCAACGTGTTCGGCTATCTGTACCTGGCGCAGCTGGGCGATGCGCGCTTCGCCGACTCGGGCAATGTCGGCCAGCTCGACCTGGTGCAGGCGCTGCACTGGGTGCGCCAGCATGCCGCCGAATTCGGGGGCGATGCCGACAACATCACCGTGGTCGGGCAGTCCGGCGGCGGCGCCAAGATCGCCACGCTGATGGCCATGCCGGCCGCGCGCGGTTTGTTCCAGCGCGCCTGGACCATGAGTGGGCAGCAGGTCACCGCGGCCGGCCCGCGGGCGGCCACCCAGCGCGCGCAGATCGCGATGCAGGCGGTAGGCGCGGCCGACGCCGAGGCGCTGCGCACGATGCCGATGGAGGCACTGCTGGCCGCCACCCGTGCGCGCGACCCGTCGCGCGTGGAGAACAGCAGCCTGTATGTCGGGCCGGTGCTCGACGGGCGTGCGTTGCCGGTGCATCCGTTCTGGCCGGAGGCGCCCGCGCAGTCCGCCGGGATTCCGATGGTGATCGGCAACACCCACGATGAGACCCGCGCCTTCCTCGGCAACGACCCGGCCAATTTCGCGCTGACCTGGGAGACGCTGCCGGCCAAGCTGGAAAAAGAGCAGTACGTGGACCTGCTGCCCTCGGTGGTGATCGCCGAGTACCGCCGCCTGTACCCGCACTACACGCCCTCGGAGGTGTTCTTCGCGGCCACCACCGCCGGCCGCTCCTGGCGGGGTGCAGTGGAGGAACTGGAGGCGCGTGCGCGCCAGGCCGCCCCCACCTGGGCCTATCAACTCGATTGGGGCTCGCCGCTGGACGGCGGCAGGTTCGGCGCGTTCCACACGCTGGATATCCCGCTGGTGTTCGATACCACCGATCGCCCCGGCTCACGCACCGGTGACGGCGAAGCGGCGACCCGTGTCGCAGCGACCATGAGCGAGGCGTTGATCGCCTTTGCGCGCCATGGCGATCCGAATCATGGCGCACTGCCCCGCTGGCAGACCTATTCGCTGGCCCGCCGCGAAACGATGCTGTTCGATACCCCCTCGCAGCAGGCCGACGACCCGCGCGGTGGCGAGCGCCGCCTCTATCAGCAGGCCCCCTTCATTCAACGAGGTACGTTCTGATGCGCGCGTCGACCTGGCTGCTGGGCAGCGTGCTGTTCGGCCTGATGAGCGTTGCGCACGCCGCCGTGGATCCGGCGGTGCTGGATCGTCCGGCACCGACCCCGATCCGGGCCAGCAAGATCGTGCTGGTCGGCGATTCCACCACGGCCGTGCAGGGCGGCTGGGGCCCGGCGTTCTGCGCACGGCACGTGACCTCGTTCCTGACCTGCACCAACCTGGCCCGTGGCGGTCGCAGCACGTACAACTACCGCGCCGAAGGCTCGTGGGCGTTGGCCGACGCGGAGATGCGCACGCCCGGCTATGCCACCACCTGGGTGCTGGTCCAGTTCGGCCATAACGACCAGCCCGGCAAGCCGGGCCGCTCCACCGATCTGCAGCGCGAATTCCCGGACAACCTGCGCCGCTACGTGCGTGAGATCCGTGCCGCCGGTGCGCAGCCGGTGCTGCTGACCCCGTTGACCCGCCGCCAGTTCGCCGATGGCGTGCTGATCGATGACCTGGCGCCGTGGGCCGAGGCGGTGCGGACCGTGGCGCGCGAGATGAAGGTCCCGCTGGTCGATCTGCACGCGCGCAGCCGCGCGGTGGTCCAGGCGCTGGGGCCGGTGGCGGCCATGCCGCTGGCACAGGCGGCCGCCACGCCCGCACAGGTCAGCGCGGCGCTGGGCGGGACCACCGTGGGCGCCGCCCCCACGGCCGGCACACCGGCCGCGCAGAACAACGCCCTCACCGAGCCCATGGGACAGGCCAAGGTCGCCTTCGATTACACCCATCTGGGCCCGGACGGCGCAGCGTTGTTCGCCACGCTGGTCACCGAGGAACTGGCCCGGCAAGTGCCATCGTTGCGACCGCTGCTGATTCCCTGATCGATAGGCAGACCCTTCGAGTTCTTTCGAATGGATCGCTACGTCGGGGATCGTGAGTCGATTGGATGTGATTCAGGTCAAACACGCTGTTCACCGGGATCGCCTAGACTCGGGGTATGCAAGACCAATGCAACCCGTTTCCTCCGTTCCATGGCCGTGATCGATTGATCGCCGCCGTCGACCATGCCGTCCAGCACGAGCACGCGCACCAGATCGCGGCAACGCTGCGCGCGGCGTTGCGCGAGGCGATCGCCGACAGCCGCATCCAGCTGCCCGCCTGCGTGCACCGCCCGATCGAGGATCACTACGCCCGCCGCGAGCTGTATCGCAGCCCGGTGCACGGCTACAGCATCGTCGCGATGAGCTGGGGCCCGGGACAGGGCACGCCGCTGCACGACCACAGCGGGCTGTGGTGCGTGGAAGGGGTGTGGCTGGGCCAGCTGGAGATCACCCAGTACCAGCTGCTGGAGCGCGACGGCGAGCGCTTCCGCTTCCGTGCCGAACCGGCGGTGCTGGGCGACTGCGGCAGTGCCGGCAGTCTGATCCCGCCGCATGAGTACCACACCCTCCGCAACACCAGCGATGACGACCTGGCGATCTCCGTGCACGTCTATCAGGGCGAGATGACCCGCAGCGCCGTCTTCGAACCCGAGGCCGACGGCTGGTACCAGCGCCGCGTGCAGGTGATGGAAACCGACGCGGCCTAGGGCCGCGCTCGACCTGCGGCCTGCGCCGCGCGCATCATCCGGTTCCCACCTTTCGAAGCGCCGCCATGCGTACGTTTCCGTTCCAGCAGGTCAACGTCTTCAGCCAGGACCCGCTGCGCGGCAATCCGCTGGCCGTAGTGCTTGATGCAGAAGGCATCGACGACGCACGCATGGCCGCGTTCGCCCACTGGACCAACCTGAGCGAGACCACCTTCCTGCTGCCGCCGACCGATCCGCAGGCGGACTATCGCGTGCGCATCTTCACCACGCTGGAAGAGCTGCCGTTCGCCGGGCATCCCACCTTGGGCAGCTGCCATGCGTGGTTGGCCCATGGCGGCGTGCCGAAGGGCGCGGAGATCGTGCAGGAGTGCGGGATCGGGCGGG
>Ga0256409_1000617_pt1 | contig 18738 bp, 15 predicted proteins | sample PhySR1_FD_185981 | JGI IMG/M metagenome (GOLD analysis project Ga0256409, IMG submission 185981) | Leaf surface microbial communities from sunflower plants in UC Gill Tract Community Farm, Albany, California, United States - DLSL S.R1 | ecosystem: Host-associated > Plants > Phyllosphere >...
TAGTCGCCAGCGCGAATTTAAAAACGCCGCAGTGGCGACGCCAGCAGGAAACCATACGACAGATATGTGCAACTGAGGATCGTCAAATCGCAGCGACAGCACGGCAGACAAGTAATAAAAGACCGCCCATATCGTCATTACTATAAAGTTGGACATTACCGCTGGGACAAATTTTGGCATATACCTATAATAAATCCTGAGTGAACACAAGTTCTCTGAGTGGCTCGCTTGCGAGAATGGTTGTTGGGTTGAATTTTATCAAAAATTATCTTCTATAACCAATATCAGAAACTCTTTTAGTATTCTCAAACGTATCTTTAATTGGTTTACAAGCCATATTTGATTAACAGAGCATAAGCATCCTATGCGAAGTGGAAGGCGGTGTAATGCCTGCTGTCTGGCTGCTCTGCCCCTGCCGAACTTTTGACCCTGTTAAGTTGCATGATGCGGCCTACCCGGTTTTACCGTAGGTTATCCCCGATTTCGGTCAGGTCGTCATGAATCCGCCCTAACCATATACACCTCATCTCAGTGAATAAGAGAGGCATAAAAAGGCGTTGATGAACGGGCTGATCACGCAATCAAACATCTTATTTAACATAAATAGCAACTTCTCACTTCTTCACGGAGCAGATGCGCCATCCTGATGCATGAAATGACGAGATCTGCAAGCGTTTCGGTGGACTGATATTTTTCGAGCCGATTTTCCTCCCGCACGACGTCAGCCAGCAGCACATCCCGCCGTCGCAGAAGTGCGCTGAGAAGCCTGATATCAGTTGCGGGCGGCTCCCAGCGGCGCATTCTGGGTTCTAAACCAGGAACAATCTTCACTATGTTAAGAGATACTGGCGGCATAAAACCTAATGAGCGCAAGCGGGCTGTAGCTCACCTGACACTGTCAGAGCGCGAGGAAATACGAGCCGGTTTGCCAGCCAAAATGAGCATTCGTGCGATAGCTACTGCGCTGAATCGTAGTCCTTCGACGATCTCACGTGAAGTTCAGCGTAATCGAGGCAGGCGCTATTACAAAGCTGTTGATGCTAATAACCGGGCCAGCAGGATGGCGAAAAGACCAAAACCGTGCTTGCTGGATCAGAATTTACCGTTGTGAGAGCTTGTTCTGGAAAAGCTGGAGATGAAGTGGTCTCCAGAGCAAATATCAGGATGGTTAAGGCGAACGAAACCGCGTCAAAAAACACTGCGAATATCACCTGATACAATTTATAAAACGCTCTATTTTCGTAGCCGCGAAGCGCTACACCACCTGAATGTACAGCATCTGCGCCGGTCGCATAGCCTTCGCCATGGCAGACGCCATACCCGCAAAGGTGAAATAGGTACGATTAACATAGTGAACGGAACACCAATTCACGAACGCTCCCGACATATCGATAACAGACGCACTCTGGGGCACTGGGAAGGCGATTTAGTATCAGGCACAAAAAACTCGCATATAGCCACACTTGTAGACCGAAAATCACGTTATACGATCATCCTTAGACTCAGGGGCAAAGATTTTTTCTCAGTGAATCAGGCTCTTACCGAAAAATTTCTGAGCTTGCCGTCTGAACTCCGGCAATCACTGACATGGGACAGAGGAATGGAGCTGGCCAGGCATCTGGAATTTACTGGCAGAACCGGAGTTAAAGTTTACTTCTGCGATCCTCAGAGTCCCTGGCAGCGGGGAACAAACGAGAACACTAATGGGCTAATTCGACAGTACCTTCCCAAAAAGACATGCCTTGCCCAATATACTCAACATGAGCTGGATCAGGTTGCAGCTCAGCTAAACAACAGACCGAGAAAGACACTGAAGTTCAAAACACCGAAAGAGATAATTGAAAGGGGTGTTGCGTTGACAGATTGAATCTACAGCGGCTTTTTTTAATATGTCCCGTTCGTCGGTAACCCGCTTCAGCTCTTTCTGGAGACGGCGGATCCCGGCCTGAGCATCTGACTGTTCTTTATGAATGGAAGAATCAGGACCGTACTTTTTTATCCAGGCGTAAAGGCTGTGGGTGGTGATATCAAGACGTGTTGCAACGCTGGAAACAGAATAACCACGATCAACAACCTGTTTGACTGCTTCAGTTTTAAACTCTTCGGGATAACGCTTACCGCTCATGTACACCTCTCTTTAAGTCATCTTAAATGACTCTCAGATGTCTGTTAAACCCGTGGCGATTCAGTCTACATCTGGAAGATGTCAAGCATGATTATTCGATTGCGGATGATAATGAAGATGAGCCTCAGCACCTGTATTTGGTTGAGAGCACTTTCCAGCAGTTCTTTGACATACTGTCTTCGCGGACAATCCAGAAGGGGATGAGCGTTTACAGGAGCTTATAAACGCGTTAAGCCCGCCTCCTTTTTCCTGTGCTTTCAGGATGCTGGCAGTAACACAAGTCGGTATGAGCAATACGTTATACAAACTGGCTGAGTACGTGACCGGTCACCGCGAGACTCTGGTCAGCAGGTTAAAAAGGAGCTTGAGAGTGATCTTCCATGAGATCGATCATCGCTCCTGCATGGGCATCCACATGACGGATATAGCGCATCACTGTCTCGGCCTTTTTCCAGGTACCTTCCTGCATAATCTGTGCAGTACTGTATTTTTTTGTGGCCATATCGATAGCAGCCCCTACCCGGGTACTGTGCCCCGACCATCCCCGGTACCGGTTTTTATTGGGTTTAACATCCGCAGCGGGACCCGCCTCGTGCCAGGCTCGGGCAAAAATATCTTCCATTGCACGGGTTGAAAGCGGCCTGTCGGTACTGATTTTCGCTCGATTGGTACGGTGAACGGGTGAGAATATAAAGGCATCAGGCTCGTTAATCAGGCCCGACGCGTTCAGCCATTCTCTCAGGCGTTGCGTTGAAAGTGCGCCCAGTCCTTTGATAAGCCCCCCGGTCATCACAATGGTTTTCGTCCAGCCGACATCGAGCACAATCCTTCCGTCTGAAGCATGTGAAACATCACGTACGCGGAGACGTCCCAGTTCGCTCACCCGAAGCAGTGTGGAATAGCCCACGTGTAAAAATGCCAGGTCGCGCCGATGCTGCAGAGAATCTGACCCCGACCATCTGGCATCAAGCGTGAGAAGATCGGTCAGACGAAAGGGTATTGCCTGGCCTGTGCGCTCGCCACTAACCACAGCAGTCCGGCTAATTTTCTTCATTGCCCGAAAAACTAAGGGTGAAGCATGGGGAGGAGTCAGCCCTGCGTTACGGTGTAACATGCTGATAAGAGCGAGGTGTGTACCTATAGTCGAAGATGCCCGTCCGTTTGCCTGCAGCCACATAAGATAATCACGCAGGCATTCGGGTTTCATGGGCAGAAAGGTGCGGCCGTACTCCTTCGCCCAGCCGGCGCAGATCCGCATCACGCTGAGCAGCTGCCGCCACGTATTGTCAGAAAAGGCCTCTCGGTCCTGAACAAACGCCCGGAGCTGCGCCACCACGTCAGCTTGGCCGGGCAGCTGAGCATCAGATACGGGTAAATGTGGTCTGAAATCGTCCATTTTTATCCTTTCAGGAGACAGCGCTACGTAAATTCTGTCAGGGAAGCAGGGGAGAAACCCTGCAGAATTTACGTAGCGATGCCTGTTAATTTGTTCACACAGGCCTGAAGATTTCATGCGCGGTTGATCTTCATACCGGATCCCATGATACAGGGATCCGCTGCAGGATCCTAACTTCATATAAGGTCAATTATATGAAGTTAACAAGATGAGCAGGGAGAGGATTAACAAAGAGACTGAAGATGGGGTTCAAAGAATACCCATTCTCAAATCCCAAATTATTAATATGGTAGTATTATAAATTTGGCAAGAAGTGCAGCGCTTAACATAAGTAGCTACCAACGTAAAAAGAATTATTTAAAATCTGTAAAGCCAGGTTAATTAATCCCTATAGAAAATAATTCAATACTTACCTTATGAACTTCAGATATTCAGATCTGCGGTGGCGGCGTATTTCCCATAAAAATGAAAAAGTAGATTGATTTACAAAACTACTGGATCTAATAACTATCCCATAGTTTTTTTTTATTTTCTTGGAAACGATTAAGCATTTTAATCCAATCACGCTTGAGGTAAGATGCCTTAAAGTAAAATAAAACTCTGGATTAAAAGGGTCATCCTCATCCCAAACCTTCTCCATTGCTACCTCAGCTTTAGCATAAGTGATGAGTAAGTCTAAAATACTGCAAGATAACTTCTCAGGTAAATAAATTATATCCATCTTTAATGAATCAAAATTCAATTTTGGAAGTTTTTTTACAGGGATAATGTGTTTTTCCTTATTTTTAATCCCCCAATCACTAGTCGCCAACAAAAAAAGTTCGGCAGCGCACTCAAGTTTGTATATTATACTATAAAAAGCTAATTTATTTCTTACTAAATATTTCATAGCAGCATCCGTAAATTGAATTTGAATTATGATCCATAATCTATTAAAAAAATAATCATAATTTCTAGGCAAGGTTTTTTATTGAAATAATTTCACTTGAATAGAAACATAAATCACAAAATCCATATTTGTTAACGATTTTTTCACTGTAGCGGTATACACTTTTAGTTGATAAATTTGTTGCTTAAGAAATATCATCGATTATAGCACCACTGATTAAAAGCTTGAGAACATGAGTTTCTTAGAAGTTTTTATGAGAGAGTACTTCATAAAATTTTTTAAAACGCAAAAAACTCTTATAAACATAATAAAGCCATAAGAAAATGTAAGATTTTTAATCCAATAAAATGGTATTAATTCCTATGTATAACGCCTTATCATACATGGAAAATACTGGGGTACTGGTTTTACTAACTATAAGCCTAATGAACAGTTGTATTGGGCTGGATTATTATTAAAAACTAGGTTTTAGCATCTCACAAGGAGCCCTTCAAGCAATCAGTTTATCTTAATGACTTAAATTTAATCAGTGATAAGTTTTTATGCGGAACTTAAAGGCAATTTTCTATTTTAAATTTATATCCAAAAAAAAGCACTTACATTGAAGGTTTTCAGGTTAAAAAAACTTTCACCAATTAACTGAGATTACTTTTTCATAAGAGCATTTTTTAATTCTTCATTATTTACAATGACCTCAGAAAGTAATTTTTTTAAAATTGAATTTTCCAACTCAAGGAAATTTAGTTTGTCATTTGCGTCATTGTAATTATCATCATCGACGCCGGGGATATAAGTTAGCGAGGTAAAGTTTAATTGATCCCTTGATTTAGATGATTGTAAAATTTTGGATGAAACCGATAAATCATCACCAATATCCGGCTCATCCTTTCTTTCATTTAAAATAAATTCATTTTCTGCTAGCTTACCTGGAAGTTCTTTTTTTACCTCTATGTTATTTGATATTACGAACCCTCTTCGAGGTATAGTTTGAATTATATTGCTTTTGAACCCCATTTTAGATAAATGTTTTCTTAGATAGAAAATAGTGTTGTGCAAAACATTCAGTGAAGCTGACATTCCAAAACATTCCCATCCTAAATAAAAAAGGTTTTTATGGGTTACTAAAGATCCTTGATTTTCCAAAAGTGCAGTCAAGCAGAGTGCAGCTGGAGTTCTCAGTTTAGCCGTACAATCGTCGTTTAATCTAATCAATTTTTTTTCACTAACAATGAATATGACACTATTATCGATAGTAAATATTCTTTTCATTTTCTCAACCTTACTAATTTTGCTTGTTTTTAGATTTAATCATCATAAACAAGGCTAGGTTCAAAATCCATTAGGTTTTACCAATCTTATGAATACATAGTATTAACTAAAAATAAAAAATCAATTTAAAAAAATGTAATTTATATTTTATATAACTACATTTTGTATATCTTATTAAGATAATGATAGAAAAAAACCTCCACATACAAGCCTCGATTCAATAATTATTAAAAATAAAACGTTTAAAAATGAAGAATACCACCCTTTCTTTGATAAAAGATAAAGAAAGTGCATTTGGTTTTTGATCTAGCGCAGTGATAGTTAAACTTTTCTTAAAGAAAAAAATAAAAAAAAGGAATAAAAAAAGAATGAAAACTTACAATATCTATTTAATGTCACCGATTATTTATTGAATTCTAAGTAGAATGCTCGATTTAGTTGCTCAACCATGTAAAAGTACACCTGTTTTAGTTAGACGCATTTTTTGAGAGTTTCGTGTTTTAAGACATCAGAGGTACTCTTCAATCGTCAGATTATTCAGAGATTAATGCCGATGATCGGCAATTATTCTCCAAATACGGTAACGTAGACCAGTTTCTGCATCTTCAAGGATAAGAGGAATAGTCTGGCGAGCTCAGAAGACAATACTGCCAATGGGAGTCCCTTGGTCAAGTAACAGCCCTCTTATTTGACAGACTTTCGCAGTCAGTGATTAACAATACGCTGCTTTGTCCGGTGTAAAGCCTTAATATCCTGCTGTTCTTGGCTTTTGGCGGCACGATCTGCATTGTCGGTTGCATCAGAACCACTGCGATGGCCTGTTCATCATTACCGTCTTTCTTTTGCTCGCAGACAAAGGGTTTCACATACTGAAGACTGAGAACCTATTTTTGTGGTCCAGTTTCTGAAACTAACGCTGGCAGTAAAATGCCCTGTGGACGCTTCAGTCCCAATCAGACAGGCTGGAATATTTGTAAGTATCCCGCTTAGACGAACCATTAACTTTTAGAGATCTTCCGACATACTGATTATGTCCCTGAGGAGATCGCCATGCATAAAGCCCGATTTATCGAGCACCAGATCATCACCGTTCAGTAGTCAGTTCAAGCCGGATGTACCGTCAAAGATATCTGCAGCGAAGCAGGACATTATCGATGAGCAGGAAAGTCTATTATTACCAGCCCGATACCCGTAGAGATGAGCCGGTGATCCTGGCGATGACTGAACTGGCGGAGCGCTATCCGCGATACGGCTTTAAGAAGTTGTTCCAGATGCTGCGACGTCAGGACAACAGGTGGAACCATAACAGCATTCACCGGATTTACTGCCTGCTTAAACTGAATTTTCACCGTAAGGGAAAGCAGCGTCTGCCGGTGCGAAATCCGGCTCCACTGGCGACGCCGGAAGCAATTAACCAGAGCGGGCCCATCGATTTTATGCATGATGCGCTGGTGTGTGGCAGACGCTTGCGGACCTTCAATGCGGTGGATGATTTTAACCGTGAAGCGCTGGCTACAGAAATTGACCTGAATATCCCGGCGCAGCGGGTCGTGAGAGTGCCGGACAGGATAGTGGCAAATCGTGGTTATCCGGTATGATGGGCCCGAGCTGGTATCGCTGACGCTGGCACAATGTGCCGAAGAACATGGTGTAATGCTGGAAATCATCATGCCGGGTAAGCCGACGCAGAATGCTTTATTGAACAGTTCAACCGGACGTACCGGAAAGAAATACTGGATTTTTATATGTTCAGAACCCTGAATGAAGCGCGTGAAATCACAGAGCGCTGGCTGATGGAATATAACAGCGAGCGCCCTCATGAATCCCTGAACAACCTGACGCCGGAAGAATTCCCGCTGATGGCAGAAAACCCGGAAGTCTCAAAAAGTGCGTAGAACTAAAACAGGTGTGCTTACAGTTACTGAATAAAAATTTTCAATCTTCATTAGTGCGAGTTAAAATATTGAAATAAAAACAATTTGAACTTACTAACAAATCTTAAGTAGTAAATACGTAAAAACCCTTACTTATAAAAGTCAAAATAAAGGCAAGTCAAGATCACTTAATGGCAACGGGATGAAATTATTTAGTACTACTTTTGTTTCAGGGATCAGTCATTTATCAAATCTTAATGTGGTAATGATTTTGCTGAAAAAAGTGTGGGGTTCTTTTAATCAAATGAAAAACATTCAAGGTTAATAGGTTTATTTAACTTTGGGAGAGGGTCCGGTAAATTGAGTAGACATTGCTTTTGACCATTCCACTTAACTTCCATCGTTAAGCCCGGCCTGATGCCGGTTAGCCATGCATAACCATTATCACTTATGATACCAGTATTTTGCCCAGAATTATTAATTACAACTGCTCCAAATGGAGGGAAAGTGCCAGATCTTAATCTAATTTTAACCATGGCTTTCTCACCAGCTATAATACCAAACTTTCTATAACCTATTGCTCCTTCCGTAAGGGTGTCTTCTACAATTGATTTAGTAACATTAATGTTATCAGGCAATTCATTTATATCTATGCTCACTCTATTACGATAATAACTGTCTACATCAGCCACAACAGCTTTACCGAAAAAATTAGTTATTGTAGGGTTACCGTAGCCGCTTACATGCAGCCCGCTGACACCATCAGTGTCAACCATAATTCGAGTCCCACCAAGATTATTTACTCGATGTAGTGCTGCACCTTTTATTGTTGCTGTAACTCCACCTTGTATACTCATACCAACCGAACTATATTCACCCTGTTGATAACTAGCATTTGCATTAAGCAGGCCCTCACTGCCTTCATGAGTATAAAATGCATTTCCATTAAAATTGTTATAAGAATTACTACCTACTTTGACACTATAGCTATTAATATTGTCTATTTTTTTTGAGTAGCCAATAGAATTGCTGATTCCTTGTCTATCTAATGAGTTATCGTAGCTAAAAGTTGTGTTGTATTTCCATGGAATGCTAACGCTTAATAAAATCCCATCATCACGACGCCCAGAAGTTTTTGTTCGAAAACCTGAAATATTAAAGCTTAGATTTTTTAATCCAAAAAAATCAAAATACTTTGAAATCGAAACGTTGTAGTTGTCTCTTGGAGGTGAATTCCAAAAAGTTTGATGGCTATAGTTTATAAAAGATGATAACCCACCACTTTGAAAGTATCGGCTTAATGATACGTTATATAACTCTTTTTTATTACTGATATTTAAACCATTGAATCGAGCATCTAAATATTGAGACATACTCATAAAATTTTGTTGTGCAAAGCGATAACCGGCAAAAGTTATTTGACTATTATAGTCCTCAAAACGTTTTGAATAATTTAAACGAAAAGATTTACCTTTTAAAATACCTTCTGACGGTAATACAGCATACGATTGAGTCATATCGAAAGACAAGGCTCCCAAGAGTTGTAAATCACGACCTATACCAAGTGCTATCGAACTATAATCTTGTTTAGCAGCCAGGGAACCGCCGTATAAAGACCAGTTATTATTCAATCCCCAAGAGAACTCACCGGAAAAAAAATCCGGACCTTTCATTTCACGCCTGTAGTTGGCTGCCTTACCTAAAGCAAGTTTGTAACGTATCTGGCCTGGGCGTGTAAGGTACGGTACATTCGAACTGTTAACTTGAAAGGTATGAACTGAACCATCCTGCTCTTCAACTTTTACGTCCAAAGTACCAGTTGTTGATGAATCTAAATTTTGAATACTAAATGGTCCAGCGGGCACAGTGTCTTGATATATTATACGACCTAGCTGGCTTACAGTTATTTTTGCATTCGTCTTTGCAATACCAGTTATACGAGGAGCATATCCTCTAAGGTTTGGTGGCAGCATTTTTTCATCAGAAGATATGCTAATCCCTAGAAAGTTAAAAGTATCAAATATGGCTGAAGCAAGATAGCTTTCACCCAAAACAACTTTAGCACCTAAATTAGGTATTGGCCGAAAAGCATAGAATCTATTCCAGCTAAATTCAGAAGATCTGTATTTTGAACTATCATAATAGTTACCCTGCCATTCAGTTCTTATACGCCAAGATCCTAAATTTAATCCATTTGTACCATATCCAGATAATGAACGTGAAGTATTTTCATTAACAGGGTTGTCAACATTTGTGTTGATATTGTAATCCATCATTATTCCAGAGACTCCGTCATCCCAAACTGATGGCGGATCCCAGCCTTCAGAACTATATTCTAGGTAAGCTTGCGGAATAACAATATATAGTTCAAAATTTGATAAATCTCCATGTGCACTCATTCCTTTAATAGATTTAATATTGAGACAACGGTATCCTTTACTGAAATCTGTTTTTTTTATTATATTCTTTTTTAGCCCTAAAATTTTAAGCATCCCTCGAGTAATACAAGCATGACTTTCTTGAGGATTATCATTTGAACTGTAAAATATAACATCTTGCTCAGGTGATTTTTTTTTACCATTAAGGTTAAGACTCATTTTATAAGTCCCTGGCATAATATATCCCGAACGCGAAAACCTACTCAAATCAACATTTTTTCTATCATTTACATCTAAAACATCAGCATTAAACTCAATCGCCATAACTAATTTCGGCAATAAAAAAAAGGTTAAAAGTAATTTATTAAATTTTTTATGGTAGGTTGGGTAACAATTTATTCTACTTGTTAACTTCATACTAAAAACCTGTTAGATAACATCCTGAATTGTAAATTCGATACTCGATTATTCTTCTAAAGCGAACATTCCTCACAGGTTGATACTGAATATCCCACCTAGCTATTTTTATCGCAGGTGTATTTAATTTTGCTTTTATTATTTAAAAAATTACTATTTTAATGTCTATTTGATTATCATTATTTAAAATTTGTCAAATATGGATATAACCCGAAAGGACACAACCGGTGCCGGAAGTGTCACTGTTGTTTCAGATCACTTACTCATGTAAGTAATCGTAAAAATTGGATGCTTTGGCGATTATTGATATGAAAGAGTAAAATTGGCAACAGAACTAAATTCACCAGGAACAATTGTTGATGTTCCATCCTTTGATGCTGGATCGCCAACTAAATAAGCAGCAAAATTCATCGTAGCATTACTATTTTGCAACATTAATCCTGGTGTTGGTTGCCCAAGCTTTATGTCCTGACCACCTTCCGTACTCAAAACAATAGATGCTCCCGAAGCGCTGCCAGTTAATGCTAGATTATTAGGGTTTGCTGTTGACTTCTGACCGGTAAACGTAGCTGTTACCGTTTTATTAGTCAACGATGATACATCGCAGTTTTCAAGCTTAATAGCAAAATATGTTGGTTTGGATTTTCCACCATTCAAAAGAGATTTATTGGCTATTTGCCCTAGGGAAACCGTTTGGTCAGCGCTTTCTGGAGCAATAGAACACGGAGCGTCTATGATAGTGCCTGTGAAAGTTACTTTACCTTGACCTTGGTCTGCCGCATGTGCTGCATTCGTAATCATATACAACGCAATAGGTAAAATAGTTAATTTAAATTTCATATAAAAGCCTCGCTTTTGGTTGGGTTATATAAAACGTGTAACCTCCTTTAATTAGATACTTCAATGCGCTGACTTTCAACAACTCTAGTCATCTAGTTTTATTTTTTTGCCTTTCTTTTAATCCTACTAAAACTTAATTATGGTAAAATGGCATCATTATTAACTTGAAGCAATTGTCGTTGCTTTTGCTCAAATTGGATCCGAACCGGTATCTTCGTCTTAGCTAAATGCTAAAACCGGACAAGGAAGTCATGTTTGAATCACTAAAAATAAAAGCTGGATAAAAATTAATTAAAATAAATTTGAAATTAAACTCAATTTATGGAAAATCATCATAGTTATAGGTTATATGAATAATTAAATTGACTGGTGCTTTTTATATGATTTTATATTTTTTCAAAATTCATAAAAGCATTCAAGTAAATCTTATTACTCATGATAACATTCCTAATATGTGATAATTATTTTTAAATTTATTAACTTAGTTTTCCGGAGGGTAATTATATGAAATTAGTTATTTTCACTAAAAAAAACTCATTAATTTTTTTAACCTTATTGGTCATTACTTTTTTTGAATGTAATGCGTTCGCTGCAATAGCTTTAGACAGAACACGTATAATTTTTGATGGAAATAGTAAATCAATGAGTTTAACCATTACTAATGAAAATAAAGATCTGCCTTTTTTGGCGCAAGGTTGGATTGAAGATGAAAAAGGAAAAAAAATCAACAATCCGATTCTTGTCCTCCCCCCTCTGCAGCGCTTAGAGCCCGGCGAAAGTTCTCAAATTGCACTTCAAACCACTTCTGACATAAATGAAAATCCAAAAGATAAAGAAAGTTTGTACTATTTTAACTTGAGAGAAATCCCTCCCAAAAGCGATAAAATCAATTCATTACAGATTGCCCTCCAAACTCGTATTAAGTTGTTTTATCGCCCTGCTGAGTTGATAGCTAAATCAGAGAAGCTAACCAACATACTCAAAGAGGAGGTGGTATTGAGGAAGATAAAAAGTGGTTATCAATTTCGCAATCCAACGCCTTTTTATGTTACTTTGAGTGCTGCTGCTTCATCGATTAATGGAAAAACCATTAATAGTTTTTATCCTACGATGATCCCCCCCCGTGAAACGGTAGACCTCAAGATTAGCGCTGGCGTTCTTGGGGATCAACCAGTATTAAGCTACATCAATGACTATGGTGGTCAACCAAAAATTGTATTTAATTGTGAAAAAGAAATTTGTAGAGTTGTAGAGATCATTGACAAATAACTTTGACGACAGTTCTTTATTCTAATCTTATAAATTTAGCTTCCATGGTGAATATTTTGCTTCTAAATATTTTTTCTCTACCTCGCTATTTTCTGTTTTTCTTCATTTTCTTATCGAAAAATGCCATGGCTATTCTGTGCTTTTTCCCCGACGGTAGCAGCATCAGCAACCAATGGAACAAAATAGTTTCTCTTAACTTACCAAGAGCAATTACTTCGGATAATAAACAAATTTTTATGGATTTGACACTGAAATGTAAGCGGACTCTGATTTATGATTATGATGACTATTTGGAACTCAAAGATGTGTTGACTGGCCTTCCTTCTGAATTTCAAACAGGTATCATAATTGACGGTGTAGATTATCCAACCACTATAAAAAATAAAAGAATAATAACTTTTAAACCGGGTCAAACAGATACAAAGATAGTTCATGTTAAGTTTTACTTTACAATGGGAGAAGATCCTGGTCATGTGTTTATACCTAAAGGCAGTATTGCACGGATTGAATATCAATTTTTGGGTTATGCTGGAACGGGTCTTATTGGTGGAGTTGATTTTTATCCAAGCAACAGTGTTATATATACTTCTGGATCTTGCAAAATTAATGGTGGTAGAGATATCAATGTAGATTTCGGGCAAGTTAGTAAACTTTTTTTATCTTCCAACGGCGCTACTAGTAAAATTTTTAAAAGTATTTCAGTCCAATATAGATGCAAAAACCCTTTAACAACACCAATTAAAATTTGGCTTTCGGCTGATAACTCATCTTTTTCTCCCTCGGCAATTAAGACTTCCAATGAAAATATCGGGATTGAGACATACTATAATGGTTCTCTTTTGAAGCCTGGTGATAGCGCCAGAACACATTTAAATAGTGGAATTGGCTTTGCATCTTTACGCTTTGAGCTTGTTAAATCGCAGTTTGGTGAATTGAAAACTGGTCCTTTTAAAAGTTCGGCCGTACTTGTTATGAGTCTCGATTAATCATGACTTATTTAGTAATCAGTTTAAAATTGCATTTTTAATAAATGGCTTTCATCGTTCGCGACTACAAAGGTTGCTCATTCTGACCTTACGTCCTGAAAACAGTGCCAGACTAAACTGAAGTTTCCGGTCTTTCTTCCATGTCAAAGAGGGACACATTGCTATGAAAAAACCCGCTAAACCGAAGAACAGATTGCGTTTGCGCTGAAAACGCCCCCGCATGTATGTCAGTGCAGTACATCGCCAGCAACGTCAGGTTCTGACCCATATTGATCATTGCTGGAGTAGGAGTTTCGTGTCGGACAATCTGTTTAACGGACAGCGTTTCCGGGCGCTGACTGTAGTCGATAATTTTATTTAGGAGTGACTGGTGATCCATGCTGGAAAGTCACTGAAAGGTGAGGATGCGGTCGCTGTAATGAAGGGTTGCGGGTGCTGGGTAAGCGCCTGCCACAGATAACGGCAGCGAGTTTATCTCAAAAAGTCTGGATAAATGGGCGTATGAACACGGAGTGACCATGGACTTCTCGCGCCCAGGAAAACCGATAGATAATCCTTTTATTGAATCATTTAACGGCAGTCTGCGGGATGAGTGTCTGAACATTTACTGGTTACTGTCAATGGAACATGCGCAGGAGAAACTCGACAACTGGCGCAGAGAATACAATCATGAGAGAACGCATTCATCATTAAATGACATGACTCCGGCTGAATTTATCCAAAGTCTCTAGAAAGTCGATGATCTCTGATTAAGCACTGCATTGTTTTTGGGGGAAAGTCACAGTTGCTGTTTGCTTGCGTATGATTATTCTCATCCCGTTCTTACGATTGCTTGCTGATGAGTACGCGCGAGAGCAGCCTGAACGACTAAAGCGCATGACACGTAAACAACGGAGTGTGATGACGCTGCCGTGCAGCTGAAAGTGGGCAGTGGTCAGATACTGACAGGCAACGCTACGTGAATTCTGTATAACCCGCAGGGGTTCTGTGCGCCAGTTTTCACGTAGCGCGCCCGGTGCTTAACGGGCTTCAGGTCCAGAGGGGACGCAGGTGAGGTGCCGGTGCGTAACCGGGTAAGTGGCGGGATGTATTATTTAACATAAATAGCATTATGCGTACTTTTATTGTAGCAGCTAAATTCAGATGTCCGCCTCTGGCTATATTGAGATGTCCGCATTATCGTCCTTTTTCCAGGGTTTCCCGGCTGAGGACGCAACTGATGACGGCTTACGGTTCAAACTGATTTGCGATGTCGTAAATACGCTGTATAGATTCAGGTTCTGAAGCTATTTGCGAATAAATATCGTCATTAGTAATATCAAGGAGATTGGTAGTTGTGTGAACTAATTGCGCTTCATAATTGTTAAGCAAATTATCCATGATCTGCTTACCAGCAGTAGTTGCCAGAGCAGCTTGTAGCTGTTCGCTTAATGCTGTTTTAACGTCATTACCAAGAGTACCTCTTTGGGATAGTTGGTCAATTTGAGTGTCAGTAAAGCCCATGGACCTTAGCGCGTCCTCTGCAAGATCATTGTTTCTAACATCAAATTGATACAATCCGAAAGAATAAGAACTATATCCACCTGCCCAGTTAAACTCGTTTAAGACTGATGGTCTCGAACCATCTTCTGTAGCAAAAGCCGTCGTTCGATATTGTTTGAGTTGGTCAATGAGAGTTTGTTTATCAATAAATTCACTTGCAGACATGATCGTTTCCTTATATTAAAGTAATGATAATTTATTTTGGCCAGGAGTCCCACAAGTCACCGATTTTTTCATTATAAATTATACTGTTATTTTTTTGTTGTTCTTTAAGTAATGGGGCTAACTTAAGCTGCCAGATATTTACTATTTCATCTTTCCCTTGTGCCGATTTAACAATATTAGTGGGAGTTCTATATGCTTCCTGATTGTGAACACATTCAAAACTTACCTTTCCGTTCATAGTGACTGCGCTTGGATTGTCATTAATATTTTCATCGAAATATAGACGAAATAAACCTTTTTTTGTTTCAGCCTGCAATATTGTTGATGCACCGCTTTTTGGGATATTAACAATTTGTTTTATTTTATCTAGTTTCAGGTTTTTAATATTTAAATTTTCTTGGTATGCAAAAAACATTTGTTTATTTGCACTATTCATGCAAATAGCTATAGTTTCTTTCGATTTGCTCGGGCATGAGAAAATCTCTATTTGTTCTTTATTGCATATTGTTGGATAGGATGTTTCTGGGGTTTGCACCCATGCCTTTACATCAATATTATCAGAAGCATATACTTTTATGATTGCCAGATTTGAAATTAAAATACAATTAATTAAGAGAATACTAAAGAAATTGAACATTTTAGTTCCTTTTGAAATCCCAGGTTTTTTCTGAAGGTTTAAATTAGAAAAAAGAGCACAAAGAGATTGGGAAGCTAACAGATAGAATTATTTTAAAGAAATAAATATCTTAAGTAAGTCCCTTATAATATTAAGCTTACAGTAGAAATATAAAAAATTCTCGCCAATATCATATATTGTCAACATGGAAAAATAACTTCACCCATTCATGGGTTATTATATCATCTTGTCATTTCTAGACTATTTATATTTATGGGTGGTTATTAATCATCCTGAAGCTAAAATTAATTTTTATTTCTTCACACCGCCTGACAATTTAAAACACCTTAAGTGCAATGGAGATTTTTCGCCACTTGTTTTTAATTTATTTATGCATTGTTTAAACTTCATTTAATCATAAGTATAGTGCTAGAAGCATAAATATTTACACATATAATGATAAACAAAATAAAATTATCTTACACATAGACACAAAAATAGTTTAAGCAAAGGTTTTTTCTTTTTTACAGCTAGTACTTTTTATAAATAACTTAAAAGTAGGGGGGGTGATTTTTTAAGTAGTGGCAGATGAAAATTCTAATTTAATTTTTAAATTAAGTTTCTTATAAACCTTAAAGAAAAATAAACAGGCTAAAAATGAAGTGATCTGTAAATGACATGTGATTAATCTGACACAACTATCATTTCTTATGGGGTATTAATTTAGGCAATGACTGTAGTGTCTGACATGAACGATGTGAAAATTTATTCAGTGGTCAGGCTATGTCATTAAGATGATAACCACTATGCTGTGCAAAATCTGACGCATAACTCTCCTGCTTTTTTGCCAGAATTAATGAAACTACGTCTGTTTTTTATCCTGTTCATTCTCGCTCGGACCCAGTCCTTCATCCTTTAAGTGTAATGAACTGTCACCTTTCACACAGCTGATGCTCCTCAATATACTTTCCAGCTATCAGGTCATAGGGAGCAGCTCACTTGGCGTATTGATGCGGAACGAACACGACCGTTTTGATGACCACTATAATACTGACATTATTCCACAACTCCGTTCCTGACCAGGTATTCATACCAGAGTGCCTGGACGCCCCCGCCCTGTCCGCCTTTTTCAGTTTCTCCTTTACCGGCAGGGGGTTAGCGGCGCTGACTGCGCGAGAAACGGCGCCGGGCGCCTGCTTTGTGTTTCCGGCCGACCAGGTTATTCTCCGTATACGGGAGAAAAGCCGGAAAACCGTTCCGACGAGGATCCTGTGTGGATCGATTTATTCTCATCGAAAATCCTTTACAGATGCGCGAAAATACGTTAAACACCCGCAGAAAACGGAGATTAAAAGTTTGGGTACTTTGCCCCGCGAAACGACGCAGATTTCACACAGCGACGCCAGTGGTCATAATGCGAACAGTTCAGGCGCTGCACGCTATTTTGACTACGAAAGTGCGGTCGCGCTGCGAAACCTGGCGGCCGCCTACGGCACCGACATGCCACGCTACCTGCTCGCCCCCGAGGTGGCCGTGCTGCTGTCAAAAGTGACCGATCTCCGCAAACGCCTGTTTATTGATACGCTGTGGAACACCGGCGGCCGGCTCAATGAAATACTGCCGCTGACCCGGGGGGATTTTGTGCTGGACGATCCACTGAGTGCGGCTCCGCTCGTCTCGCCGTTCGTGGTGCTCCGCACGCTCAAGCAGCGCAGGCTGGGCGAAATTGCCGCCAGCCGATCCCGTCGCCGCGGGCGCCCGACAAAAGAAGAGCAGCAGGCTGAGCAGGAGGCGCAGGCGGAGATACGCGATAACCCGCCGCGGGCCGTGCCGCTCACCGATCCGGCCTTCGTCCAGCGGCTCAGGGAATGGTTTGCGACCGCACAGCCCGCCGCCGGCGCACGGCTCTGGGATATCCGGAGCGAAGACACGGCCCGCAGCTGGATAAGTCAAGCGATAGAGGCTGCAAAGCGTGACGGCGTCACGTTCTCCATCCGCCCTGTCACGCCCAAGACATTCCGGGATTCGTTCGCGATGCATCTGGTCCAGCACCAGGTTCCGCAGAAGGTCATCCAGACCCTGATGGGCCATAAGGACTCCAAGTCAACAGAATGGTACACACGGGTGTTTGCACTGGATGTGACCCGCCAGCTGGGCGTGCGCTTCACCCTGGATGCCGATGAGGCCAGACGGCTGCTGCTGTGTAGATGATCTGCTGCTAGGGGCCGGAACGACCGGAGACCTGGTTACGGTATCAACCCGATATGGCCGCGGACGCGTGGGCCGCCGATATACTGTTTGCTTCTTGTTGACTGCGCTGCCGTTTTTAATACAAACGGCATTAACGTCATCCCGATGCGTGCGGTGATGCTTCTGGAGAACAATCTCATGACGTTTTTTCCGGCTCAGCCTGCCGGCTGTTTCAGTCCGGAGATGAAGAGATATCTGCACTTCAGTGGGTTAAATCAACTCTGCTGTGATAAACCCGCACACCGTAAGTGAGCTTTGCCCGTTTTTCCGGGAGTGTCGCTGTCAGACAAAATACAGGCGCTGTCCGGGACTTTCATGACGGGTGAAACCCTCTGGCAGCGTGGCACGTGTATTGCTCTCCCGGAGGATGTCAAAACTGTGCTGACAGCCATTCCCTGAAGCTAAAAACTTAAATCGTGACAGCCGGCGTCTTTACTTCAGGATCGGCGGTGAGTCCCGAAACCTTTTTAACACAGCCGTTACTGCTGCTGCCGCATAGTGCAGCAGGCAGGGGAAAACTCCAGCATCGTCATGCCGCGGCTCACGCGAAGAGTTAAGCAACATGCTGAATAAGCCTGAGTTTCAGCTGCGTTTATTTTTTTCGAATGTGCGCTGACCTCAGTGTCCGGCAGTTTCAGCTGAGAGTCTGTAATAAGCGATTTTTTTCCCGGCCTCGCGACCGCGAAAACTGCGCGCTTATCCCTGCAACCGCCTCTGGGGGA
>Ga0256409_1000624_pt1 | contig 18513 bp, 21 predicted proteins | sample PhySR1_FD_185981 | JGI IMG/M metagenome (GOLD analysis project Ga0256409, IMG submission 185981) | Leaf surface microbial communities from sunflower plants in UC Gill Tract Community Farm, Albany, California, United States - DLSL S.R1 | ecosystem: Host-associated > Plants > Phyllosphere >...
ACCGGGTATCGCGCTTAATGACGTGATGGTCGATCTGCAGAAATCGTCCATCTCAATGCAGATGGGTATTCAGGTCAGGAACAAGCTGGTGTCGGCGTATAGTGAAATTATGAATATGCAGGTTTAGTGAGTCTGGTTTATTGAATCTGATCGGTAGTTAGATGAGGTCGACTTGGTGTGTAGTATCTGTAGGACAAGTTCGTTGAATTTTTTCCTTCAGAATGCTCCTTAGTGCCTCATCATTTTCCTTCAAGCAGTATCCGCGTACCTGATAAACCCTCTGAGCATTTACATCCCCCATATGATTAGCGATGAAGTTTGGATTTACGCTAGCCGAAAGTGACCAGCACACATAAGTATGTTGGAACAGATAGGACTTCTGGCAGGTCAGCCTGGCTTCTCTTAATTTTACCCGACATGCCTGCTACATTGATGAAAATGAATTGTGTTTCCTACTCTCATTATTATTGTTGGGGTGTATGGTAGGATTAAAACCAAGATACTATTCTCATCATTGTTTTGTGTAAACTTGCTAAATCGCCACGAGTCTGGCTTCCACATCAGGGGCACTCAAGCTGACTGAAAAGGGATATGCACGCAAATGTTAATCCAGTATCGTGCCACCTGCCAGACTCCGGCGACAGTTTGATTCAGACGCCTGGATGAGCGCTGGGTGAAGGAGATCACTTTTATACGGATACAGGAGGCTAGTTGTATCTGATTATAGTTGATCTGTAATCACGGAATGTTATTGGCTGCAATAATGCACACCTCATGATAAATTCCTTGTCCTGAATACACATGTAATGGCGATGTGGCGGCGTGGTCCTGCTGGTTACTGAGATCAGGGAAGACAGTATACAAAGCATGAGAGGCTCCCTTTTCTGCAATCGCGCAGTCAGCAATGCTGCATGAGTTGTCGCGATAAACGCCACGATAAACGGCTATAAAATTTTGTCAGCTACTGAAACGCGAATTGATTAAAAAAAGATCTAGAAAAGCGGGAGGAAGCTCATAGCGATATTTTTGATTAAATGGAAATATTGATAACTGTAGGTATAGGCATGGTCCGGGCATTCCGATGCCACCGATGGAATATAGAAAACATTATTATCAATATAGATAATATGCCTGGATATTCCGTGGCGACTTATACATCTTTTTTTATCTGATTTTAATATCAAATCTTATGCAACTAGCAGTATGAGGCTTGGAAAGTATTAACTTATAGTCACACCAGCCCTGGAGGTTATCGATAGCAATACAGCCTTCTTTAAGATCAAAACTGAGGCCGCAACTGAATTTCATATAACCGAATGATTATTCTTATTAATCTATAAAAAAAGCCCCCTTGGGGGCTGTTTTTTTATTTGAATATTGAATATCCGTAAATTTTAATTTCTTCTTTTTCTCTAACGTTTATTCTTAATTCAAAATCATCTACATCATTATCGAGATGGAAAGATGATTTTATAACACTATCATCACCGCTGTTTGTCATCGGGATTTTAATAGAAACCCCTGATTTTGAAGAAAATATTTCAGCTTCTGGATTGCCGCTATATACCTGACCAGTCATGACTATCTGATAGTATCCCTTTTTAAGTCTGGCATAAGGACCTGAAATCATAAATCCCTGATTTCCATTACTCCTTATCCCACCATCAACATCAATCCTATAATTACGTAACGGTAATGAATCAGGTTTGATTTTTTTGAAAGAAACTCCATTAGGTGGAAGAGGCATTTTATCCCAGACAAGGATTTTCATCCCATGAAAATCAATAATTTTTTTCGGCTCACCGAATTGATTAATTGCTGCATCAATCTCAGATTGGTCACGGGAAATCATGAAGTTTCCATTTCTTTCATACCAATCATCGCGAGAAAGCCAATATCGCGGTCTGATCGTTCCATCTGTAAAGACAGGATAGATGTTAACTTTACTAACAGAAGTTAGTATTGAAGCTTTCCAGAACTCGCCGTATCCATTTAAAAGGTTTTGTGATTGCAAGAAATCTCCCAATTTTGAGTAGTATTTCTCTTCCGTTTCCTGTGATTTATAAATCCAGGCAAGATTACTTACTGCAATTAATATTAATGCTATTTTATAAGCAGTCTTATTTATCGCTATATTTCTGGAAATGAGTAACGCTACACTTAATACAGAGAAGAACAGAAATCGAGTAGATGTAATATCAATAGCAACGGTGCTTAAGATGAATGCACCAAACGGAACTAATACAGAAAAAATTAGAAGCGTATCAACCAGTGATTTTCCAAAGCTCTTGATAGCCGACCTAATAAAAAGCACGATATAAATAATTAAAAATAGAGATTTTATCGTAGAAACGACAGTGGTTATTGAATCTCCGTTGAAATTTATTGAAAAATAATACAGCACCCCCTGATATGCAAGGATGGCATTAGTAATCATTATGGGCATGGATGCGATGGATTGACCACCTATACCGGGTACATCGTATTTGAAATACAAAGGTAATATCAATGATGCAATTTTATAAATGAGAATTGATAAGCAACATGCCAGAGCAATGATGAGATCTTTGTTTTTTCTTTGAAGGACATAATGTATTGATGATGAAATAAAGCAAGGTATTATAAAAATGAATACTATTAATTTATCTGATTCAGCAAAAATGCCACATAATAAAGATGCTATAAGTAGCTTTGATATTGGTGACTTCAGGGACTCATTAGAAAGTAGATATAGACATGCAACTGATAATAGATATATCCCACCATGGATGTTAAGTTCTATAGCATTAGCAATGCTGAAATAGGTTGGTATCAAAATAACAGGAGCTACTAAATATAGGCCGCTATTATTTTTTAGTGAAACTATTCTAATCGATAAATAGGAAAGGAATGAATAAAAAATTGCAGGCATCACATGAGATAACGCAGGTGTAAAACCAAATAATTTTATAGCTAGCGCTGTCCATACTATATCTGAAAAAAGGTACGATTGAGTTGAAAGATGCCATCCGGATAAAGATGTATTTCCGTTGGCTAAGTCTCTTGCTATAAGAAGAGAAGACATGTTATCGCTATTGGAACCGAACTGATAAGATAGCCATGTATAGAAAACAAAACTAAACAATAAATAAACGAGTGGGAATAATCTTTTCATTACGCTCATTTTACATCCTATAACAAAAAATTTTAACATAATAATTTACATATAAAATCATGGCAGAATTTTACCATTAATTTGATCAAGATAAAATGATGGGAAAGAAAAATTAATATTAGTAATGCAATCAAAACGTTTTATTGAGATCTGTATCCTTCCTTATTTTTTTGTGCCTTAGCCTGTAAAAAGGCTGCTCAATTAACCGCAGGGAAGCATAAGACATGATTAATGATGAGCCAAGAATAAGTAGCGTACCACCTACGCTAATAACATTGAAACCCATTTTGTTATACAAATAAAAGAACATCAAATGATTCAGATAGACGCCATAGCTGAGATCCCCTGCAAGACGATCGAGGAAGCTTCTCAAGTTAGCTTTAAATAGCATCCATACAACAGGGACTCCGATTGTTATTCCCGAAAGAACCTCTTTATTGAAGTCATGAGATAAAGATTTGTTATTAAGAGAGAATAAAAGCATAATGGTTGAAATAGAATAAAAAAATGCTAAAGATTTAACCTCATTGCTCGCCATCATACTACCTAGCAGGAAAATGAATAGCGTGCCTGTAATCATCCTGTATCCAAAATAGTCCGTGTTGATCAGACCAATATAAGCAGGAATGAAAAGGGCAAAAGAAATTGAAGCTGATAACACTTTTCTTTTGCTCAACAAAATTAAAGGTATGAGTATGTAAAATTGTATCTCCAGCCCAAGAGACCAGGATTGAGGAACTATGATGTAATCGTTAAAATAGACAGTGAAAAAATTCAGAGGAAGCATTGTAGCATTTACTATTAATTGAGTTGCATCAACCTTAGTTGTACCATCACAAAATATATACAGGCAAGTAGTAACTATCATATAAAATATGAATTGCGGAAAAAGCCTCAGTGAGCGATCAAGATAAAATGATTTGATATCGTTTTTAAAAGGAAATTTAGCAGAAATTAATTTTGTGATTACGTAGCCGCTTATAATCAGGAATGAAACTACGGCAGTCACACCCTGGTTGTAACCTGGCAGTTTCAAGCCGCAATGAGAAAAGAGAACCATCACCGCCAGTAAAAGTCTATAGTATCCCACTGCGCACCCTAATGTTTATATTTTTCTGAAAATTTTAATCTTAGCTTGCATACATTATCATAATCTTAACATGATTGTGAAAAAAACACCCGACGACGATGCGATATTTTTCGTACTCGCTTCGGCAGGCTGAAAGGTTGGTGAGCTGCTGCCCGTTGATTAATACACCTCGATATAAGTAATGTTTTCATCAGCAACATGAGGATATCCCATTAATAAGCGTTTCTTCAATGAATTAATCATTCGTATTCTTCGCGAGGCATAAGACAGGATTCTGCCCGGGAAAGCTGCCGCAGACATTTTGTTTCATACGCCACCTTCTATACCTGACGAAGGAAATCTTGCTGCATGGAAGGACCTGGAGTGAGCAACTTTAGTGATTGAAGAAGAGAACGCCCGGCTCAGGAAGTTGTTTGACGAAGACATGCTGAATAAGGAGGCAATTCTGGTGGCACTTGTCCGTAAGTACTGATTACAGACCCGAAGCGGGAAGCTGTGGTGTAAATGTGTGCACTCGTCTGTTGCAACGTTGTTCATGCAGGCTCGCAGGTTTGTCTCTGTCGACTTTCCACTATTAGTCTCAGGATCCGACTAAGTATGCATATTGATCAGGGCAAATCACTGAATTGGCACCTGATCGCGGAAGCTTTCATTACAGGCGCATCCGACGCATAGCTGCGTCGAAAGGCCTTTTAAATCCTTCACTAACGGGTATACCACATTTAGCCCCTTAAGGTCCTGAGCGTGAAACATAAACGCCGTCTTAAATGCTGGCGGCCGGACGGTTTCCGCATCTTCGCCCGGATGCGCTGAACCTTACCTGGTAAGTGCATTTCATCATGGACGCTCTAACCACGGGTTGCGCACTGAGTCAATGGACCTTTGAGCATTGCTTGAACTTAGGCTTATCCAACCGGGCAAGCCGATGCAGACGGATTTATTGAGCGTATTAACGCACAATGAAAAATGAATGCCTGAATAAGTACATGCTCAGCAATATTGTTTTAACCCGATAAACGATTAAGGGCAGGCGGCAGGCTCTACCGAGTGCTTTTCATATCTATCGCTTATTTACCTGAATTCGGCTAAATTTGTAGTGGGCTGGCAAAATGGGAAGGATGAAGTGAAACCAATCGACCTTACTGGCGGAAGGTTCTATCCAATCCTGGGAGGAAGTTGCTTTAGCAATCATTGGCGTAGGCATATTATCAGTTTTTGCAAATGCTCTTTATTACACAATAACATAGCAAGAAATTTTAATAATATGCCATAACCAAAATTAACTTTGTTGTTCTTGATTTGGCTGCTCACATAATGCAACCTTTTCCTCAATAAAATACTTGGGTCGTTCTTTGGTTTCCATGTAAATTTTACCAACATATTCACCAATAATACCTAAAGAAAGCATTTGAACGCCACCAAGGAAGAATATTGCTATCATTACTGAAGTCCAGCCCTCTACGGTATTTCCTGAAAACTTCTCAAACAAAGCGTAAAGTGCAGCAAAAACTGAGATAAAGCTAATAGAAAACCCAAGAGCAGCAATGGTGCGAAGCGGAGTTACTGTTAATGAAGTTATCCCTTCCATGGCAAGCCCAAGCATTTTTTTCAAAGGATACTTTGACTCGCCCGCTAATCGTGCTGCCCGTGCATAAAACACTTTTTTAGATTTAAATCCAACTAGCGGAACAAGCCCCCTGATATACAGGTTTTGCTCTTTGTACTCCAGAAGTGCATCTAGCGCCCTTCGGCTAAGAAGCCTATAGTCGGCATGGTTAGGGATTTGTTTGACCCCCATCCAGCTCATTATTTTATAGAAGAATTCAGCGGTCAGTCTTTTAAATCCTGAGTCAGTTTTTCTGTCATTTCTGACGCCGTAGACAATATCGTATCCTTCCATGTAACCACTTACCATCTTTTCGATTACGGCAGTATCATCCTGCAAGTCAGCATCTATACTTATAGTTATGTCAGCGTCTGACTCGTTTAATCCTGCCAGAAGAGCAATCTGGTGACCGCGATTACAAGAAAGCTTTATACCTTTTATTAATGATGACTGAAGCGAAGCCTGACTAATTAAACTCCATGTCTTATCCTTACTGCCATCATCAATAAAAGTTATTGAGCTGTGGTGAGATATTATGCGACGATCAATTAAACTTGTCAGAATCATCTGAAGTTCTGAAAGGCAATGTAAAAAAACATCTTCCTCGTTATAACAAGGGACAATTATATCTAACGTGGCAATATTCATTATTTCATTACCCATAACTTATTAATCAGAAATCCAGTAACTGTATAGATCACCATGCCTATAAACTGTGCTACATAAGCGTAAGAGGGCATGAAAATCAGGAATAATTTAATAGCAATAATGTTTAATATCCAGCAAAAAAAGCTTGAAACAAGAAAACGTGCAAGTCTTGGCAGTGAGATTTCAGCAGAAAAAGTAAACAGTGAGTTAGCAACAAAGCTGAAAAAAATGCCAGCTGTATACCCTGCAGCATTGGATGCATATACTCCCAAGCCCCAGTGCATAAGGAAAAATATTACTAAGCCTGTTATACCTGTATTTGTCAGCCCTACTAAGGCATACCGTGTTGCCTGACCTCTGGTCGATGTTGTTGACACAAAGATTTCCTTTATAAAAATTTTCTGGATCTTACCATTTAATAAAATGCTTACAAGCATAGAGACAAGAAATGGATGTGTTTGTACACTGTGCCGATTTGTTCAAAAGATCTCTTCCATTCAACTCTGCACAACCATATTTGGCTTCCAGCTAAGCGACGCACAGGGCAGAGGGTTTCCGCTTGCTTTCATCTCATCTAGTTAAAAGAGCGATAGATCACATGCCACTAGATTTCCATCAGGGAATCTACTGCCTGGAAGTGGGTGTAGTGATGATTCTAGTTCTGGCCAGCATTGGGCTCAGACCTAAAGAGTGATAGCGCCATAAAGGCAATGTCAATATAAGAATTTATATTGTCCCATTACACAGTATCAACCCTGATGCGCTTACGGCAGTCGAAGGCTGTGCTATAGCACGTTCAGGGAGATTAAAGATCATACAGTCAATTTTGTTCGACATATTTTTTAAAAGGGTGTTTTGCGCTAAGTATCCTGAACCGCCCTGTCCTTAGCATACAGGTGATCATGCCATGGCCATTAGCTATACTCCTCGTCATTAAGCCAGAAGGTGCGTTAACTCTCTGACCCGACCCCTCATCAGCTATCAGCAGGACGCAAGCCCAATGCTAAAAAAACTTATCCTTATCGCATCGTTAATCAGCTTATCGGCTCCAGCCTTTGCTGCCACGCAGTGCGGGCCGTTCTATCTTAAACCTGACAAGAGCGGCTGGTTCTCGGTGAATGGAGAACGCGCAAAAACGCAGAAAGTCACCTTTGCGAAAGAGAAGGGCGATTACGACAACGCGACGGTCAAACTGCTGGTGAAAAACAGCAAAGCGCCGGGGATGGTGGATATGGAACTGACGAACCGTGAGGGTAAAGGGCTGTTAAGAGCTGAAATCGTCCGCACCAGCCAGAGTCAGATCCGCATACGAGGCGCCTATGATTGCGAACCGGCTAAATAGGCTGAGCTTCGACTGCCCACTTCTGAACATGGCATAGCCCGGAAGCGGGCCTGATAAAAGCCTTTGAGTAGAAGAGTGCGAAAGGTTGTCAGGCAAGCGCTTGTGCTCTGGCTGGCCTGACAACGTATGCCAACTCCTGATCATCCATTCTGCATCACGCACATGGCGACGATGCCTCTAACTCGATGTTTTGCACCGCGCGATCATCCCTGAAACTGCTGTGCTGATATCTGATGCTTTTGGAGCATAGTAAAATGTCGCACTGGTCTGATGATGGCTGAACTTTGCAATTTCAACCCAGGCCACGGTTTCATCATCCTGCTCAAGATTATATCGCTTCGTGCCATCCGGCAGAGGTTCATCCTGCTCCAGATAGAGTCTTTGATCCTGTGCCGCTACGCTAAGGCAGGATTCAACCTGAAAAGGATGACCGTCGAAATAAGCGGTTTTTGTTGTCGGGTGTAATCCAACCCGTCCCATATCTACGCATCCGCCCATCAGACTTATGCTCAGGGCAATAATGATCTTCTTCATTAACTAAACCATCATAGTTATTTTGTTGACCAATAATATCCGGATATTGATCGTATCGCTCATTTTAATCAAAAATCTGCGCTTAATATTGCTGGCGTTACGGACTATATGTAACATTCTGCGCAACGCATTATGATGTAAGCAACGGACAGGAACTCAGTAGCCCGCATCAGGTGACTCATGCTGTCTGCTGGTGTTAACCGTTGTCAGGTGAATGTCAGGTAAATATCACTCTGAATGGTTGCTCATCATATCGTTAGTCTGCTTTGTAGCAGATGCCCGAAAATCATTGCCTGCAGCCTTTGTTAGCTAACTTATTATAAACACGGAAAGTTTTACGCAGTACATTACACACACATCAGGTTCACTAAAAAACGACCCAGTAAAAGGCGTTATACCTCTGTTGTGTTACGCATGTTGAGGTGTCCTGATAAAAATCCTTACTACTTAAGTACCTCTGAATATTATGATTTATGACTGTTTTTTGTACTACGATGAAGATATCTTGCTTGAGATGCGTCTGAACACGCTTGAGCATGTTGTTGATCGGTTTGTCATTGTGGAATCGCGCTATACCTTTACCGGAAAACGCCGGGAAAAGCTTCATTTTGATATTGAGAAGTTCGATCGTTTCCGCGATAAAATTATTTATATTGTTAACGATATTGCGCCCAGATTTTATCAGGAAGCCTTTAAATCGAATAGTTCTGTGGTTAATGCGGGTGAGACAGATCCCTGGGAAAATGAAGCCACTGCACGTAATCAGATTATGCAGGGGCTGGCCGGCGCGCAGGATGATGATATTGTTATTGTGTCAGACGTCGATGAAATTCCCCGACCCGAGGCGATAAAAGCATTCAGTCATCAACATCTTTGCACGACGCTGCATCAGCAATATTTCAATTTTAAATTTAATGTCCGGGTTTTAAATGACGACGGCACACCGCGCTGTGCCACACTGGCGAAAATGGTGACCTGTAAAACGCTGCGAGACTTTTTTATGGGGCAACCGGAATTGCTTCGCAATGTTAAGCGTCGTGGTACACCGATACGCGAGAACTGGTGGCACTGGAAGTGGCTGAATTTCCGGACAAAAACCGTTAAGAATGCAGGGTGGCATTTTTCCTGGGTAATGAGCGATGAGCGCATCAGTGAAAAAATGTCTTCGATTTCTCATACCGAACGTAACTGCCCCGAATTTAACAATCCGGATCATATACGGCGCTGCGTTGAGAACAATATTGATATCTGGAACCGTCCGCGAAGGATGGAGATAGTGCCGGTGACATCCGAACATTTTCCAGCCTGGCTGGTTGAAAATCAGCACCAGCTTGCCGATCTCATTAAATCTTAACGCTGACCAGCGCGCCCAGCGGGCGCGCCTCTCGCACATCAGCTTGCCTTGTAAGGATCTTTTTTGTCATCCTGGCTGTCATCATTTTTGCGCGGCACTTCGCCATGATCTTTCGGCGCATCAGTGGCGGGATGATCATCTTCCTCGTAAGCATTACCAGCGTTTGGCGCGGCTTCGGGCAGGCTTTTGCTGACATCACCTTCTTTCTTACGTTCTTCATTCGTATTGTGTTTAAACATAACTCTCTCCTTTTATTCCAGTCTCTTAAGTTTAGACCAGCACTGACATCCCGCATGCGCAGCGGATTAAAGAAGAAAAAAAAGCCCGCCAGCGGCGGGCTAATCGGAGTTTCTCTCATACTGAACACGTCATTTTTCGATGTTTGGGTGTGTACAGCAGGTTCATGCTAACCGGGAATCCCTGATGCAGTAATGGACAAACCTGTCATGTCGCTTGCGGCAGGTCACATTCCCGTCGATAAACAGATCGATAAATAAATTCGATTGAACGGATTAGCAAAAGGCATATAGTGTCCTGCGTTACCAGGAGATAGAAATTATGTTAAGAGACTATTTAAAGATTGAAGCTGAAGATCAGTTAATCGAACAACGCTCGCTGAGCCTGAAAAATCGTGGTCAGGAAGAGGTCACCGAATGGATTATTGTAAATAGCCAGGGAGTTAAAAAAGGCGGCGTAACCCTGTTCGATAAACTCAGTACCCGCCGCTCATGGCCCGTGAATTACCGCATTATGCAGACCGATTTGCAGGGCAAAGTGGTGGTAGATCAACTGACCGATGCCCTGTAACTGTCCGGTTATAAACTCAGCCACTGTTGTACGATGAAAAGTGAACCCGCGCACGGCGGGTTTTTTTATGGCTGGCGGTATCGTCGCAGTTCCACCAGCGTACCAATCAGCTTCAGGCTGTCCCGGCTGGATTGCAGCTCAGGGAAATTGATATTGACCGGTGCCAGTTCAAACTGCATGACGCCATTTTCACTGCCGCGCTGACGCCAGGTGCGTAGCAGCACGACCTGTTGCTGCAATGCCAGCACGCAGTCGCCGGGCTGAGGTGACTGCGTGGGATCGATGATCACCACATCATTCCGCAGAATCGCGGGCGTCATCGCCTGTTCTTCCACCCGGAAGGCAAAGCTCTGCTGTGAAAGCGCCATGTCGTTGTGCATCAGCAGTTCATGCCGGACGGAACCGGCCTCGCTCAGCCATCGCGGCACGTCGCGCTGTGCAAGCAGTGGGATCTGGTGCAGACCACTCCAGGCGCTTTCGCTGAAAACAGGACCATCCCCATCTATCAGAAAAGCCGGTGCGCAGCCCAGCGCTTCGGCGAGCCGCAGCAGGTTCTCACCGCGCGGCAGCGTCTCCTCTTTTTCCCATTGCGAAATCGCCACATGGGACACTTTTACCTGTTGCGCCAATTGCTTCTGCGTTAACTGCAGCGATTTACGTCGGAGTCGGATGCGGTCACCCAGCGTTTCGTTTTTCATAAGCTTGACTTTTTGGTTGAGAGTGACTTAAGTATACTTAAGCCTGGTATTTAAGCAATCTTAAATTTCATGCGGGGGACGTGGCTAAGCAGCACGCAGTAAGTTCCAGAGACCTTACCGTACAAAGGGGTGTGGCATGGAAAGTAGTCTGATTACCAGTATGGGTGCGTTAGTTCTGGGTGGGGGGGCAGCAGCACTGTTCTGGAAACCGTTATTGGCGGGAATTGCGTCAATCGTTACCAGTAATCGAGCCGGCGGCGAAATTATTACCAGCTACAAAGAGCAGGTGGTGTTGCTGAAAGAGAGCAACCTGCTGATACGGGAGGAGAACGATGAATTACGCGAACGGCACGACAGGAATCTGCGGCGTATCTCGACACTCGAAACGGATCTTCGGTTAATCAAGAATGCGGTAGGGATTTTACTGGCAATGACCGAAACCGATCAGAACGATAAATTTCGTAATGAGATTGATCGGCTTATCTCAACTCTGGAGGATCGCAGTGATGGCCACGATTAATAGCACTAAGGCACCTATGTCTTACCGGCGCAAAGTTATCCTCGGCTGCGTATTGCTGAGCTGTTCGATGATTTGCATCCTGATGACGATCATTTTTCTCTACGTCAGTAACACCGCAAACAAGCGGGTCGAGGAGATTCGGGCGGATTACCGCTTAATTGCGGCGCGGCGTGATGACAGAGTGGAGCTGCTGACCGATCAGGTTGCAGCAATACAGCATAAGCTGGATGCAATACCGGATCGCATAGCCGACAAAACGGTCATAAAAGTCAAAGAGGTCGTCACTGAGAGTGAGGTGCCAGCCGTGAAATCCGGTCATAAACCATAACTTCCGATTATTCTTAATGCGGCTTCGCTATTATCGACTAGTTTTAAATATCCGGGCAACATTTTGTACCTGAATGCAGGCCCGCTGATTGGCCGGTTGATGAACCGCTAAGCCTACTCACTTTGGATAAATGACCAGAAGGAAATTTAGCATGAGCGATTCAACAGAAACCAAGACCAAAACTGAATATCTGCGTGACGTGACTTCTCAGCTAAAAGAGATGCGTCACTATGCTCAGACCAACACCGAAACCCTTTCCAGCCAATGGTTAGCGTTTGATGCGGGTGAGTATAAAGACAAGACCAACGCCGACCGAATCGATGCGTTGCTGAATAAGCAGGGTAAACTGCTGGAAGATCTGGATGCCGCGATTCAGGACATCGAGATTGAAGTTAATCACAGCGAGCAGGAGAGCTAAGTCATCTCCCGCTAACTGATGTGGTGGCCGTTAAGGGATTAATCGGCCACCAGCCACATTTCCGCTTCGTCGAACATCTCTTCAACAATCCGCGCAACCGTCGCTTTATCGTTCTTACTCAAATCAGTATCAATCGCGTTACGTTCCATCGGCTTGACCTTAACTTCAATGTCAGGAAACACCCGATGCACCCGCTTTTCCAGCTCCTCACGAATCATCTCGCGGGCACCCGGTAAACCGGCAACGTTGCGCTTGTCATAAATCAACTCAACAAACATGATGGCAATCCATTCAGGGCAAAATCGCTGACATATAATACTGTAAATAAAAACAGTGGCAAGGCGGCGTGCCCGATTTCGCGTAAATTTTTATCTCGCATAAACCTCAATCTTCGACTAGCAAAATGCGCACGCATCGCGACATAATGGCGGCTTACTTTTAGGAGGTCCGCGATGCGACAACTGGTAATTGATATTCTGCTAAAACTGGCAAAGATGGACGTCGATGCAAAAGAGTTGACGGCGCAACTTGAAGCGCAGTCCCTGCTGGTTGCGGCGCTGCTGGTGCAGGCGAAACAGGACAACTCGCTGACTATTTCAGAAACGGTGCAGGATGCCATTGTTACCGCTTCGCAATCTTCGACCGAGTTTCTGCAGTCTGATGTGGATCTGCTGCTGACGCATATTAATCGTCTGCTGGCGGTAGCGAGTTATGTTGAAGTAAAGGGTAAAGCGACGGAAGGTGAAGGGTAGGGGCGGATAAAAAAATTCGCCTCTGGAGGTGGAATTGAGACAACACCTGCAGAGGCAGTGCATCAGCACTATTCGTTAAAGGACAATCACGACCTGAGTCGCACGCCGAAGTTATACACTTTCCCCCGGTTAGTACAATTTTATCTGCAGTGCCGGAACTGGTTGGAGGTGTTTGCAATATACAACTTCAGCGCGGCCCTGATTAAAGCTCGTTTTTGATGCAAAACTCTTCCCAGCTCATCCCCAGCGACTCAGCATGAGATTTGAGATAAGTCTCGATAGCTTCAGCCGCCACCGCTTTATCCGGCTCAGCGAGCTGAATAGAAAAGATCATTCCATCCAGATTCTTCTGCCGCAAAAAGGCCGCATAGATGCGTTCGGCATGCCATTCGCGCAGCTGTCGCAGTGACAGGTTAGCCGCACGGGCATCGCTCTCCGTTAATTCATCAAGTGCAGACTGAAAGTCGGGATGCGCGGTAAAAAACATCTCGCGCGCCTGGGCATAGTAGGCTTCTGGCGTTTTCATATTCATATTCCTGAAAGTCTGTTGCAGCGCGTCAGTGTAGCGGGTTGTCTTCCGCTTGTCAGGCGTGACAAAGGCGGGGCTTTGCATCAGTTCAGCCTCTGAACTTCCGGTCAAAAACCTGACCGTGAGCCTCGCTGCGGGTTAAATTCTGGCGCAATCAGGGTCTGCGTGGTGTTTGAACACCCAGATACCTTGCGCAACGCGGTGGAAAAATTATAACGTAGCCGCCATTGATGGGATCTTAGGGATTAAACATGAAAAAGTGGATGCTGATTGCCGCGCTGGCACTGAGTGGCTGTGCACAAATCAACGATTATGAAAATGCGGTGCAAACGCCGGCGCCCGCTGATCTGCAGGGAACCTGGCAAACCGTCGGTCCACAGAGCAGCCTGATCAGCGATAAGGCGATAGCCAGTGTGATCATCAATGCGGATGGCAGCACGCTGGACTGCCGTCAGTGGATGCGGGTGATTGCGAAGCCGGGCAAACTGACCCGGTTAAGCGGCGATTATGTCAACGTAACGCGTCAGGTGCGGGTGATGCCGCTGGTCGTGGAGAATGGCGAGCTTAGCTATGACAGGATGACTCTGCGTAAAGTGGCGCGTCCGACCGTTGAGTGTCAGCAGGCGCTGGAAGAGGTGGCGAAACAGCCGAAAGCCGCCGTGATTCAGAACATCGAACCGCAACTGCTGCGCACACCGATTACAGAAAACAACGCGAAGTCATAACAGCCGGACCATAACAAAACCGCCCCGACGGGCAGAGCGCACTTCACGCTTCTGCCTGCCGGGGCGGTTTTAGTTTTGAGTCATTTCTTCTGCAACGACCTTATTCTGCAACCACCCAGACGCTGACACTGCCACCGTTACAGACAAAGACCGCCGTGCCGTGCTCGTCGGCAGTAATGGTCTCTTCCCGATTCCCCAGATGATCGCGCCAGACCTTACCGGCAAAACCTTCACCCATCGGCACACTTTTCTCACCGGCATCGCCGTTCGACATGATCACCACACAGCCTGGCTGTGTTTCGGTGCCGCTGCGGCTGAAGGCCACGCAATTTGGGTGATCAAAATAGTCGGTCTGCACGCCCCAGCCATACTGCTGGCGCGCCCGGATCAATCCTTCCAGTTCAGGGATCACCGGCATCTCAATTTTGTGCTTCTCGCCGTCGCCGCCTTCATCTTCATAGGTCGCCCCGAAAAGATCGGGATAGAAGATGGTAGGCACACCCTGCTCACGCAACAGGATCAGCGCATAGGCCAGCGGTTTAAACCAGGCTTCTACCGGTGCTTCCAGCGACTGCAGCGGCTGGGTGTCGTGGTTAGCCACGATCGTCACGGCATGCCACGGATCAGCAACCACCAGCGAGTTAGCAAAAATCTGGCTCATGTCGTAGGCGCTGCCCGCGGTTGAGGCCTGGTGGAAGTTCATGTGCAGTGGCGCATCAAACAGCATGGTTTTGCCTTCCACCTGATGCACATACTCCTGCAGCTTCTCCGTTTCAAACGACCAGTATTCCGCGACGATAAACATCGGCTCCTCAGCAACCTCCTGAATATGGTCGATCCACTCTTTGTAGAACCAGGCCGGGATATGTTTTACCGCATCGAGACGAAAGCCGGTGCAGGGCACCTGTTCCATCACCCAGCGCGCCCAGTATTTCAGCTCTTCCCTGACCGCGTTGTTGCGAAAATCGATGTTGGCACCCATCAGATAGTCGAAATTACCCAGCTCGTTATCAACCTGGTCGTTCCAGCCTTCGGCGGTGTAGTCATTGATGATTTTGAATACGCCGTTTTCGTCCGGATTTTCGATGTGGTCTACGCCGCTAAAGCATTTGTGGTCCCAGACAAATTTCGAAAACTCCCCGGCGCGTGCCGGAAAAGTGAATTTCGTCCAGGCCTCGCACCCGACCACCTCGTCATAGATTTCATCGCGGTTATCGGGATTGACGCGGTTAACGCTGATCGCCTCTTTCTCGTCGGCACCCATTTTGTGGTTGAGCACCACATCCAGCAGCACCCCAACGTTGTGACTGCGCAGGGCTTCTGTTGCCGCCAGTAACTGCTGTTTGTCGCCATATTTGGTGGCAACGCTGCCTTTCTGATCAAATTCACCCAGGTCAAACAGATCGTAGCTGTCGTAACCGACAGAATAGCCCCCCGAATCCCCTTTGTAGCACGGTGGCAACCACGCCATGGTGATACCTATTTCGCTGAGCCAGGCCGCACGATCGGCGACTTCCGGCCACAGTTTGCTGCCATCCGGGTAATACCAATGGAAAAACTGTAATAACGTTGGGTTTTGCATGTACCACACTCCAGGGGATGATGAAAATCAAGTATGGAGTAAGCGGCAAAAAAGAGACGCCGCGCAGAAAAATAAATCTGGCGGCGTGACAGAGCAGGGGATCAGGAGAGGGTTTCGTGCGGCACCATAACAACGCCGCCTTGATTGCTATAAGCGGACATCACCGATTTCTGGCGGCTGTTCTGACCCACCAGTGAGGCCAGCTCATCCATCCGCGCCTGCAGCAGACGTTTCACTTCACATTCGTTATCGAGAATACGGCGCAGCACCGGACGTAACTGCTCCTGAGTCTGTGCCGACGGCGACACGGCTTCTGTCGATTGGGCTAAGTTCTGCACCGCACTGACATACTCCATCTCCCTGCTGATCAATTCATCCCATTCGCCTTGTGCTGCATGACGCAGCATTCCCTGGCTGAGATCGAGTAACTGTTGGTAAACGGTAATCAGATGCGGTGCAGTAGTCATTAAACGGCGTCCTGAATCAGGTTAGGTTGAACCACTTCTTTCCACGCGTCAGCAATGTTGCGCAGCAGGCCTTCGACCTCCTCGACCGCTGCAACATCATTGTGCAGGTTGGCATGCAACAGGCGACGCGTCATGTAGTTGTAAAGATCCAGCAGATTGTCTGCCAGCTCATCACCACGGTTTTCAGTCAGACCCTCTTTCAGGCCCGCTTCGATAATATTGATCGCTTTGGAGATCGAGTTGCCTTTGCCTGCAATATTGCCATCCTGCATAAACAGGCGGGCGCGGATTAACGCGCTCAGTGCACCGTCGAACAGCATCACAACCAGCTGCTGCTGGCTGGCGCTCATCACGGCGCTTTCTACGCCAATTTTTGCATAGGCTTTGGTGCCTGTAGCGCTGTACATGGTCACTCCTGTTATTTTTTAGACGAATCGGACGTGTCGAACTGCTGCGTCAGATAGGTGCTGGTCGAGTTGAGTTTACTGATGGCCATATCCAGCTGAGTAAATTGCGTTTTATAGCGTGCGATATCGGCATCAATGCGATCGCTGGTGGTGTTATAGAGGGTGGTTAACCTATTCAGTGTTTTACTCACGCCATCGGTGGCGGACTGAATAATCCCTTTAGTAGCCAGCCAGTCAGTCAGCTTGCTGTCGATTTTAGCGGCGATACCGGTTTTACCGTCACCTACGATCATCGCTTTCACACCTGCAGCATCTTTATCCAGTGCGCTGTTCAGCTTGGTCGAATCCAGTTTTAATGAACCGGTGGTGGGATCGGTGGTGACACCAATCTGACTCAGTGATTTAAAGGTAGATGTGCTCTGCGAATTAGTGAGCATGCTTTTCAGCTGCGTCTCAATCGTCCGTAACGTACTGTCACCCAGCAGGGCACCATTACTGGAGTCCTGTGCATCGCTGTTGGTATCGACTTTGGTGAATTTGGTCAGGGTATTGAACTGATCCAGCAACGTATTGTAGGCATCCACCCAGGCAGTGATGGCGCTGGAGGCTTTTGAGGTGTCTTTGGTAATCGTCAGCGTCTCATCGCCAACTGTCTTCGCGGTCAGATTTAAAGTAATCCCTTCCAGCGCATCGCTAATCTGATTGCTGCTGTTTTCAATCGCAACATTGTTGACCGTCAGTTTGGCATTCTGCGCAGCGACGCTCTGGGTCATCACGTTGCTGCTGGCGGATGCATCAAAGCCCACAATCCCCTGCAGCGTGCTGTCGCCGGTGACGGCAATGGTCGCCACCGCATTGTCGCTGCCGGTTTTATTGGCGCTCATTGAGAGGCGGAAGCTGCCGTCTGATACCTTAATGATGCTGGCGGTAACGCCGGCATTGGCGCCGTTGATGGCGTCACGCATGCCGGTCAGCGAAGTCTGATCGCTGGAGAGCGTGATGCTTTTGCTGGTGCCATCTTTTAAGGTAATTGCGATGCTGCGGCTGGCCACGGAGCTGTCGCCCAGCGCGGCGGTGTTGCTACTCTGTACGCCTGAGGTCAGAACCTGCGCCTGTGCCAGCTGCGAGACGTTAATGGCATATTTACCGGCTACGGTGCTGCCAGAAGTGGTCGCGCTGAACGCTGTGGAGCTACTGGCCGCAGTCGTAGCGGTAAACAGGTCAGCACTGTTCAGCTTGGTATTAGCAGCCTGGAAAGTTGTCAGTGAACTTTTCAGGGTGGCGTAAGCACTGAGCTTGGCCGTATAAGCTGTCTGCTGAGTAGAAATAGGTTTGAGTGAAGCTTTTTCAGCGGTGGTCAAACTGTCAAGCATGGTACTGAGTGGCAGGCCGGAACCCACACCGAGGTTGCTTATACTAGCCATATTAATTCCTTTATAAGGTCGACAGAGAAATTGATACCTGGGTTATCGGCCTTGAATAAGGAAAGTTTAAGGTTATTTGCCTTAGGGTAATGAGGTAAATAAGCACTATAGAGAAGGGTAATTCAGCG
>Ga0256409_1000626_pt1 | contig 18500 bp, 21 predicted proteins | sample PhySR1_FD_185981 | JGI IMG/M metagenome (GOLD analysis project Ga0256409, IMG submission 185981) | Leaf surface microbial communities from sunflower plants in UC Gill Tract Community Farm, Albany, California, United States - DLSL S.R1 | ecosystem: Host-associated > Plants > Phyllosphere >...
TAACGGTATAATCCTCAACGTTTTCCGCATACCCTTCAGTGCCGAAGTGGCGAAATCGGTAGACGCAGTTGATTCAAAATCAACCGCCGCGAGGCGTGCCGGTTCGATTCCGGCCTTCGGCACCAACAGTATGTAAACGGACCTCAACTGAGGTCTTTTTTTATGCCTGAAATCCAGTCTCCGCAAAGGGTTCCTCACTTTTTCACTGAACCTAATTCAATCTGATTCTATCTACATCAACTTATTGATGCGGGTACAACTGCGGGTATATTCCGGTTCGATAATGTTTGTACCCACACAGAAACCTTGAAAGGATACTCATCGTGGCTCTGAGTGATGTGAAGGTTCGTTCGGCAAAACCTGAAGCAAAAGCCTATAAGCTGACTGACGGCGAAGGTATGGTTTTGTTGGTTCACCCGAACGGTTCTAAATATTGGCGATTACGTTACTGTCTGGTGTCTATCAGCAGGATTTGCCTCGCCGAAGAAATGTTGTAGCTGCTGAAAAGTATTGTATGGAGATCTGGGAGAGTAAGCTTCAGGTTGGAAAAGTGTATGACTTTGACAGCGTTAATGGCAAGGTGCATGTCCGCGAACATAAGCGACACCACCGTCGGGATAATGCAGTTGGCAGGGTCGAAAATCGACATATCAAAGAGTTCTGTCAGTCGCTCCTGGAAAGGTCAGAACAGGATGCCCGCTATGCTTATTTTATCTATACCGAAAGGATTATTTTTGCTGATGTAGAAACCCCTGAACTCTCTTCATCGCCAGTAAAACTGGCGGCAGGCGACGCTGTAATTTTGCTGGCAAAAGATGTGGTTTTTAACGAGTTTTTCTTTGATATAGGTAAGGCGCTTTTTATCAATGTGATTGATCTTATGCCATACGGTACAAGTGGTATTTAGGAGACGACAGGAGACCAACGTGTTCACTGCTGGGTGCCAATCCTGTTTAGTGGAAAAAATGCCGTGATAGTGCCTGTGTACCTGATTGACCCTGCTACTGCCCCGACATTAAGAAAACCAGATAACATCACAGTGGTCTACCAGGGCAAAAAGTAACGTTGATTCTTGTTTCTGCCATGCCATGTATTTTGTCTATTCCGCGGCCACCTTATCCTCGTTTTGGCTTATTTACCAAGTGCGGATGAAAGTCAGCAAAGTGACAAAGAATATATCGCGCTGCACTGTAGATGCTCTGTCTGACATGAACCAGAAGTTCCGGAACATAGGTCTTGACATCTGATACGTACCAGTGCGTAAAGGTAGTTGGTGCGATCTAGATGTGGCGTAAAAAGATGGATTATCGTTGTACTCACCATCGTGATCGCTCCCGAAGAAGATATAATTTCTCTTGCCAAGACAGATGGCTTGTAGCGTTCATTCTGCCACGTTGTTGCCTGGCTCTGTCAGACCTGTACTGGCTTAATGGCTACATACGGCACTGGGGTTAAATAATCGATGTAGGTGCGTAGCGCCACGGCCCCTAAAGATACGATCTTATGTCAGATAATGCCGTAAGCTCTAAAGCAGTGGCTTCTGATTGCATAGGTGTTCAGGGCATTGATAAATTCGCGTAATTCATCCGTATAAGAAAACCACTCTCTACCAAGTCCCTTCTGATCCAACCTGTATTTTTTAAAGAAAAGATGTAATGCGGATTCTGTCTCAATACCCCCTGCGGGTATTATGGAGATAAGACTCAGGCTAGTATTATGTTGTTGCTTCAAGGTATCCACGCGTTGCCTGAGATTACCTGATATTCCAATCTTGACTCTTTCCTGAGGTTCATCCAGTAAAAAGTACACATCCGTTTCACCATTGAGATAGGGCTCGTAATCAAGCCATGGAGCGGTGAATTCATTGTTATTACTGATGTCAGGTGACACAAGCAGGGGAAGTGCTGCCTGCCAGGCCTGCTCCAGACATTTTTCCTGCTGTTTTTGCAAAAAGGGTTGCATCAGAGCAGTACAAGTAAAGTGGGTTCCCAGTGGTATGTAAGATCCATGACGCGAAGGAGCAAACTGTCCTGTTGGCATCCAGGTATGCCGAATTTCCAGCTTATCGCCAACTGTCTCCGGCACACTTCTCAGGCCGATCTCCTTGCCGTGATAGGAGGCCACTAGTTTCTGAGGCAAATGCCATTTCAAAAAACTTAAAGGTAGATTGTGGGCATGCTGCTTTTCAGGCTGATGTTTTTTTATAAACGCCTGATATTCGACACTCCCCAGCGCTTGTGCAATAAATCGAACTTTTTCGCTATCGCTCTGTGCCTTTAGCCATGAATACGCTATTTTTCCGGCTTTGTTCATCTCATTTTCTTCCTTTCTTCAATGAGGTCAATGCGGCAAACGGGAGCTCGATACCAAAATCATGTTTATGACCATTTTGACTAAACGACCACTTTCCCTCTCCTCCGCGATTAAGTAACTCTCTGTATAAGTGATTGAGCCCCACACGACCGTTGGGGGCTGCTTTTTTCTGATAGTAATCCAGAGCGCTGTAATTATTAATGCAACAAATCTTAACGGTACCGTCGTAACCCAATCCGATAAATTGCTTCACGAGATAGGCCAGATAGCCGATCATATAGTCCTGAAACCATGGGCGTGAAAATACTCTGTCACGGGCATGTGGCAGGTAGGCATCATGAATATCTAAATCCCACTCCCGGCTTAAGATGGTGACCTGCTTGCCATTAAAGTGGTAATAGGCATAAAAGCGCACGCCAAATACCCAAGGTTCCAGCCAGGGATTATTGGTCGGGATCTGCCTGTGGTGTCCTGCTAATACCCGGCTGGCCGTATCATCATAAAATTCAAGCAGTTCAATAATGTCTTTAACTGTCGTGGGAGGAAAATCCTCGCATTCACGTATTACAGCCGACATGACTTTACCGGATACCCGGGAAATATGGCCTTCAGCAATCTTACGTATCAAGCTTTCCGGCACATGGCGGTCAGGATGAATGGCATTTTGCAATTCTGCGATATACGGTGTCAGAAGCTGGCTAAAAACACGCTTTTCTTCATGGCTGGCAAGGCCATAGCACGACATGTACTTATCGCTAAGCTGACCAAATACTGTGCTGAGTTCCGACCAGTTATGGCAGTTATAACGTAATGCCACTGCATCCCGGGCGTAGCTTAGATTGATATTGAGCGACCGTGAAAGGTATTTAGCTTGGGCTTTTGCTTCTGCGCATGTGGGGAGTCGTTTCATGGTTTAAGTCTCTTATCTGTCTTATGTGCTCACGAACCATAAGAATCAAAGACACTTAACCAAAAAAGATTTGATAAGTCTGCGCTGCATTCCGCTTTGGCCGTGAGCTGCCGGGTCGCGCTAACCTTGTGTTTAACCTATTGGAAAGTAGCACCATTGTCAACAGAGCCATTGACCATGCCGGGCTAACAGATGGGTTAGCCATGGAGTGGGGGGCTATGCTGGCAGGCATCAGGTGAGGGTCTGATACCACATTTCAGCCATGGTTTCTGAATTATCGATGTCCGCTTCTGGACATCGACGAAATTCATGCTCAGCATGGGCAGTAGCAAGCGAAAAGCGGAGGTTAGAGAAGGTTGTGATTTACTTTTAACCTTTGTAATTTAGAAGTGGACTGACCCCACGCCCGTAGACAAATTCTGTCCATGCATGCGTAATGGTTGTCGATACACCTTCAGGAGATCGCAGTAGTTGACCGGCAGCTTTGAGCGATCTACGGACATTGCTAACAGTGACCTGCTCAACATTAACTACTACAGGCATCAATGGTGTAAAAAATAGTTTGAATGGGCAGCTTGGAAGGAGGGAGAAGAATTTCGGGGGGCAGTACAGTTAGCATTCCTGTTAAAAACTGTCCTTCCAAGTACAATTACTCTGAACCCGTTTACTTACCTTTTGTAGGCGATGGATGTGAAAGCTGCATGATTCCTGGAATGGGAGATGCGAATATACGCTCGTTCTATCAGCTGAGGGGCAGCACGCCCTGAAACGAGTCCGGCTTCCCCAAAAGCCAGCACATGGTTAATGTATGGTAAATCTGAGCTAATGCCAAAAAGCAGTGGCATTAGCTGCACATTCTTATTTGGCCTCAATTTTTTTTGGCGCTTTTCTTCTTTTTGTTGCGGCAGCAGTTTTTGCTGCACGCTTTTGCCTTTGCTGTCCCATATTCAGTATCAAAAACACTACCTGAAAGATTTCAAAATCTCCCCTGTAGGACGCAATAAACCCAGGTGGGCGAGAATCAGTATGGGGTATATCTTCGAGACCCATAAAATTAAAACCATCAGGAGAATGTTCTTTGGCGCTGGTTTTCAGAAATTCCAAAATACCAGTTTTATCTTCAATGTAAGCGTAGGTTATATGGAACATAACCCTGCTATGCGTGTATCCCAGTAATTTCTGAAAATGGCTAAGCAAATCAGCTTTTTGAGTATCTTGGGTCAAAGGTTTACTACAAATAACAGCTTCAATGACGGACAGCTCGGTGCTTCCCCAGCTAATAGTCAAATCCCGTTCTCCGGGGTTGAGATTACCACTGTATCCACCACGTGATTGTTCTGTAACGGTCCAGCCTAAAAACTCAAGCCGGCCGGATAAAAAATGCCTGAATAAAGCGGATAAATCATCCTCACAACCATCTACTGTTATTTGCTTCATTGTTGGAACTAATGCTATAAGCGAGCCAGAAGCTGCTCTTACGTGATCAACTAAAACCTCAGCAAAGGAGTTCTTCTTCTGCTTTAAGATCTCCGCTTTGTTATCAGGATTCATATCTTTGAATTTCAAAATTGCAGAAGAAACCACTTTAATAATATCTTCCGTAAGAATGACTTGAGGCAAAGAAAGCGCTACAGAGCCCTTGGCTATATAATTTCTGGCAGCCGCCAATACGCCAGTGATACCAAAAATATGTTCTGCCGTATCAAGCGCTGCGTTTGCTTCTAGGAGTCTGCCAAGTCTGTAATAGGATACTGCCTTATATGCTGAAGCAGTATCCTGCAGCATAATGAATTGAAAGCCAGATAGAATATTAAGTACTTTCTCTGTCTCACCGAGTACTAGGTATAGCAGGGCTGTGTTACACTTTAATGTCTCATTGTTATTATCTTCCGTTACTTTGGATAACATTGCTTCCAGCTTAGAAACTGCGGCCACTCCTGCGCTGTAAGCTTCTCCTGTAAGTAGCTCGAATGTGTCGCCTTGAATTAATATTTGCAGTTCTGCTGCAAGCCAGTTTGTCACCCGTGCAATCGAGGGCTGTTTATTAAACAACCTTTCGAATTCATTGCGAGAAAATATCGGATTGGGTGTATCACAAGATAGGAATGCGAGCGCGCGAAAGTGAGCCAAAACGTCGCTTGCCTCATCTTTTTCATGCTGGGTGATGTCTGCGGGTGTCGGGTGGTTAATTATTTTCTCCCATTCTTTCTTTAAAAACATCAATCGGAGATCGTACTGCAAACGAAGTATTTCTCTGCCTCTTACTTTCCCCAGTGTTTTTAAATTTCGTTCAGATTTCATATAAGCTTCTGCGGCTGTAACAGCACCGGCTGTAAGCAGTTCATCTATCCTCGACTGCATATCTGTCAGGGAATAAATCTCACCTGCATCTTCAGGTGTTAATTCATTGATTCTTTCGGTTATCTTACTCCGCAAGGAGAAAGGAACAATTGGAAGTAATGTTGCTAACATACTAGGTTCATCAGTTTCACATATTGCGTTAACCAGATAATTCTGCTGCTCAGCGTTAATCAGGTGTAACGCAATCGAAAGATCAAAAGCCATAGTTATATATGAGGGTGAAGATATATAACGATCAAAGCGCGGGGAAAATGCATCTATTCGTCCTTTTTCTTTATGTAATAAAGCTCCAGATTTTAAGTACTTTATCAATGAGTTAACTATTTTTGTTTTAGACTGAGCATCAGATTTCGAAAGCGCTCTGCATAAAATACGAATATGAGTTCTGAGTGAATGTGCAATTTTATCTACTTCAGAGTATATATTATCGTCTTCGCTTATTTTTTTTATAAGAGCAGTGACGTCAAATGGATACAGAAAAGCTTCATATGTGTCTTCGCTTGACTTTAATATTTTATGAAGAGCGTTAGCTTCGTCGCTCCCTATCCTGTGAACAGATCTTCCGATTGTATCTTTCAGCAATGAATCCGAGTAAAGTTTGAGAATTTTTCCCGCATCTATTTTTTCTTCAAGCTGCCCCGTGGAGCATAAATCCAGCAGCGTGGCGAATTCCGGAGAATAAATACCTGCTATTTCATGATGTTCCAAAAGATGCGAAATCATAGCAAATATGATATTCCTGTCTAACTGACTTAATGCTTTTCTAAAATTTATTATGGTTAAGTCTACTGTTTTCAGGTTATCAATATATTTTTCACTGTTGTTACCTATCAACCAGTTGTAAAGGTCAGCCATCTCTGAGGGTGGAGTACTGCCGAGTGATACGTGCCTTGTCAGAATGCTTAATGCATCATCAATACACGCTTCACGAGCGTGCTGCAAATCAGTCTCAACGAGTTTGCGATCCCATGCTCCAGTGTGTATTGGCCATTTTGCGATGAGCAAATAAGCTAAAGCTGAGCTCGGCGGGTAGAACAAAATATCAACCAATAGGGCGGGCATGTTTTTCGTCTGAAGCAACATTGAAAACAGCATTTCACAGTACTCGGCAGACATATCTATTAGAGGTTCAATTAAATAATGAGGGACTTTGCAGTGGATATCATTGTTTATCTGAAGTAATAACAGATGCATTAAATTATGCATTTCTCCATAAGTATCAAACGATTCCCAAAAGTAACCTTCCACTTCTCTGGACTCTGACCAGATAGCTTTTCCGACCAGCGTCGAGGGAGGTGTTTTAACATGGTAATAAACAGGGTGCGACGTGAGTTCTTTAAGTATTGTATATTCACGTTCCAGAACTTTTATGCAGTTATCCCATCGTGTAAACCCTTTTTCTTGCTTAAGTTCTGCAAGGATAGTCTGGATGAGTATCTGAGCATCTTGTTTACGCCAAGCAATGCTGGATACAACCGGAGGGTTATCTAATAAACTCCAAAGTGAAAGCCATTTTTTCAATGCATTAGCATTGTTCTGAGACTGGTTAAGCGTAATCTCCCATAATCTTGCGGCAACCCACGCGGGAGAAAGGCAGCTAAAGTTGTCATGATCAAATACTTGAGTCTTTTCGTTTTCTCCATCTGCATCCGCGACGATGGTATACGTTTTTTTGCCAAGACTGAGGAGCAGTGATTTTATGGCTGAATATTTATCATCCTTAACGCTATAGATATTTTTTCTGATATTTCCGATGTTCCGTAATTTGCCCCATACTAACTTGACCCAGCCTTGACTAATCAATTCGTCAAACGAAATATCAATATGTTGTGGCTGTTTAGTGTTTTCGTAGTCTGACTTCGAAGTGATTAAATATGCATTATCTTTTATGTCCGTTTTAGACAGATAATCCACTGCCAGAATATCATCTACCAGATTCTCTTCGTTGATTTCTCGTGGATGTGTATTTGTTACAGTCAGATTAGATGTAAACCTAGTACGTAATATCTTTCGTGTCTCATAGGGTGAATATTCATAACTGCTAAACTTAGACATTTATTTGTCCTTGAATGAGTTTTAATTGTTTTGCATTTGACATATGCAATAAATATCGTCTATTAACTTGATAATACTCCATTTACAAGGCGAGTCTATCTGAGTTTCAAATTTTGATTTGCTGTATTGACCTGCTCCCCATTGATCCATATAGACTATTATTAACTACTTCCGCTTCTGGCACAGAGTGGACATCATTCAACCTTGGACTGCACAAAGTTCTTTATGTGTTAATCAAAAATTCCAAATAATTTCAGACAGATATTATCTCCGTGACTCCCCGCTTTCCTGACTGGATCGCGGGGTTTTTAATTTTTCACGCTGAGACTACTGTATGAATAAACCTGACGGCCTTCAGGCCTTTGAACAACCGCTCGCGTCGCTTCCGCGCACGCTTCGCCAGCTTATTCTTGAACGTATCCAGAACCTGACTCACTACGAGCCGGTGATTGGCATCATGGGCAAAAGTGATGCTGGTAAATCCTCTCTCTGCAACGAACTTTTCCGGGGCGAGGTGTCTCCGTTGAGTGACGTGAACGCCTGTACTCGCGACGTACTGCGCTTCCGGCTGCGCAGCGGTCGTCACAGTCTGGTGATTGTCGATTTACCGGGGGTAGGTGAAAACGGGTGGCGGGATCACGAATACCGTACCCTGTACCGTCGTATGCTGCCGGAGCTGGACCTGGTGCTGTGGGTCATTAAGGCCGATGATCGGGCACTAACTGTGGACGAGCAGTTCTGGCACGGTGTGATGCAACCTTACAGGCAAAAGGTACTGTTTGTGATTAACCAGGCCGACAAAATCGAACCCTGTCATGAATGGGATACCCTCACCAGCAAGCCTTCACCGCACCAACTGGAAAATCTTAAAGCGAAGCAGGCAGCGATTATGGCGATGTTTAAACTGCATCATCCGTTCTGTGTGGTGTCCGCCCGCACTGGATGGGGCATTGAGGAGATGGTGGCAGCCATGATGCGCTGTCTGCCTGACCGCGCCACCAGCCCGGTGGTGACACAACTGCAAGGGAGACTCTGAACAAAGCCGGTAAAGTCGCAGGCCCGTGACAGTTTCGGTGACGCTGTGGGCCGGGTTTTTGATACGGTTGAGTCATCGTCATTCCTGCCTGCGCCACTGAAAACGGTGATTCGTACCGTGCGTGATGCGGTGGTGTCGGTCGCACGGGCCGTCTGGGACTGGATATTCTTCTGATATCGCAATTTTCTCTGCGAATGATGAACTGGTTGTTAATGATTTGTTGATTGTGGACACGTCCTTTCCACTGCGTTTTATCATCAATTAAATCAGGCGAAGCATCATTGTCTGTCAGACGAGCGCCCACAAGGCTGGACTGCTCATAAAAAATAGTTCCGATGTTGTCCATACCCTGTCCACTCCTTCCTTTAAAGTAATCAGTATTAATTCAGAGAGTTAACTTCTCAGGAGAAATCTTTCATGACGCTTCAGGAGTGGCGACATGACCGGCTTCCTGTCAGGTTGTCGTTGATTGTTAGCCGCCTGGTGTCCGGTGAAACTCTGTTTATTCGCAAACTGGCAACTGAATTCGGGGTGTCAGAGCGCCCGCTGCGTCGTGACTTTCGGGAACGTCTGATGTATCTCGACCTGGATTATTACCAGGGGCAGTGCAGTCTGCGCTCGGATATTCACAGTACGCGGCAGGAAATAGATATTCTGACCTTTGCTCACCGCACGGGGCTGGCCGGGGTTTTCCCTGGCTTTGACCGGCGACTGATCAGCAGCCTGCTGGACTGTGATGATCGACCCTGTCTGGTATGGCATCAGGACAGACCTCATCCCCCGGCAGGAAAGCTCTGCTTCTACAGGCTGGTCAGAGCTATTTCGGGATGTCAGCGCATCACCGTTCTGACTGAAGGGGAGCGTCATGAGGCCATCGCACCTTACCGGCTAACCGCTCTTGACGGTTACTAGTATCTTGTCGCTGAACATAACAGGCAATTACGTGTCTTCCGGCTGGATGATATTCATCTGGTAAGGCCATCGCGGGAAACATTTATTCGCAGTGAGCTTCTCTATCAGCTGTCGGAGGATAAACATTTTATCTCTGCCTTACCTCATTTCCGTTTTATTCAGCAGTCGCTGAATTCATTTTCTCCATCAGAAAGTCGGGGGCAATCCGGACAAACTGATTAGAGATGGTCTCCACAATTGAATGTAAGGTTAATCTAATGAAAAAATTGAAATTATTGTCTTTACTGCCAATCATGTTTTTTCCCTTACTTATCGCAGGTAATGCTCACGCAGCACGTCCTTATAGCGGGTTTCTGCCTGCGGCAGTGAATAATAAGAGTGGGAATATATTCTGGTGTGATGCCCACCGCCAGGTCAGAAAACTGTGTACAGCGACGGAAGTTGATTCAATGGGATGGTTTATTGTTGTTCGCTCGAAACCTTCCAGAGATTGTCCGGGCGGAATTTGGGGGTGGATCACTCCCAGTAAAGACGATGTAGCAACAGGGTATACCATTACGCCAGGTAAAGAATTCAATCTCACCATGAAGGATATGTGCAGTTCCGATATGAAAGTAACGTTCCGCCCGAATAAAAAGGACCCTCGTTATGACGATCTCGTCGGGATTTATGCCGGGAAAGAAGCGTTTCGCTACAAACAAATAAAATAATCCAACTTTTTTTTCATTACTTTATTGTTTTAAACGACAAAAGCTTTATTACATGATTTGAGGACAACATTATGCGGCTGCCTTACGTAATATTTACATTAGCTATGCTGGCTTCTGTATCAACAGCACAGGCTATTCCCAATATGTGGACGAGTGGTTTTGGGATGGGCATGACCGAATATATCATTACCAGCCCGGAGAAGGTGGTGTTTAATCTGAATTGTACTGGCAATCCGGATGCGCAGAATATTCTGCAACACGGTGTTGGTCTCACCCTGCCTGATGGAACATCAGTAAGTTCTCATGACGACGGGACGGAAATAACGGTCGTCATGGATAACAGTCAGTATCCGTTACCGTCATTCCTCGGCTGGCGAAACGGTGACAATGCCTGGGTGTCATTTATTGACGCCCTGAGCCAGGCTGGGAATTTTGATGTTTACGTCAACGATAAAAAAGTCGGCACCTTCAGTCCGGGGCTGAAGAATACGCAGAAAGAATTGTCTGACCTCAGTGGCTGCAGAACCACCCATTACAGCGATTAATCTTTCACATTTCAGTTCTCTACAGCCCGCAACACACCAACACCAGATAGCAACAGGCCATGCTCCTTCGGGGACATGGCCTTTTTGTTTTTATTTCATTATCAGATAAGGAGTTAGCCATGCGATTAGCCAGCCGCTTTGGCCGTATAAACCAGATACGCCGTGACCGGCCTCTGACCCATGAAGAGCTGATGAGCCATGTCCCCAGCGTGTTCGGAAGTGACAAGCATGAATCTCGTTCAGACCGTTACACCTACATCCCTACCATTACCATTCTCGAAAGCCTGCAGCGTGAAGGCTTTGAGCCGTTCTTTGCCTGCCAGACGAAGGTCCGTGACCTGAGCAAGCGGGAGCACACCAAACACATGCTTCGCCTGCGTCGTGCCGGTCAACTGACCGGGCATCAGGTACCGGAAATCATTTTGCTCAACAGTCATGACGGCTCCTCGAGCTATCAGATGCTTCCGGGACTGTTTCGTGGCGTCTGTACCAATGGCCTGGTCTGCGGTCAGTCATTCGGAGAAGTGTGCGGGTACCGCATAAAGGTAATGTCGTCGAGAAGGTGATTGAAGGGGCTTACGAAGTGCTCGGTGTGTTTGACCGGGTGGAGGAGAAGCGCGATGCAATGCAGTCACTGGCACTGCCAGAACCAGCCCGTAACGCCCTGGCGAATGCCGCGCTTAAGTATCGCTTTGGTGAAGACCACCAGCCGGTCACGGTATCGCAGTTGCTGACCCCACGTCGCCGGGGGGACTACAGCGATGACCTGTGGACCGTATACCAGCGCGTGCAGGAGAACCTGATGAAAGGTGGTCTGTCAGGGCGAACCGCTCAGGGGAAAAGCAGCCGCACCCGTGCCGTTACTGGTATTGATGGCGATGTGAAGCTCAATCGCGCCCTGTGGGTTATGGCAGAAAACTTGCTCGAGTTTTTCGGGCGTTAAACAACCGTTCCGGCATAAGGAGATAGTTTAATGGATACACACAACCCTGAGTTCACTGAGCAGGCAGCAATTACTGCCTCGGTGGTCCCTGACGAGCTACGCATCGGCTTCTGGCCGCAGCACTTTGGCTCCCTCCCACAATGGATAACCCTTGAGCCCCAAATCTTCGGCTGGATGGATCGCCTGTGCGCTGATTACAGCGGCGGCGTCTGGAGCTTTTACACACTCAACAATAGCGGCGCATTTATGGCTCCGGAGCCTGACGGTGAGAAATGGACGTTGTTCAACCCGATGAATGGCAACGGCGCGGAACTTACTGGAGAAGCGGCAGGGATAGTCGCCTGCCTGATGGCATACAGCCACCACGCTTGCCGCACCGAGTGTGACGCGATGACTGAGCACTATTATCGCTTACGCGACTACGCGCTGAACCATCCAGAGTGCAGCGCCATTATGCATCTCATCGACTGAGGGATGCCGAACATGAATACCGCATTATCCCCGCTGTCATCTCAGCCTGAACTCTTTCCACTGGCGATTATGGCCCAGCATGGTTGTTTGCTCCCCGCGACCTCCGGATTAACCCCCTATGCCCAACGCACCATTCGTCGTGCTATCAACCTGCTGGATAAATATCTGCGCCAGCCCGGTATATCCTTAACCTCCAGTACTGCTGCCCGTGACTGGCTTCGGTTACATCTGGCAGGACAAGAACGGGAAGTGTTTATGGTGCTCTATCTCGATAACCAGCACCGTTTACTGGAGAGTGAAACGCTATTTGCCGGTTCGATTAACCATGTCCAGGTCCATCCTCGAGAGGTAGTGAAGTCAGCGCTTCGCTTCAATGCTACAGCTGTCGTGCTGGCGCATAACCATCCATCCGGTGATCCGGATCCCAGCCAATGCGATCGCAACATTACGGGCAGGCTTAAAGAAGCCCTGGCACTGGTTGATGTGAACATACTCGATCATCTGGTTGTCGGTTCAGATGGCATTGTGTCGTTTGCAGAGCGAGGCTGGATATGAGGGTACTTCAATGAAATCTACTGACTCAGAGAACGATTCATTTCTCCAGTGGGGGCTGAATCGTAATGTGACGCCTTGCTTTGGCGCTCGTCTGGTACAGGAGGGAAACTGGCTGCACTATCTGGCTGATCGGGCCAGTATTACCGGTGAATTCAGTAACGCAGAATCTTTGAAGTTGGATGAAGTATTCCCACATTTTATCAGCCAGATGGAGTCGATGTTGACCACTGGTGAAATGAATCCTCGCCATGCCAACTGTGTCACCCTGTACCACAATGGTTTCACCTGCGAAGCCGATACCCTTGGCAGTTGCGGCTACGTATAGATCGCCGTTTACCCCACTCATCGTTAACTAATTTCACAAGAGCAAATATGAAAACTCTACCTGCAAAAACTCCGCAGACGGCGACGCTATGTCTGTCGCCCGTGGCAGTGTGGCAAATGCTGCTTGCACGCCTGCTGGAACAACATTATGGCCTGACACTCAACGACACACCATTCAGTGATGAAACCGTTGTATAGGAATATATAGATGCTAGTACTCATCTCTGATGCTTTTCAGTTAGTTCACACTTCTTAAGTTTGTCTGCTATCGGCATAGTCTTCATCAAGACGACTGTAAACGGTGACTTAGAGTCCGCTTCGTGCCAGAAGCGGACATTGCTACAGCGACTCGTTTTGCTCAACGGAGAAGGGGGGGATCTAGTATGTAAATTCCCATAGAATTCATAAATCAAGAGTAGCTTGCGAACATGTAGGTTTTCGTAGATAACTATACGTAATATTCGATGAGGTCATAATTTGCATTAATTACTAAAAATGGACATAGACACCTTAAAATGAGCTTACCAATAAAAGAAAAGAATAATAGTGAAGTGCTACGCATACTCACTTTAGATGGTGGTGGGGCCAAGGGTTTCTATACTCTTGGAGTTCTCAAGGAGATTGAGGCTATGATCGGTGGTCCACTACATCAAAAATTCGATCTTGTCTTTGGGACCAGTACTGGTGCAATTATAGCTTCACTCGTTGCGCTTGGTTATAACGTCAACGCTATCCTGGAATTGTACCGAAATCATGTTCCAACTGTGATGTTACAAAAAACGGCAACTGGAAGATCTGTAGCACTGAAAAAGTTGGCAAATGAGATTTTTGGCGATGCGACCTTTAGTGATGTAAAGACTGGCATCGGTATTGTCTCTGCCAAGTGGTCAACTGAGCGTCCAATGATTTTTAAAGGCAGTCCTACGCAAGCTCATGGTCGGGTTAACTCATTTATTCCGGGCTTTGGGGTTAGCATAGCTGATGCTGTAAAAGCCTCTTGCTCTGCCTATCCATTCTTTGAACGCACAGTTGTACAAACAAATCTGGGAGAGAACATAGAACTTATTGATGGAGGTTACTGCGCCAACAATCCGACTCTATATGCTATCGCTGATGCCGTTCAGGCACTTAAGACTGAACGCCAGAAGATCCGGCTGGTCAACATTGGTGTGGGAAATTACCCAGAGCCAAAACCTAAGCTCCTTATGCGACTGGCTAAGAAATATTTGGTCAGTGTCCAATTGTTGCAGAAGACTATAGAGATTAATACGCAGTCGATGGACCAGCTGCGTCAGATTTTGTTTCATGACGTTCCAACTATAAGGATCAGTGATTCCTACACTGCCCCAGCCATGGCTACAGACCTGCTTGAGCATGACTTGACCAAACTGGATATTTTGTTTCAAAGAGGCCGTGAGTCTTTTTCTTCACGTGAGAGTAAACTGCGTGAATATTTAATGTAATAAGGAAAAAAATGTCAATCCCAGAATCGCAGCTTGAAATATGGTCACATTTAGGGTCTGTCGTTCAATCTAGCTACACTTATAACACGATCAAAAACGTTCTTGAGTCTACGGCTACTAACTATTCATCTAAAAACTTCAAGATTTTCCTTCAGGGTTCCTACGGTAATAATACGAACATATACTCAGAGAGTGATGTTGATATCGTTATCAGACTTGATGATTGTTTTCAGAGCGACCTGATGCTTCTTAGTGAAGAAGAAAAAAACTCATACAAATCGGCGTTTAGCAATGCGACTTACACGGGGGTTGAGTTTAAGCGAGATGTATTATCAGAACTCGTTAATCAATATGGCGATGCAGTCAGAGCAGGAGATAAAGCTATTTCTATTGATGCATATGGCTCACGCCGTAAGGCCGATGTGATCGTCGCAATACAGTTTCGTCACTATTTCAAGTTCAACTCTTCAAATGACTCTGAATACATACAAGGCATCTGCTTTTTAAATGGTAATGGAGAACTCATCGCAAACTATCCTAAACAGCACTCGTCTAACTTAACAAAAAAACATCAGGAAACTTCGGGGTTATTTAAGCCGGTAGTTCGTATACTGAAAAATATGCGGAGCAAAATGATTGATGATGGATTGATCGAGGAAGGTGTTGCACCTTCATATTTTATTGAAGGTTTACTTTATAACGTCCCAAACGAGAAATTCACTTCTAATTATCAGTATTGCATCCAAAACGTCCTTAACTGGTACTTGCAGCAAGCGTCCAAGTCCGAACTTGTATGTGCTAATGAGCAACACTATCTGCTCAGGAATGAACAGCTCGTTTGTTGGTCGCCGGATAACTGTGATGCATTTATCTCTGCAGCTGTTCGGCTTTGGAATGAATGGTGAAGGTGCGATCATCTGCATCCCAATAATTGGCGCTGAGGTTCGTTAGTTAAATCGCTATCAGCAGTGATAACAAAAGTGAACTTCCGCTTCTCGCTCATAGCGGATTATTTTCTTTCTATTAACCAAAACGCCAACCTAACTATTTTCGCTCTAAATTAATTTGAGGAGAGCAAATCATTACTGCCGCTACCGCCCCATTTATTGCTTCGGGAAATGTTCTGTAGTGAACTATTTTTCTAATCGTAGGAAGCCCTAAGGCCATAAGTGAGACAATACCTTTACCTATTTGTAAATCATGAAGCTCATGATCTGGATTTTTATATTGAATGGTTTTAACTCGATTTATTCCCAAGTCGCCAGCGAGCATAATAACTGGAATACCACAATTCTCTGCAATTTGAAGTTCTATACCCAACCCTGTTGATGGAAAACTTGCATCTGCAATGATTAGATCAGCCTCTTCTACCATGCGACGATCCCAGTAATAGCATAAGGCGGCTTGATCAGCTTTAGGTTTAGTAGAGAGTTGCGGATCACTATCAACTAAGGCATATCGGACTTTGTCTATGGAATCAATTTTTAGTAAATTATTTGCCAACTCATGAAGATAGGCCACATAGTGTGGAAAAATATCTCTGGGTACATGAGTTAATCCGCATGCTAGGTATATTTTCATTTTTTCTCCTAAAAATCATTCATACTGCTTTTAATTTAATTCGGAAGACGCACATTTGGGATCATTATTTGATGCCCCGTCATCTCACTAGCGATTTCATCAAGAAACTGAGATGGCGCCATCGAAATGAACTCACTAAGGAGCCAGTTTTTCTGTCCATCGAGATATGATGTCAATTGAGATGGTTTGTAACGACAGATTTCACTCAACCGATGCATCGCTGCGAGTGAAAGTGTAATAGGCATTCGGTTAATCTCGTACTTCCCGGTAGTTTTTAAATACCAAAGTGTATGAGCTCCGTTGATATAATGAAAGACTCGACGAAGTTGTGAGTTTAATTGACAAAGAGCATCCAGTTCAGGTGCAGTTGGTTTATCAGTTGTTGCCCATATGACCGAAGATACTGACTGCAAAAGAGGAGTGTTTCCTGGTAGGGAAATTACTTCTGCAGGGAGATGTTTACGGTAAAATTTCCAATCAATATTATCTACTACTTCAGCCTGAAGTTTCACCTCACCTGTTGTTGGGTCACGGAGGAATGCTGTGTTTTTTAAAGGTAAGAAGCGTTCTTTCTTATTAGCATAACTTAGGCAATATGTTCTATGGATGCAGACTAAATTATATAAAACATCTTCTAGGCTGTGATGCACAGATATCTCAGGCTCATTGAAGTATTGAATTAGCGCGGGCACTATACCTTTTTTCTTGATAGTGATACCCTCGTTACTAAGCATAGTTTTGCTGTTTGGGCCTCGCATAAGGTGTGCACAAACACCGTGATACTCGTGGAATACAATACCTTTTGCTGACAGAAGAGCTTTCGCTGCGTTCATAAAACAGTAGTAAAGCACAAGTGGGGCTGATTCAATTGGCAATCCGCTGGCCGCTCGGTGAAAGTTTCTTGCTTGCCGCCAGTAGTAAAGAGCCTCGTCTTTATGTTCTCGTCTTAACCAAAGGTCAACATAATCAAATGGATCAAGAGTAAGAACAGTCTTCATGCTGAACTGTGGTTTTTTGACTGCTTTAGCTAAAGTAAGTGTTTTATTAGCAATTACAATTGGTTCCATCATCATCAATTTTTCCAAAATCAGTAAGATGCTATGCTTTAGATAAGTTTTAGAACTCTATTAATACGATAATTCAACATTTTACTGCAAGGTCTTTCAATATGTTCGCTTTTCGTTCTTAGCAGACTACAAGCGCTTAGATTCTGCCCAACTTGTACCAGAAGCTGTCAATGCTAGTATTGCGATGTATCGATCAACAAGTGAAGGTTAGGAGAAATGATTGTAACCAGGGAAAGTATGAAAAAATGGATCATCGAGTGTCTTCAGGAACGGGGTGGTAGTGCTTGGCCACGTGAAGTCTCAAAGTATGTATGGGACAGCTACGATGCTGAGCTTAGGGATTCCGGCGATATGTTGTATACGTGGCAATATGACATTCGTTGGGCCGCTCAACAATTGAGAAACGAAGGTACTCTAAAACCAGTAAATAGACGCAGAGATTTGCCATGGGAACTAGCATAGCAAAGCAAGAGTTAACGTTCATTTCGCAGCCAAATCTGACTTTGTTCTGAGTGGATGGTAATTGATACCTCTGAAGAAAACGTTCCTGCCTGCCTGAATCTTGCGTTGACTGCCATATCGGTGTTCTACTGGTATGGCTTTATACCCATTCGTGATGTCTATTTTTTATACGGATTTTAACTTGTGGGTACAAGTGCGGTTATAGCTATTTATTCCTGCTTATAAACAACACTGATATCAGTTTATTAGGTGTGAAATTCGAGTCCGGCCTTCGCACCAGGTATGTAAATTTAAGTCGCTCAAGGGCGGCTTTTTTTGTGTCTGTGATTTATGCTTTCAAAGCCTGAATCAACCTGCCTCAATACCCATCAGGCAATGGATGCAGGCGGATTTTGTGGTCTATCCCGTTTCGATAAGGTTTTACCTGCGCATGACCCGGAAAAAAGGGTCATCATAGCCCTAGCTATGTGAAGGCCCGTACAGCAAAACCTGAGTTGTCTCATATCCATGATAATTAGCCTCAAATCATGGGTTATCGGATGGATTTATAACCTTGCTGATTTGTCCTAATAACTGGTGTCCTTGCTCAGATACGCGATACCTTGGTTTTGATGAGGTTTCGTTATAAACAGTATCTACCATACCATCGTTCATCAGGTTGGTTACTATCGTCGCAACATTGCTAAATCCAGGAATACCCCGTGTAGCAAGGGTGCGATCCAGTATCATCCATGTCCAGTCTATGTCTTTTTCTGCCATAACTTTTAAGACATTAAGTTCAGTATTAGTCAT
>Ga0256409_1000627_pt1 | contig 18499 bp, 13 predicted proteins | sample PhySR1_FD_185981 | JGI IMG/M metagenome (GOLD analysis project Ga0256409, IMG submission 185981) | Leaf surface microbial communities from sunflower plants in UC Gill Tract Community Farm, Albany, California, United States - DLSL S.R1 | ecosystem: Host-associated > Plants > Phyllosphere >...
GGCATGATCCAGATCGTGGGGTTTGATGGGGACGATACCCTGTGGCGGAGCCAAGAGTTCTACGACCAGGCCCAGCTCGATTTCGAGGCAATCATCGCCCGCTACATCGACCTGGACTCCACCGGCCTTCGTGCAACCTTGCTGGCCACGGAACGCGGCAACTTGGCCCAGTACGGCTATGGCGTGAAAGGCATGATCCTGTCGATGGTCGAAGCCGCCATCGATTTGACCGGTGGACGGATCGAGGCCAGGGACGTCCGCACGATCATGGACATGGGCAAGGACCTGCTGGTTCACCCCGTGGAGTTGCTGCCGGGGATTGCCGAGGCCGTCGAGCAGGTCGCCCAGCGTTTCCGCGTTGTCCTGATCACCAAGGGAGATCTCTTTCACCAAGAGCGCAAGGTGGCGCTATGCGGCTTGACCGCGTTCCAGCGCATCGAGATCGTCTCCGAGAAAGACGCGGGGACCTATCGTCGCCTGTTGAAGGAGTTCGAGGTCCAGCCCCACGAGTTCACCATGGTGGGCAACTCCTTGAAATCCGATATCGCGCCCGTTGTCGAGCTGGGGGGATGGGGCGTGTACATGCCCTACCACGCCACTTGGGAGCACGAGTTGCTTCCCGAATACGACGGTGGTGGCCGTGTCGTGGAGGTGGACGGCGCCGACAAGATCAGTGAGGCTCTGGACAAGATGGCGCAGGGGGCCTGATGTCCCAACGGATGATCGAACTGTTGCTCTTGCAGTACCCGGGCAAGACGCATTTGACGGCGGAAGAAACTGCGAAGGTGCTGAACCAGAACCCCTATACCGTCCGCGAGCGGATGCGCAACGGGGAGCTTCCAAAAGCCACGAAGAACAACGGCACCTGGGAAATCTTCATCCCCGATCTGGCTGAGGTTAGGGAGCCCACGAAGAAGGCGCCTCAGATCCCCTCTACCCCGGTGGTCGTGGGCGGTGCCCGTCGGCGCAAGGCAATGGTGATGAACTTCCGCCGGGACCGGTTCTGGGCCCAGGTGGCCCGGGCACTGGGCGACTTCGAGACCGCCGATTCGCTGGACGGTCGCGCCCAGGCCGACTACGACGAGCAGGTTCGCGTCTTCCAGTTGGAGCGTGCAGAGCGGCGCTGGGCGGGTTTGATGGCGATTGAGGCTCAAGCTCACCCGTTGGAGCCCGGCGACGACGAGCGATCCGGCTTGTAGCCAGCATTATCCAAGGCGATTATCTCAAGCACTGATACTGCGAGCCGGTATCAGGAACCAAGCACGACCATTTAGCGTGTCTCGGGCTTGCCTGAGACTCCCCGTCGTGTCATGCGCCATCTAGAATGGCACTCCATAGATATAGGGGACCGGTGGGTTGAAGATCGAGGACATCGCCAGAGGGCAGCGGCTGGTTGGGGTGGACCCCGCTGGACCTGTGGAAGTCGTGGCCGTAGCGCCCGGCGGGCAGGACGCCATCACCCTTGTATTCCGGTCCCCGGCTGGGGTCATCGCTGAGCGGATGCTGTTCCGGGGCGATGAGCCGTCCCTGGCCGAGGCCACCGCCACCCGCCCGTGGTCCTTTGCCGCTGATGGCGAGGCCTTCCAGCTGGCGGCTGAGGCGCTGCGCATCCGCTTCGCCCACCTGTTCGACCCGATGATGGCCGTCCACACCTCGGACGTGGAGCCGCTGCCCCACCAGATCTCGGCGGTGTACGAGGCCATGCTGCCGCGCCAGCCGCTCCGGTTCGTGCTGGCTGATGACCCCGGCGCCGGCAAGACCATCATGGCGGGCCTGCTGATCCGTGAGCTGATTATGCGCTCCGACGCGCAGCGCATCCTGGTGGTGTCGCCGGGCTCGTTGTCCGGCCAGTGGCAGGATGAACTGCGCGACAAGTTTGGCCTGGAGTTCACCCTGTTCAGCCGTGAGCAGCAGGAGCTGTCGGCCAACGGTAACGCCTTCACCCATACCGACCGGATGATCGCGCGGTTGGACCAGCTGGCGCGCAACGACGACTTGAAGGAGAAGCTGCGCGCATCGCACTGGGACCTGGTCATCATCGACGAGGCCCACAAGTGTGCCGCCAGTTTCTCCGGTGGCGAGGTCAAGAAGACCCAGCGCTACCAACTGGCCGAACTTCTCGGCTCGATCTCGCGCCACTTTCTGTTGATGACGGCCACCCCGCACAACGGCAAGGAAGAGGACTTCCAGCTGTTCATGGCGCTGCTGGACGGCGACCGCTTCTATGGCAAGTTCCGAGAGGGCGCTACGCGCGTGGACGTGTCCGACCTGATGCGTCGACTGGTGAAGGAAGAACTGTTGAAGTTCGACGGCACCAAATTGTTCCCGCCGCGCCTGGCCTATACCGCCAACTACGACTTGTCGCCGGCCGAGGAAGCGCTGTACGCGCATGTCTCGGACTACGTGCGCAACGAGTGGAACCGGGCCGAGCAACTGGATGGCAAGCAGCGCAATAGTGTTGGTTTCGCCCTGACCATGTTGCAGCGCCGCCTCGCGTCCAGCCCCGCCGCCATCTACCAGTCGCTCATGCGTCGTCGCAAGCGACTCGAAGAACGATTGGAGGAAACGAAGCTCATTGCTCGCGGCAACCGTGTCGGTGAGGAGCGCCCCCTCTACGGCAAGGTGGTGGCGATTGATGTGCCGGACGACCTGGATGAGGCCGAGGAAGAGCTGTCTCCGGAGGATTTTGAGAACGTCGCCGATCAGGCGGTCGAGCAGGCCAGCACCGCCGACACCCTCGCCGAGATGGAAGCCGAGCTGTTCACCTTGCGCTCGCTGGAAGCCGAAGCCAGGGCGCTCTACGACAGTGGCCACGACCAGAAGTGGCGCGAGCTGTCGCAGATCCTGCAAGACAGTGGGTTGATGTTCGATGCGAACGGCAACCGTCGCAAGATCATCATCTTCACTGAGCACCGTGACACGCTGGCCTACTTGGCAACCAAGATTGTCGGGCTGCTGGGGAGGCCGGAAGCCGTCGTCCAGATCCACGGCAGCACCAACCGCGATGAGCGTCGCCGCGTGCAAGAGGAGTTCCGCCAGAACAAGGACGTCCAGGTCCTGCTGGCCACCGACGCCGCGGGCGAGGGCGTCAACCTCCAAAACGCCAACCTGATGGTCAACTACGACCTTCCCTGGAACCCGAACCGCCTGGAACAGCGCTTCGGGCGCATCCATCGCATTGGCCAGCGCGAAATCTGCCACCTCTGGAACTTGGTGGCCGACAAGACCCGCGAGGGCGCCGTGTTCCAGCGCCTGTTCGAGAAGATCGAGATCGAGCGCCAGGCCCTGGGCGGCCGTGTGTTCGACGTGCTGGGCGAGGCCTTCAACGGCAAGCCGCTGAAAGACCTGCTGTGGGAGGCCATCCGTTACGGCGAGCGCGAAGACGTCCAGCGCGACCTGTTCAAGGTGATCGACAACAGCCTGGACTCAGAGAAGCTGATGGAGATCTTCCGGCGCAACGCGCTGGTGGATAACCACATGGGACTGGACGCGCTGCATGCCATCAAGGAGGAGATGGACAAGGCCGAGGCGCGTAAGCTGCAACCGCATTTCATCCGTGCGTTCTTCCTGCAAGCCTTCGGGCAGCTGGGCGGCGATGCCCGCCTGCGCGAGAAGGGTCGCTATGAGCTGCCGCACGTGCCAGCGGCGATCCGCGAGCGCGACTGCCGCATTGGTCAGACCCGCCAGCCGGTGCTACCGAAGTACGCACGCGTGTGCTTCGAAAAAGGTGACATCCGTCTGCTCAACAAGCCGATGGCCGACCTGATCCATCCGGCGCATCCGCTGATGAGCGCTGTCATCGACATGACCCTGGAAGCGCGCCTGCCGGCCTTGAAGCAGGGCAGCCTGCTGGTCGACCCCTCAGAAATGGGCGCCGAGCCGCACCTATTGCTGATGGTGGATCACGAGGTGCGCGAGGGGACGGGTGGATCCGAGCGCACCGTCTCGCGTGAACTCCAGTTCCTGCGGATCACACCGAACGGTGAAGCCACCTTCGCCGGATGGGCACCACACCTTGATCTGCGTCCGGCGACCGAAGCGGAAACAGCGCAAGCACAATCCTTGCTCACAGCGACATGGCTCGACCAGGGCCTCGAACAACGTGCGCTGGAATGGGCAGGCGGGCAACTGGTGCCCAAGCACCTGGCCTCCGTGCGTGATCGCCGCTTGGGGCATATCGAGAAAGTGAGCCAGGCGGTGCATGAGCGGCTGACCCGCGAGGTCAACTTCCTCTCCCATCGCGCCATCGCGCTGCAGGAGGAAGTGCGGGCCGGCAAGCAACCCAGGGTCCAACCGGAGAACCTGATCCGTCGTGCCGAGGAACTGACGGCGCGCCGCGCGGCGCGACTCCAGGAGCTGGAAAATCAACGCCACATCGTGCCGGCTACACCCAGAGTCGTGGGCGGTGCGTTGGTTGTGCCGGCTGGATGGTTCCAGGTCGATCAGCCTACCGCGGCACCAGGGCTTCACAGCGTCGATCCGCTTGCGCGTTCGCGCATCGAGCTACTTGCGATGGAAACCGTTGCCGCAGCGGAGCGAGCGATGGGGTTCAGTCCCCGCGACGTGTCGGCGGAAAAATGCGGCTGGGACATCACCTCTGCGGTTCCCCCTGCCGGTGTCACGCTGCCGGACGACCGCTTGATCGAAGTGAAGGGCCGCGCCAAGGGTGCGACCACCATCACCCTGACCAAGAACGAGATCATTGCCGCACTCAACAAGCCTGACCAGTTCTGGCTGGCCATCGTCCTGGTCAATGAGGATGACAGCACCGAAGGCCCGTACTACCTGCAAGGCCCGGTGTCGCAGGCGCCGGACTGGGCTGATGTCAGCGTGAATAAAGACTTGGCAGAACTTCTGACCCGCGCGACAAGGATGCCCTGATGCCGAGAAAGGCACCGAGCAAGATCGCGCTGCAGGCGGAAGCCGCATTGCAAAAGAAACTCGTACGGATCGGAAGCGATGATGCGCTGTACCTCCGCTGCTTCCGCACGGGCAACGGCCGTCAACTGGCGCTCAATCGCGTCAACGCTGGCATCGACGTGTGGACGGAGCCGGTCTGGGAGCACGCGACGCCGTTCCAGGCCATGCGAAAGAAGCGCTACGCCGCCGACGAGAACCGTATTTCCACGCTCGAGGCCAACGCCTCACGCCTGTGGAAGGGTAGTGCTGCCGACTACTGGCGCTTCCCCACCTTGGGCGACCTCGACGCCTTCATTGACTGGTACAGAACACTGTGACAAACCCCATCAAATCCCCGAAAAAGCTCATCGAAGTCGCGCTGCCGCTCGACGACATCAACGCTGCCGCGGCGCGTGAGAAGTCGATTCGGCATGGCCATCCCAGCACGCTGCATCTGTGGTGGGCACGGCGTCCGCTGGCGGCGGCGCGGGCAGTGCTGTTCGCGCAGATGGTCAACGACCCTGGCTACGAGACCGGCAAGGGTTTCACCCGCGGGGTGAACAAGAAGGAGGCCACGCGCGAGCGCGAGCGCCTGTTCGACATCATCCGCGAGCTGGTGAAGTGGGAGAACACCAACAACGAGGCGGTGCTGGAACGGGCGCGGGCAGAGATCCGCAAAAGCTGGGAAGAGACCTGCGAACTCAATAAGAAGCATCCGCAGGCGGCCGTGCTATTCAATCCGGCCAAACTGCCCGCCTTCCATGATCCATTCGCGGGTGGTGGCGCCATCCCACTGGAAGCGCAGCGGCTGGGGCTGGAAAGCCATGCCAGTGACCTGAACCCGGTGGCGGTGCTGATCAACAAAGCGATGATCGAGATCCCGCCGAAGTTCGCAGGGCGCAAGCCGGTGGGGCCGGTGCCTGCCGGCGAGAAGCAGACGAAGATGGCGGAAGATTGGTCCGGAGCGCGCGGCTTGGCCGAAGACGTGCGACGCTACGGCCACTGGATGCGCGAAGAAGCGCAGAAGCGCATCGGCCACCTGTATCCGCAAGTGGAGATCACCGCGGAGATGGCCAAGACCCGGCCGGACTTGAAGCAGTATGTCGGCCAGAAACTGACCGTCATCGCCTGGCTGTGGGCACGCACGGTGCGCAGTCCCAACCCGGCGTATTCCAGCGTGCACGTGCCGCTGGCTTCCTCCTTCCTGCTCTCTACTAAGACTGATAAAGAGTCTTGGGTGGAGCCGGTTGTGGAAGGCAGCGGCTATCGATTCGTGGTTAAGGTGGCCGATGGCAAGAATAAGCCGCCGTCTAGCGCAAAGGGTGGAACCAAGGTTTCGCAGGGCGCGTTTCGGTGTTTGATGTCGGATACACCCATAAAATACGAATACGTCGACGCGGAAGCAAATGCCGGACGTCTGGGTGCACGGCTGATGGCGGTTGTGGTCGAAGGTCATCGTGGCCGCGTGTACCTCTCTCCTATTGATGAGATGGGCGACGTTGCGGCGTCGGCATTGCCGTCGTGGAAGCCTGACACTCCTTGTCGCGGCACATTCGCAAGCAATGCTCAAGGTCGTCGGTATGGATTCAATGTGTTCGGGGACTACTTCACAAATCGCCAGTTGCTAGCTCTCACGGTCTTCTCGGATCTGGTGGCTGAGGTGCGTGAAAAAGTGCGCTTGGATGCGGCTCAGTCTGGATACGCCGATGACGGCCTGGGACTGGATGTTGGGGGTCTTGGCGCAAGCTCATATGCCGACTCGATCGCAACTTGTTTGGCCTTGGCTACCGACAAAAGTGCGGACTACAACTCGTCTCTTTGTGGATGGATAAGTGGTGGAGAGACGCTACGCAGCACTTTTGGAAGGCAAGCGATTTCTATGTCGTGGGACTACTGTGAGGCAAACATCATTGGGGAAGCTACGGGGAGCTTTCTTAGTGTCGTTGGCCAGATGCAGAAGTCGTTGGCCCTAGCGCCTGCTATCGGCGGCGGACAGATCGTCCAGTTTGACGCTCAACGGGTCGATATTGCAGGAAAAGTTGTCTCAACTGATCCGCCCTACTACGACAACATCAGCTATGCAGACTTGTCAGACTTCTTTTATGTCTGGTTGCGTCGGTCTGCGCGATCAATCTTTCCGAGTCTGTTTGCAACGGTAGCAGTGCCGAAGGCTGAAGAGTTGGTGGCGACACCGTATCGCCATGGGGGTGTCGAGCAGGCGGAAGCATTCTTCCTTGACGGCATGACCGCCGTCATGAAGAACATAGCCGAGAGCGCCCACGGCGCGTTCCCTGTATCCATTTACTATGCTTTCAAGCAATCGGATACAAGTGATGCTGGAACAGCTTCTACTGGCTGGGAGACCTTCATCCAAGCCGTCATCGCTGCGGGGTTCGCCATCCATGGAACCTGGCCAATGCGCACGGAGAGGGAGAGCAGGAGCATTGGTATTGGCGCAAATGCGTTGGCGTCGAGCATCATCTTGGTTTGTCATCGTCGTCCAGGTGATGCACCGCAGGTCCCGCGCAGAGAGTTCCAGCGGGAGCTGAGAGAGGTATTGACCGAAGCGCTGGAAGCCATGCTTGGCGGCGCCGACGGTGCCTCGCCTATCGCACCGGTGGATCTTGCCCAGGCCGCCATTGGCCCCGGCATGGGCGTGTTTTCGAAGTACGCCGCCGTGCTGGAAAGCAACGGCGAGCCGATGAGCGTGAAGACCGCGCTGATGCTAATCAACCGCCAGGTGGACGAGGTGCTGGGCGGCGAGACCTTCGACGCCGACACCAACTTCTGCCTTGGCTGGTTCGACGAGGTCGGCTTCGGCACGGGTGCCTTCGGCAATGCCGACGTGCTGGCCCGCGCCAAGGCCACCAGCGTGGACGCGGTGAAACACGCCGGCGTGCTGGCCTCCGACGGTGGCAAGGTGCGCCTGCTGAAGCCCGACGAGTACCCGGTGGACTGGGACCCGCGATCCGACAACCGCACCCCGGTATGGGAGGCGCTGCACCAGCTGATCCGCGCCTACAACCAGGGCGGCGAGAGCGCCGCCGGCACGTTGCTGGCGCGCATGCCTTCGATGTCCGGCGATATCCGCCGCCTGTCCTACTGGCTCTACAACGCCTGCGCCGAGCGCAAGCGCCTGCCGGAAGAGGCTCGCGCCTACAACGAACTGATCACCGCTTGGCACGCCATCGAAGCGGCGAGCCATGACGCCGGCCACGTCAACGTGCAGGGGAGCTTTGACGTCTGATGTGGTCGTATCTGCTTATTCAAGGTCATCAAACATCGCGCCTTGTGGGGAAGGCAACGCATGCGCAATGAACGCAACACCATCTGGAAGATCGTCCGCGCGCTCAACGACGTGGAGAGCAACGGCGGGCTGTGGCTGCCGAACATCCAGCGTCCCTTCGTGTGGAGCGAGGAGCAGATCGAGAAGCTGTTCGACTCGATCATGCGTGAGTACCCGATCAGCACGCTGCTGGTCTGGCGCACTAGGGAGAAGGTGAAGCATCGCAAGTTCATTTCGGACTGGAAGGACAGCTTGAAGGTGTCCGACGCCTACGTGATGGAGAACGCGGATGCCAAGGGCATGGTCCTGGACGGTCAGCAGCGCTTGCAGAGCCTGATCATCGGTCTGGCTGGCAGCTACAACGGCAAGGAGCTGCACTTCGACGTGCTGAGCGGCGCCAAGGCCTCGCCGGAGGACATCCGCTTCCGCTTCCGCTTCCTGCCTGCGGCCAGTGCGCAGTGGCCCTGGGTCAAGTTCAAGGATGTGCTCAAGGACATGTCGCGCGGCCGCAAGCTGGCGATGGAGGTGGCCCAGGATGTCTGCGCCGCTGGCCCTGCCGGGCTGTCCGATGACGATGCCAAATGCGTCCAGAAGAACATCGCCCGCGCCCAACATGAGTTCATCAGCGACGAGAACATCAGCTACCAACTGCTGGATGGCGTCGATGACCCCGACGCCTACACGACAGAAGACGTGGTGGAGATCTTCATCCGCGCCAACTCGGGCGGTACCCGGCTGGGCAAATCTGACCTGCTGTTCTCGTTGCTCGCCTCGGAATGGGCACTGGCCGACGAGGAAATGGAGGAACTGCTGGAGGAGCTGAACCGGACCGGCTATTGGTTCGACCGCGATTTCGTCCTCAAATCCTGCTTGGTGATGCTGGGGCAGGGCGCCAAGTACGAAGTCACCAAGTTCCGCAAGCCGGAGGTTCGCGAAGCGTTCGTCAAGAACTGGACTGAGCTTTCCGACGCCATCAAGGCGGTCCGGGACTTCCTGCACGGGAAGACCTTCCTGAAGAGCGACAAGGCGGTTCCCTCGTACCTGGGCCTGATCCCGCTGATCTATCTTCGCTATACGTATCCCGACAAGTGGAATGCCACAACTGGCCGCGAAGACTACGTGTTGCGGACGATGCTGACGGGCGCGTTCAGTGGTACGCCGGACAACCTGATCGACCGCTGTGTGAAGTGCATCGACGAGCGCAAGACCTTCGAGCTGGATGAGATCTTCCACATCATCCGCAGCGACGGCCGAAGCCTGGAGGTGACGCCGGAGACCATCATCGGGACCCGCTACGGCAAGCCGCAGTCGCACCTGATCTTCAATCTCTGGTACCGCGCCTTCGACTACGAGCCGGCGCTGGAAGACAACCTGCCGCAGCAAGATCACATCTTTCCGCAGAGCTTCCTCAACAGCCAGAAGGAGCTGAACCCGCAGACCGGGCGTTCGCGCAAGATGTACTGGGCGGATGAGCAACATCAGATAGCCAATCTGGCATTGCTCACCGCCAAGGAAAATGGCTTCCAGGGCAAGTCGGGCGAGCTGCCGGAGACCTGGATACCAAAGCAACTTAAGAGTGACCCGGACTTCCTCGACAGGCATCTGATACCGAAGGATCCGGAGCTGTGGAAGACAGTGAATTTTCGGAAGTTCATCGAAGCGCGAAGGAAGTTGATCCTGGAACGTTTCAAACCCTATTTGCAAAGCAGTCAGACCGTGGGAGAGGACAATGTCGTTGAAGCCTTGGCGTGAAGTCGCCATTCCGCACGAGGATGTCCATCGCGGCACCTTTATCCGTGCCGAGTTCGCCGCAGATATTTCCCGGGTTCATGATGGTTCCGCTACGCCGGAATATCGGGATCCTGTTTTGTTCTTCCAGCGCACCTTCATCACAGAGGGTATGGGCGCATTGCTGACGTCGGTGGCCAAGCGCCTGGCCGGCAAGGGCGGCGATCCTGTCATCCAGCTGCAGACGGCCTTCGGTGGTGGCAAAACCCACACGATGCTGGCGGTCATGCACATGGTCAGTGGCAAGGCGGCAAAGAGCGACCTGGCCGGTATCCCGAAAGTGCTGGATGCTGCGGGGATTCTCGATCTGCCAACCGCCAAGGTGGTTGTGCTCGACGGCGTGAACCTGTCCCCCAGCCAGCCTCGCCGGGTCGATGGTCACACCTTGCGCACCCTGTGGGGGGAACTGGCGTGGCAACTGGGTGGCGTCGAAGCCTATGCAGCCTTGGCCCAGGCTGATGCCACGGGCACCAATCCTGGCAAGGATCTGCTGGCCGACCTGATCCGCAAGGCGGGTCCGTGCGTGATCCTGATCGACGAGCTGGTTGCCTACATCCGTCAGTTCGAGCAGGACAAGTCGCTGTCAGGCGGTACCTACGATGCCAACCTCACCTTCATCCAGGCCCTGACCGAGGCGTTGAAGGCCGCGCCGCAGGCCGTGCTGCTGGCGTCATTGCCGGAGAGCGAGCGCGAGGCCGGTAGCGAGCGCGGCGTGGCTGCACTGCATGCGCTGGAACATTACTTCTCTCGCATTCAAGCGATCTGGAAGCCGGTCAGTACAGAAGAGTCGTTCGAGATTGTGCGGCGTCGCCTGTTTACTGAGATCCGCGATCAGGATACGCGTAATACGGTCTGTCGTGCTTTCGCCGACTGGTACGTTCAGCACGCTGATGACCTGCCCGGGGAAACGCAAGAGGGCCGCTATTACGACCGTCTGCGTTCGGCCTACCCGATCCATCCTGAAATGTTCGAGCGCCTGTACCAGGACTGGTCGGCATTGCCTAACTTCCAGCGCACCCGTGGCGTGCTGAAGCTGATGGCGCGTGTGATCCATCGTCTGTGGCAAAGCGACAACAAGGATTTGTTGATCATGCCGGGCAGCCTGCCGCTGTATGACGCGGAGGTCAGTGCAGAATTGACCAGCAACCTGCCGGTGGGCTGGGACGCCGTGCTCTCGCGTGACGTGGACGGCGAGCGCAGCGAACCGGCTCTGCTGGAAACGCAGGAGGCCCGTTTCGGATCGGTGCAGGCCTGCAGGAGGATCACCCGCAGTATCTTCCTGGGCAGTGCACCGGTGTCTGGTAATGAGATGGCGCGTGGTGTTGAGACCGAGCGGTTGATCCTGAGCTGCGTTCAGCCGGGTCAGGCTCCGCATGTGTTCAAGGACGCACTGTCACGCTTGAAGACCCGGCTGACCTTCCTAAACGAGGGTAACAACCGTTGGTGGCTGGATGTGAAGCCCAACCTGCGGCGGGAGATGGAAGACCGCAAACGGCGTTTCCCGGATTCCGAGGTGTTCGACGAAGTGGCGGACGTGCTGCGCAAGGTGTTGGGGGGCGGCTCTATCGTGCACCACCACATCTTCACGCCTGCGGCAGACGTGCCGGATGACTGGGAACTGCGTCTTGTGGTGCTCTCGCCCAATAGTGGCTGGACCCGTGGCGCAGGCCCGAACCCGGCGCGTGATGCAGCAGCGGCGATCCTGCGGGATCGTGGCGGGCAGCCGCGCGTAAAGCAGAACCGCCTGCTGTTCCTCGCGGCCGATGCCGACCAGGTCAGCCACCTGAAGGAAACCGTGCGTGCACTGCTGGCCTGGCGCAGCATCGAGACCGACCTCAAAGAGACCCGGATCACGCTGGACAATATCCAGGCCAGGCAGGTCAGTCAGAACAAGGAGCAGACCCGCGACACCTTGCTGCGCCTGGTGCGCGACACCTACAAGTGGCTGGTGGCGCCCTCGCAGACCGTTAGCCGCAAGGATGGGATGGTGGGCGAGATCGAGTGGGAGGCGCAGGCGCTGAACTCCGCAGCAGTGGGATTGGGCAAGGACATCGACCGGGTGCTCGCCGACAACGAGTGGGTGATTGCTCAGTGGGCACCGGTCAACCTCCACTACCTGCTCAAGGCGTGGTTCTGGAAGGACGGGGCCGTGGACGTAAAGGCGCTGGACGTGTGGCAGAAGTCGTGCAGCTACCTGTACCTGCCGCGCCTGCAGAACTCGCATGTGATGGCGCAGGCCATCGCGGCCGGCGCGTCGAGCCTGGACTTCTTCGGCTTGGCCAGTGACAAGGAGGGCGACCGCTATCTCGGGTTCTCGCTCGGCCAGGCGACATCCCCGTTCATTGAAGTGGCGCTGCTAATCGAACCGAGCAAGGCCGCGGCCTACGAAGAGGCCACGCACCCGCCACCGATTATTACGCCCGATCCGAACCCTAACCCCGATCCGGATCCCAACCCCAATCCCAATCCCAATCCCAATCCCAATCCCAATCCCAACCCGGTTCCACCGCCGGTAGGGCCAACCGCAACGATGCCCACGCACTTCTGGGCGTCAGCGGAGTTGGATCCCGTCGGTGCGTCGTTGAAGTTCGCCAACATCATGACTGAGCTGGTCGAACTGTTCAGCGCCCGCCACGGTACGAGCGTAGTCATCAAGGTGGACATCGAGGCCAGCGACAGCCGTGGGTTCGACGAAACGACCGTGCGCGCGGCGAAGGAGAACAGCCGCGTGCTGGGGATTTCGTCGGCTGATTTCGATTGAGGCACGAAGATAGTCATGGCAAAGCACGACAGCTACATCACCCTGGGGATGGGTCTGGCGATCAAGTCGCTGGACATCCCGCGCGCCGATCGTTTGACCGCTCAGGGTGTGCGCGATTGGATTTCCGAGCACGTTGGAAACGACGGCAAGTTCTATGCGCAGGTTGCCGACTTCTGGCTGGAGATCGACAAGGAAGATGGCCATGAGTGGAGGCGTTGGGGCTATCCAGAAAGCCCATGGTTGAATGCTAAGAAAGCCCTCCGTCCCAAGGTGGTGGACTGGCATGACAAGTGCCTTGATCGCATCCGTGTGCAGGCCCGTGCTGATAAGCTGAAAGGCAAGCAGAACAGCGTGAGTGTTGGAGCATTGACTACGCTGCAACAGGAGCATCCGTGGCTCGTCTGTCCAGGCATTGACCGACCTGTGAAGCAATACAAGCGGGTCGCTGCCTTCGTCGGGTTTGTGCCGCCAGACATGTTGGACCGGGCCTACCCCGAACCGGACACGATGGATATCGAATACCTCACCATCGCAGATGCCTTGCGTCGCGACTGGTTCGATCGGGATGAGCGAGGGACATGGCTGCGTATCCTGCGCAAGTTGCATGAGCTAGCGCTCGATGAAATGAGCGAGCATTTCGTTTTGGAGTATTCAGAACTTGCCCGCCTTGGCCTGATGACGGACCACGTCGCGGGTTCCTGACCGGCCCCCTTCTCAGAGCTGGGTTTCCCAGCTCTCGATTTTTCACGAAGAAGATCACGCTCTTTCCATCCCAACGATGGAGAGTGTAATGATCCGTGTTCCCTTCGAGTTGTTTTGCTCCTCCCCTGGCGCCAGCGCGACCGGGGCATTTGTCGTGCCTGACCAGAAGCCGGCTGAGAGCCGGGAAAACCGACTCTACATGGCCAACGCCGCCAGCAAGACTGGCCCCATCCCAACGATGGAGAAACAGATGTACGGAGTTCCGAAAGACAACCTTGCCGACAAGACCGCGGCGCTGGTGATGAAGAAGTTCCGGAAGGAGTTTCCGGTCAGGGCGGGGGAGTGCGCCGACGCAGTGCATCGTCGTGCGGCGGAGCTGCTGTACCAGGCGATCTACGACTACGGCTTCACCAACGTCGAGGCACTCGCTGAGTTCGTGATGGTGGAGATCAGGCTCGTTCACCAGTCCGGGATTGCGAAGACGACGGCGCGCCAGGCAGAGATGCTTCGCCGCGCTGCGTGGAAAACCCTGGAGGCATCTGGTTCCACTTCCACGACCACTCAGGAGCACGCCGATGAATGACATCGAGTACCGCTGGACAAGCTTCATGGAGGCCTACCTGGCCGCTCAGGGTCTCGTCCCGACCGGAATCCTTGGCGATCGGCGGCAAAGGCACTTTGGTCAGGTCCAGATCCAGCCCCCACTCACGGATGGCATGACCCATCACTGTGCGGATGGTCTGGATGAGCTTGGTGCAGGCGTTGCTCTTGGGAGGCTGTCCGTTGCGGCCCTTGTAGTGAAGCAGGATGGCCCGGGGATGAGATTTCGGACGCTCCGTATAGAAGTCGGTGGGCACCAGTTCGTCCATCGTCTTGCCGAGCACGGGAGCGAACGCTTTGTTGTGGGCGTTGGCGCCTTTCTCGGCGATACCCAAAAGCACACGAACACGTTAGCGATCCGAGGCGCACGTGCGATACTTGATCGAGCCGTCGTCCAGGCCTTCCAGGTACTTCGTCAGCAGGGCTTTCAGCATCCATGAGTTGGCTTGTGCGCTTCGCGAGAACTGCTTCTTGGACTTGTCCAACGCATACCACTCGGCCTTGGCCCACCCTTCGGCTTGCGATTGCCAATGGACCAGGTCCTTCTCTGTGTAGCCTCCAGTCTTGGGGCTGATCGACAGCTTCCAGACGTGGGTCTTGTCGCGATAAACGGCATTGTCCTTCTGCCACCGGATACGGGCAGCCCATCGAGGCTCGCCAACGGCTATAAAGAACACGCCGGGTACGGATGACTGCCAATCTTGGGTCACTAGCGCCTTGGACTTGGCCCTGGCAGCCATTACAGCCGTGGAAGGACGTGCCACGATGTTGCCCCTGACTTGCCCGGATTACTGAAATGTACACTGAAATAACTGCAAAAACAGAAACATACAGAGAGCGCATGTTCCATCAGGAAGCCAAGATCAAGCTCGCCAAGCTGCGCGACCTGTTCCCGCGCATCGAGATCGTCTCCGAGAAAGACCCGGAAACCTATGCCCGCGTGCTGGAAGAGTTCGATCTGCCGATCAAGCGCTTCGTGATGGTCGGCAATTCGCTGCGCTCGGATATCGAGCCGGTGATCACCCTCGGTGGCTGGGGTATCCACACCCCGTACGCAGTGACCTGGGCGCACGAGACCCAGCACGGCGTGGCCGATGACGAACCGCGCATGGTCGATGCCCCGACCGCCTTCGACTGGCCGCAGGCCCTGCGGACCATCGAAGCCAAGGCCGCACAGGCCGGATGATGCGCGCCGGCCTGCTCGCGCTGCTGCTGATGCTGCCCGGGGCAGCCACGGCCGAGCAGACCCCGGAGAAGTCCGCAGCGTACGTGGTGGACACCGGCGATGCCTGGGTGGATGCCCAGCTGCAGGACATCAACCACTACGCCGAACGCTACCCGGACAGCTTTCTGGATGAAGTCTCGCGCTATGCCGGTGTCTCGCGCGGCTATATCGCCGCGCTGATGCACACCCACGGCTGGCAGGCCGGCGACATCTACTTCGCCTGTTTCTGGGCGCATGTGATCGAACGTTCCTGCCGCGAGAGCGTGCAGACGTGGTCGCGCACGGTTCCGGAGGACGGTGAGGCCAAACGCTGGGAAGCGGTGGTGGCCCAGCTGCCGGTCACGCCGACCAACCTGCACTGGCGCGCGCTGCGCCACGCCATCGTCGCCAGCCATGACCACTGGGACCGACCGGTGACGCTCGACGCCACGCTGCAGCGCCAGCTCGGCAACCGCGAGCAGCGCCAGCGTGCGGCGAGCAGTCCCACGCCACCCGCGCGCTGAGTTGCCGCGCACGCACCCACCGGGTGCCATCGGGTAGAGCCACCCCATGGGTGGCTGCCCTTTGCGACCATTGCATTCCGTGCAGCAACCCATGGGGTGGCCCTACCCGGTTGTCCCTTTGCTGCTGTGCAGATCGCGGTAACCCACGCCCTCGGCGACAATGCAGCGCTTGCTGCACCTTCCCCCGTGATCCGTTGCCGAGTACGTCATGAGCACCGACCGTTTCGTTTCACCCGACGATATCCGCAGCCTGTTCGCCCAGGCGATGTCCACCATGTACCGCGCCGAGGTGCCGCTGTACGGCACGCTGGTCGACCTGGTGGCCGAGATCAACGATGCCGTGCTGACCGCCCATCCGGCGCTGGCCGAGCAGTTGGACCGCACGGACGAACGCGCCCGGCTGGACCAGGAACGCCACGGTGCGATCCGGGTCGGCACGGCCGAAGAACTGGCCACGCTGGGCCGCCTGTTCGCGCTGATGGGCATGTACCCGATCGGCTACTACGACCTCTCGGTGGCCGGTGTGCCGGTGCATTCCACCGCCTTCCGCCCGCGCACCGCGCAGGCGCTGGCGCGCAATCCATTCCGCGTGTTCACCTCGCTGCTGCGGCTGGAGCTGATCGAGAACGCCGCGCTGCGCGAGCAGTCCGCTGCCATTCTTGCCCAGCGCCGGATCTTCACCGACACCGCGCTGGCCCTGATCGCGCAGGCCGAACGCGACGGTGGCCTCGACGAGGCCGATGCGCGCCGCTTCGTCATCGAGGCGCTGGAGACCTTCCGCTGGCACGGCGATGCCACGGTATCGCTGGATACCTATCACGCGCTGCACGACGCGCACCGGCTGATCGCCGACGTGGTCAGCTTCCGTGGTCCGCACATCAATCACCTGACCCCGCGCACGCTGGATATCGACGCCGCGCAGGCCGGCATGCTCGCCCGTGGCATCGACGCCAAGGCGGTGATCGAAGGTCCGCCACCGCGGCGGTGCCCGATCCTGCTGCGCCAGACCAGCTTCAAGGCGCTGGAAGAAACCGTGCACTTCCCCTCGGGGGAGGCTGGGGATGCTGGCACGCATACCGCGCGTTTCGGCGAGATCGAACAGCGGGGCCTCGCCCTGACGCCCAAGGGCCGTGCGCTGTATGACCAGCTGCTTGCGCAGGCGCGCGACAGCGGTGGCGCCGGGAGTACCGGTCAGGATTACCCGACGCGTCTGGCCGCGGCATTCACCGCCTTCCCGGACGACCACGACACCCTGCGCCGCGAGGGTCTGGGGTACTACCGCTACGCCCTGACCGACGCCGGTCGCGCCAACCCGGCGGCCGTTGCGGATCTCCCGGCCGAAGCGCTGATTGCCGCCGGTCTGGCCAGCGCCGACCCGATCGTCTACGAGGATTTCCTGCCGGTCAGCGCCGCGGGCATTTTCCAGTCCAATCTCGGCGGCGACGAACAACGCGCCTACGCCGCGCACGCCAACCGCGATGCCTTCGAGCAGGCGCTGGGCATGAAGGTGGAGGACGAGTTCGCGATCTACGAGCGGCTGCAGGCCGAATCGCTGGCGAGCCTGCGGAACCGCTGACGGCGAGCGATCGCTGACCGCGCGGGGACCGCCCTGCGGACGGGATCCTGAACCACGCGGGGGCCGCTCCCCGGGTAGTGCCGGCCGCTGGCCGGCTCTTCATGTACCAAACGCGCATCCGGGCTTGCGGACGGTAATGCGTGGAGCCGGCCAGCGGCCGGCACTACCACGAAACAGAACGCCCCGGTCCGTGCATCGCAACACGGAAACAGAACGCCCCGGTAGGTACCGACCGTTGGTCGGTACCGTGCACCATCAGGCCTTCATCGTCCCGGTATCCAGCCACCGCTGGTGCCACGACAGCGCTTCCGGCAGCAGGTGCGGAGTGTGCTTGCCGTAACTCTCACGGCTCGCACGGTCGAAGTAGTCATTCAACTGATCGCGGAAATCCGGATGCGCGCAGTTGTCGATCACCACCCGCGCACGCTTGCGCGGGGTCAGGCCGCGCAGATCGGCCAGGCCCTGTTCGGTGACGATGACCGACACATCGTGCTCGGTGTGATCCACGTGGCTGACCATCGGCACGATCGCCGAGATGCTGCCGTTCTTCGCCGTCGAAGGACTCAGGAACGCGGACAGGAAACCGTTGCGCGCGAAGTCGCCCGAGCCGCCGATGCCGTTCATGATCCGGCTGCCCATCACGTGCGTCGAATTGACGTTGCCGTACAGGTCGGCCTCGATCATGCCGTTCATGCCGATGCAGCCCAGGCGGCGCACCAGTTCCGGATGGTTCGAGATTTCCTGCGTGCGCATGATGATGCGCTCGCGGTAGAAATCGATGTGTTCCTTGAAGGTCTCGTTCGCCTGCGGGCTCAGCGCGAAACCGGTGCAGGAGGCGTAGCTCAGCACGCCATCGCGCAGCAGATCGAGCATGCCGTCCTGGATTACTTCTGTGAACGCACTCAGATCGCGGAAGCCGCTCTTGGCCAGCCCGGCCAGCACCGCGTTGGGAATGTTGCCGACGCCGCTCTGCAGCGGCAGCAGGTTGGCTGGCAGGCGGCCCTTGGCCACCTCGTGATTGAGGAACTCGATCAGGTACTGCGCGATCTGCTCGCTGGTGGTGTCGATCGGGCTGAACGGGCTGTTGCGGTCCGGGCCGTTGGTGCGCACGACGGCGACGATCTTGTCCGGGTCGCAGCGCAGCGCGGTCTCGCCGATG
>Ga0256409_1000639_pt1 | contig 18141 bp, 22 predicted proteins | sample PhySR1_FD_185981 | JGI IMG/M metagenome (GOLD analysis project Ga0256409, IMG submission 185981) | Leaf surface microbial communities from sunflower plants in UC Gill Tract Community Farm, Albany, California, United States - DLSL S.R1 | ecosystem: Host-associated > Plants > Phyllosphere >...
AGGGAGCGCGTGGAGCGAAGTGCAAGACTTTGAGTCCTTGTCTGCATAGTCAGCAAAGCTATGTGCGGATACGACCGATATACGTGGCTCCGAAGCCAAATATATACAGGTAAATCGGCAATACTTAGGGGATGTGTCATTTTTTTAAATGACGGCCCTTAGGGTGAGTATTGCCGAAACTCTCTCAACCGTTCACCAAAGCCAAAGCACGAAGTGCGACGCTTTGGGGGACGAGTTTAGAGAGTGAGAGCATTTGCTTTTTAGGGCATTTATTATGGTGCTTTTTAATATTCCTATATTACTGCTTAGGCTATTTAGGCTCTATTGAAAACCATGTTCCAGTTGCTCTATTAGAAATTGCAGAATATTTAATACCATCAAGCACTTTAAAGTTATTACTGTCATTGCTGTCATAATTTTCAATAGCTTTGTGTAGAACGTCTACAACTTGTTTAGGTGCATCATCGTTCTTGCTTACTATTTGAATTAATGTGCCTGAAATAATTAAGAAATATACACCTTCTTTTTCAGGTTCAGAATTATCATAAATAACTGTTAATGAATCAATTTTCCCATCTTTATTTATAGTTCCAACCATTGATACACCAGAAGTTATATTTTCAGTAAATGTATTTTTTACACTACCTTCTTGGATAGAAAATTCAGCTAGTGGTCTAAGATTAGGAATATCAACAGTCTTTAATTTTTCATTAAACTTTATTCTAAGTTCTTCAGCAGTTAACTTTAAATCAGGTGTTACTTTAGTGGTTTGTTGAGGTTCTTCTTTAGTTTGATCAACTTTTTCTGTAGTGCTTGATTTAGCAGCTACTTCAGTTTCTTCTACAGGAGTTGGAGCAGTAGAAACCCCAATAGCTGTAAAAACTACTACAGCAATAAAACCATAAATACCTACTTGTTTACGTGTATATATCTTGTCTTTTTTTAAGCTTATCCAACGAGGATTTATCAGACCTATTAACATTGCAACCAATGTAGCAATTAAAAATAACCCCGCAAGAACACTAATAGTTTCCATATTCTAATACCTAGATAATTTGCGCATTATGATAACTTTCAAATATATAAATATTTAATTAATTGGCCTTTTTGCTGCGATTATTTAATGTTTCTTGTCCTAATTCTTTCCAAATTTGCCATTTCATATCATTTGGGTCGATTTCAGCAGTTTTAAGCAGAACGCCAAGTAATTCTGCTGGGTCCCGTTGATCTAGGTTAGCAATCTCAAAAAGTGCGCCTAATTGGATGAGGTGTCGTGTACGAGCTTTTCGTTCAGCTTCCTTTTCTGCATTCAGTAATTTTTTAACCGCTACTTTTTGCTTATTCGCTCGATCTATCGCTTTTTCGGCTTTAATCAAGGCATTCAGTTTTTTCTCTTGGTCAGGGGTACGGTACTGGATTTGAGCTAATTCTAATAAAAGTTTTTGAGCATCATTTGGATTTTTTAAAGCAGAAATGTAGGTGATTTTTTCAGAAAGCCATTCATTAGTCATATTCAATTCCTCAAGTAAGATACCGCAAAAGTACAGGCTCAATTCTCAAAGAACGATAACAAAATAATTACGTCCAATGTCCATAATTTTGTTAAAGTTCGTTCTAGAGATTGTCGCCTGCACTTCCATCAAAATTTTGATGGCGCGCTTAGACGTTTCTCAATTTCATTGAGAAACCTAAGCACGTTAGGGACTTCATCCCTAAAACCCTGAAACTTCTTTTTTTCGTAAATTTTCAATTTACGGAAAAAAGAAGTACCAAAGCTAGGAGCAACAGCATGCAACTAAAACAGGTATTGGGAAAAATCAAAGATATTACTTTTGGCGTGATCGCAGCACCGCTACTTATCATCATTATGATGTGGGCTTCGATACTCGATCAAAGAGCATTTAAGAAAGAACTAGACCGAAAAAAGGAACAGGAAAAAACCTAATGGCGATTGCTCGTTTAAGTGTCAAAGTCGGCAAGGCAGGCAAAGCAGCACCGCATGCCGAATATATTGATCGGGACGAAGAAAAGAAGCTGAAACAGGAACAATCAGAAACCGATCTTGAACATAGCGATTATGGAAACATGCCGAAATGGGCTGAACATAATCCCATTACCTTTTGGGAGGCAGCCGACCTTTACGAGCGAAAAAATGGCAGTACGTATCGAGAATATGAAATTGCCCTGCCTAGAGAGATGAATGCCGAGCAACGCCTAGAACTGGTTGAAGACTTTATTCAGTCTGAAATTGGCTCAAAATATCCGTATCAGTTTGCGATTCATAACCCTAAAGCAATGGACGGCAACGATCAGCCCCACGTCCACCTCATGTTTAATGAACGTCTGCAAGATGGAATTGAACGAGATCCAGAGCAATATTTCAAACGCTATAACAGCAAGAATCCTGAACGTGGCGGAGCTAAAAAAGACAATACAGGCAAGAGTTACCAGGAACGAAAAACCGATATTAAAGACCTACGCCAAAGATGGGCAGATTTATGCAACAGCCATTTAGAAAAACACCAAATTGACAGCCGTATTGATATGCGAAGCTATAAAGAGCAAGGCATAGAGAAAGAACCTGAAAAAAAACTATTACCAAGCCAAGCCAAAGACCCTGAAATTAGGGAAGCCCTGCAACAGTCACGCACAGCCTATAAAGAGCTTGAACAACTAGACTTAGGCGACCTGAAAAAAGACCTGAAAGACCTCAAAGATAGCCCAATTTCAGACAAAGAAATTAAACAGGGGATTGAGAGCTTTAAGGCTGATTTTGACAGCTTCAAACAGCTTGCTTTAGAACAGTACAAAGAACAGCAGAAATTAGAAAGAGAGCAACAGAAAACAATGAAGTTTAGAGGGATGAGCCGATGACACCTGATGAAAAAAAGCTATATGCACTAATGGCAGTTGCAGAACAACAGCAGAACCTCGTCAATCAGGCCGTTAAAGAGCTTCAAATCACGAAAGAACACATTCAAAGCACTATTGCTGGGCAGACCCACCATACTGTATCAAAATCGCTAAATACGGGCTTACAGGAGGGTACAGCGGAGCTTATTAAGACCGCTAAAGCACTTGGACGCTTGAATAATTCAATTGAATCAGCCCGTGATCAGTTGTCATGGAAGCTCATTACCATTGTTCTAGGCATCTTTGCCATTCTGATGCTTGGTATCATTTGGCTGTTTAGTGTTTATATCAAACCTTTAGGCAATATCCCGCAGATCGAGAGCCTGAGACAGCAAGGCATCCAGTTTGATATTGGAAGTTGTAAAGTTGATGGAGAATCTAAACCGTGTGTCCGAGTGATGAAAAAGCAGTGCGGATATGGAAAAAATGGCGATTTTTGTGTGATAGATCCAAAATAACTAAAAATTAATTATTAAACATGTACTTAGTGCATTCATTTTGGTTGGAATTTAGTGTGTTTAGCTCATTATCTAAAGACCAGTCTATTTGTTTTGCATGTTTAAAAGCATGTTTTGCTGCTGGTAAATGCGGATATTTATTTGCATTAAACATCACGTCATAAATAGCTTCTTTAGATCGGCAAAGTTTTTCTATGAGAATTTCTCTATTTTCATTCTTATTAGAAGCTTCTATGTATTGATTCCAATAAAGTGTGGAATGATTCCGCGTCTGGCACAGCCAGGCACCTGATGGCATGAAATGCCGCTAAGCCCGCGTAATTGCGGGCTTTTTTTTGTTTGTGTTTGGCACGATCTGGCAACGGGAGGAAGCGCCAAGCACCGTTTGAGCATGGCATTAAAGCTGGTATTATGGTTTGGCGATGCCATGATTGATGCCGATACCATGCTGCGTTCTTTTGTGTGTTCATGGTATTAATATTCTATAAGTTACTGTTTCGTAAGAAAAAATACGATAAATTCGAGATTTTTTCAGCATGGTATCGGAGACGAAGAAGGACAAGGTACATGCTGACCGATACCAAGCTGCGCAATCTCAAGCCCAGGGACAAACTCTACAAAGTGAATGACCGGGAAGGTCTCTATGTGGCAGTGACTCCAGCCGGCTCCATCTCGTTCCGTTACAACTACTCAATCAACGGTCGGCAGGAGACCATCACCTTTGGGCGTTATGGTGTCGGTGGCATCACCCTGGCCGAAGCCCGCGAGCTGTTGGGTGACGCCAAGAAGATGGTTGCGGCGGGCCAAAAAGGAATACGTCCATGCCCATCGAGGTGAAACCGGCTGTGAGCGCGGGTTCAAGCATATAGCCCGACAGGCGCGTATCCTTGCCGATCACGACACGATGGCGGTGGTCACCGCGACGAAAGACACGGCCAGCCGCCATGCCGACGCGCAAGGCGGTTTCCGCCGTCATCGCGCCTTCGTTGGCTTTGCCACGAATACCGTCTGTGCCGAAATATTTGCGCACCATAAGGTCGATTATCCTGTCGTCGGGTCGCCCTCAAAGGGGACATGCCTGCTGAACCGCGAATATAGAGAAATATCCCGAATGTGCAGTTAACGAATTCTTGCGGTTTCTTTCAGCGCCGCCAATACCGCCAGCCCGTCGCGCAAGGGGCGCGGCTCGTGTGTGCGGATGAAGTCAGCTCCACCTGCGGCGGCGGCAAGCTCTGCAGCGAGTGTCGCGGCCCCGACATCCCCCGGACCACGGCCTGTGAGCGCGCGCAGAAAGGATTTGCGCGAAACAGACAGAAGCACCGGCAAATCGAAGCGCAGCCGCAATTCATCGAACCGCGCCAGCACCGAGAGCGAGGTTTCGGGAGCAGCCCCCAGAAAAAACCCCATGCCGGGATCAAGGACAAGGCGGTTGCGTTTGATACCGGCACCCGTCAGCGCCGCGATGCGCGCGTCAAAGAACGCCGCAATGTGATCCATGATGTCGCCAGCGGGTGCCTCGCGCCGATCTGCCTGCCCGTCTTGCACCGAATGCATAACGACGAGTTTGGCAGATGATTTCGCCAATTGCGGATAGAACGCAGCGTCTGGAAAACCGCGAATATCATTGAGATAGGCCACACCACGCGACAAGGCATAGGCTTGCGTCGCGGGTTGATAACTGTCGAGCGAGACGGGAATGCCATCTGCCTTGAGCGCGTCCAGCACCGGCGCGATACGCGCGATTTCTGTGTCGGACGAAACAGGCGCGGCGTCGGGATTGCTGGATGCCGGACCGAGGTCGATCACATCTGCCCCCTCGGCCATCAGCTTACGCGCCTGCGCAATGGCTGCGTCTGGCGCCAGATACCGGCCTCCATCGGAGAAACTGTCCGAGGTTATGTTGACGATGCCGAAAATGATGAGCGATTTATTCATGGGGGCTTCTATAATAATAATAATCGAGCATGAGTCTCATACGGATGCTCGGGTCGAAAGGGAATCCCCAGGCGAGTAACCTGTTTGCGGTGATCCATTAGCTGCAGGAGCAGAAGAGCATACATCTGGAAGCAAAGCCAGGAAAGCGGCCTATGGAGCTGTGCGGCAGCGCTCAGTAGGCAATTTTTCAAAATATTGTTAAGCCTTTTCTGAGCATGGTATTTTTCATGGTATTACCAATTAGCAGGAAAATAAGCCATTGAATATAAAAGATAAAAATGTCTTGTTTACAATAGAGTGGGAAGTATCAATATACTTAATCATCTGCTTTGCAAATTGATCATTATTGAGAGGTTGAGCATTAGCAAGGGATGATCCAAGAACTAAAAGAGTAGGAAAAATTGATTTATAAATATTCATAGTTGGAATAGGTAAAAGGATGACTACAAGATTGAGTTTATAGAGGAAACGATGAAAATATAAATAATTAAATCCTTAAGGTAAAGAAAAAGCCCACTCAGTCTTGCAACTAAATGGGCTTTCGCTTTATATTCAGCGGTACGCAGTTATTTGATGCTTCGAACCATCGAATAACGAAGATCAGCAGAGCTACCAACTCGTGCAGATTTCACCACAAGGCTTGTACCTGAACTCTATTTTCACAATAAACAGTGTTTAGATCAAGACTCAAAATGATAAGTCTTCGTTAATACGTGTTTTTATTCATCAAATAAGCATCATAGATCGAGCTTTGCCTGCTTCTGCGTGTCCGTTTTACGGATTGGCATGCGTTGCATGTGGAGGGAATAAGTGTCACTGGTGCAACGTAGCGATAGTCGAAAGGCTAAACCGCTTACAGGGGATTCTCACAAAGGCGGAGCGTTGGAAGTAGTTGTATAGGTCGGTTAAGTTGCATGTTGGGGAAACCCTCGCAGAGATATCGCCATACTTCGACAGGGAGCGTGTGGGAGAAGGTGCAAGACCTTTAGTCCTTGTCTGCATGGTCAGCAAAACCATGTGCGGATACGACCGATATACGTGGCTCCGAAGCCAAAAGAATATGCGGTAAATCGGCAATACTTAAAGGATGCGTCATTTTTTTAAATGACCGCCTTTAGGGGAAGTATTGCCGAAACTCTCTCAACCGTCCACCAAAGCCAAAGCACGAAGTGCGACGCTTTGGTAACGAGTTGAGAAGTTGAGAGCATTTGTTTTTTAGGATGTTAGGAGAGGAATTTCAATTATTCTAATTATTCTGCTTAGGCTATTTAAGACCTGCATTGCTTGTATCAATTTCTTTAAGACCTGCATTGCTTGTATCAATTTCTACATTGTTAATATCAGACCATAGACGGTCTTTACATGTTTCTTGATATGCTAAATACGCAGTTGTTTTAATTCCACTTACGATGGTATTCCTATCAAAAATATTTCCCCATTGCTTTTTCACTGTCACAGGTTGTTCTTTATTATTAATATTGAATGTGTAGTGGTCGGTCCAATGGAGACCACGTGAGCACATGATAGTTATTTGAAATACATTATCTTTTGTTGTTGGGCTTACAGTTTTAAATCTTAGTGAACGTATATCGTCTTTTGTATACTTATCTATGGAATTTACATCTAGATATAGTTTTCCAATTTGTTCTTTGCTCGCATCCTCAATATATACATTTATTAGTTCCCACTTAGGTTGAGCATTAGAGATCATTGGTAAAAACAAGCTTATTGCTAATATTAATTTTTTCATCAAAAAACCTATTTGTTTCATTAAATTAATGTGAAGTAAGTATATTCAATTTGGATTTGTTTCTACTTCTTACGTTGGTTCAAAGTTTCTTGACCTAAATCTCTCCAAATTTGCCATTTCATATCATTTGGATCGATTTCAGCAGTTTTGATTAGAACGCCAAGCAGTTCAGCAGGGTCTCGTTGATCGAGCTCGGCAATCTCAAAAAGTGCGCCTAATTGAATAAGGTGCCGTGTACGAGCTTTTCGTTCAGCTTCCTTTTCTGCATTCAATAATTTTCTAACCGCTACTTTTTGCTTATTTGCTCGATCAATGGCTTTTTCAGCTTTAATCAGGGCATTCAGTTTTTTCTCTTGGTCGGGGGTTAGATATTGTATTTGAGCCAATTCCAGTAAAAGTTTTTGAGCATCGCTAGGATTCTTTAAAGCGGAAATATAGGTGATTTTTTCAGATAGCCAATCATTATTCATATTCAATTCCATTAATTCAGATACCGCAAAAGCACAGGCTCAATACTCAAAGAACGATAACAAAATATTTACGTTCGAGTAACGTAATTTTGTTAAAGTCGTTCTAGAGATTTTCGCCTGTACTTCCATCAAAAATTTGATGGCGCGCTTAGACGTTTCTCAATTTCATTGAGAAACCTAAGCACGTTAGGGACTTCATCCCTAAAACCCTGAAACTTCTTTTTTTCGTTCAATTGAAAATTGAATGAAAAAAAGAAGTACCAAAGCTAGGAGCAACAGCATGCAACTAAAACAGGTATTGGGAAAAATCAAAGATATTAGTTTTGGCGTGATCGCAGCACCGCTAATTATCATCATTATGATGTGGGCTTCGATACTTGATCAAAGAGCGTTTAAAAAAGAACGTAACCGAAAAAAGGAACAGGATAAGACCTAATGGCGATTGCTCGTTTAAGTGTCAAAGTCGGTAAGGCAGGTAAAGCAGCACCGCATGCCGAATATATTGATCGGGATGAAGAAAAAAAGCTGAAACAAGAACAGGCAGAAACCGACCTTGAACATAGTGCCTATGGGAATATGCCGAAATGGGCTGAACACAATCCGATAACCTTTTGGCAGTCTGCCGACCTTTATGAGCGAAAAAATGGCAGTACCTATCGAGAATATGAAATTGCCCTACCTAGAGAGATGAATGCAGAGCAACGTCTAGAACTGGTTGAGGACTTCATTCAGTCCGAGATTGGCTCAAAATATCCATATCAGTTTGCGATTCATAACCCTAAAGCAATGGACGGCAACGATCAGCCCCATGTCCACCTCATGTTTAATGAACGTCTGCAAGATGGAATTGAGCGAGATCCAGAGCAATATTTTAAGCGCTATAACAGCAAGAATCCTGAACGTGGCGGAGCTAAAAAAGACAATACGGGTAAAAGTTACCAGGAACGAAAAACCGATATTAAAGACCTACGCCAAAGATGGGCAGATTTATGCAACAGCCATTTAGAAAAACATCAAATTGATAGCCGTATTGATATGCGAAGCTACAAAGAGCAAGGCATAGAGAAAGAACCTGAAAAGAAACTGTTACCAAGCCAAGCCAAAGACCCTGAAATTAGGGAAGCCCTACAACAATCACGTACAGCCCATAAAGAGCTTGAGCGACTAGACTTAGGCGACCCGAAACAAGACCTGAAAGACCTCAAAGACAGCCCAATTTCAGACAAAGAAATTAAGCAGGGTATTGAGAGCTTTAAGGCTGATTTTGACAGCTTCAAACAGCTTGCTTTAGAGCAGTACAAAGCACAGCAGAAATTAGAACGAGAGCAACAGAAAACCATGAGTTATAAGGGGATGAGCCGATGACACCTGATGAAAAAAAGTTATATGCATTGATGGCAGTTGCAGAACAACAGCAGAACCTAGTCAATCAGGCCGTTAAAGAGCTTCAAATCACGAAAGAACACATTCAGAAGGTCATCGCAGAGCAAACCCACCATACTGTATCAAAATCGCTAAATACGGGCTTACAGGAGGGTACAGCGGAGCTTATTAAGACCGCTAAAGCACTTGGACGCTTGAATAATTCAATTGAATCAGCCCGTGATCAGTTGTCATGGAAGCTCATTACCATTGTTCTAGGCATCTTTGCCATTCTGATGCTTGGTATCATTTGGCTGTTTAGTGTTTATATCAAACCTTTAGGCAATATCCCGCAGATCGAGAGCCTGAGACAGCAAGGCATCCAGTTTGATATTGGAAGTTGTAAAGTTGATGGAGAATCTAAACCGTGTGTCCGAGTGATGAAAAAGCAGTGCGGATATGGAAAAAATGGCGATTTTTGTGTCATAGACCCAAAATAATAAGAATATTTCTTATGCTAAAAGAAAATTCTTACTTAATTTCAATTCTACGAGAGGAAAAGGGGTAATCATGCCATTGATTGAATATTACGGCTTGTTATTTGAATGGCATGACCAAAAAATGGATTTAGTCTACAGAGGGCGTGAAATTACGTTCGAAGAAGTCTGTAGTATTTTCCTTGATCCTGCATTGATGTCTTTTGATGATGTAGGACACTATGACGAACAACGACTAATATCAGTCGGTTTAAGCAATCGTGGTAGACTATTAACAGTGGTTTGGGTTGAACGTGGAGATGTTGCGAGAATAATCACTGCATTTGAACCATCACATCACCAAAAGCGGAGGTACAGCAATGCAAAATGAATTAGAACGCTATAAAAATTTTGATCCTACCAATGCCCCATTGGTTAAACCTAGTTTTGTGAAAAAATTACAGGAACGTCACGCCATCGCTCAAGCAAAGGCTTTTGATGCTGATGTGGTGACATGGTTAGGTTCACAAGATAATGAAACAAAACAACATATTAACGATATGGTTCGCCATATTATGGCATTGAAACGTACTTAATTAGGTATGACCTCCCTTTTTTGTTTTAATGTTTGATTGATTAATTAGAAAGCTCATTTGGTATTCATACCAAATGAGCTTTTACTTTATAGTTTTTGAAGGATACGCCGTGGTTAAGGAAGTTGTTATGTTGAAACATTCAAGTTTGGAAAGAAAAGAGTTCAAGCATGAAGAACTTGCACTAATAAAAAAACTTGATTTCAACGATATTGAGATTATTAAGCCTGATAATCTTGGACAAATCTTAATTTGGACTTCTAAACTTGCTGAATATCATCATGCTCAATTTGTTGAATTTAGTCATAAGTTAGATATTGTTGATGAAATAGAAGAGCGAGAAGAGATTAACAATAAGATTAATTTTTATAGAAAAAGTAGAGTTTTAGAGAATCATATCAAGGATTTCTATCTAAAAAAGCTATTGGATCAAGGAGAAGCGACAGTAAAGGGATATATCAAACATCCGATTAAACAGGATACAAATTACGCTGTAATTTCTTATCACGGATATCATTTTGTTAGTTTTGCTACTCCAGAGATTATTGAAAAATTTCCCTTACATTTTATTGATTTTGTACAAAGTGAAACACCAAAGACATTAGCAGATATACACTCTGATGAAGCTGTACTGCTATCAACGGTTAAGAATTTTATAACGCCCTTTAAAGAACAATATAAAAAAATAAAGAGTAAAAATAAGGAGATCAAAGAACACAATACGGTCGTACATAAAATTTATATAAAAATTAAAAATAAAGAAGCAACTTTGCAAAAGCCAACAGATTCAAAGCCTAAAGAATCTAGCCCCAAATCTGATGAAAAGATTACTTTACCAGTAAAAATGAAGCAGGTAGCTATTCAGCAAAATATAGCTTCACAAGAAAAGTCAATTACTGTGATTAAGAAGCGAAAATTTGCTTTAAATAAGGATAAGTAAATTTGTAATTGTAAATTATAAAGAAAATCCCCCCTAAGCCTTGCAACTTAGAGGGGTTTTCCAGTAAATTCTACGGTACGCAGTTATTTGATGTTAACCCATCGAATAACGAAGATCATAAGGTTTGGCGACCGTTATGATTTCACACTAGGCTTGTACCTGAACTCTATTTTCACAATAAACGGTGTTTAGATCAAGACTCAAAATGATAAGTCTTCGTTAATTCGTGTTTTAAATCGTCAAATAAGCATCATAGATCGAGCTTTGCCCGCTTCTGCGTGTCCGTTTTACGGTCGGCATGCAGTACGTGTGGTAGGAATAAGTGTCACTGGCGTATTGTAGCTATAGTCGAAAGGCTAAACCGCTTACAGGGGAACTTCACATAGGCGGAGCGTTGGGAGTAGTTACATAGGACTTGTTAAGTTGTACGTTGGGGAAACCCTCGCAGAGATACAGGCAATGTAACGACAGGGAGCGCGTGGAGCGAAGTGCAAGACTTTGAGTCCTTGTCTGCATAGTCAGCAAAGCTATGTGCGGATACGACCGATATACGTGGCTCCGAAGCCAAATATATACAGGTAAATCGGCAATACTTAAGGGAAATGACTTTTTTTAAAAGTCGTCCCTTAGGGTGAGTATTGCCGAAACTCTCTCAACCGTTCACCAAAGCCAAAGCACGAAGTGCGACGCTTTGGGGAGCATGTTGAGAAGTTGAGTGCATTTGCTTTTATTGTATTTGTAGCAGGGTTGGAGCATTGCACCCTATTTTCTGCTTAGGCTATTTTTTTATTTTACTTTTCTTGTGAAAAGTTTTACTTTATTTTCCTCCAATAACTTAAAAATGCGAATAATAATGGATCAATCTCTGATTAAAAATATTTTGATTGTAGGTGGTGGTAGTGCAGGTTGGATGACAGCATCTTATCTCTCTAAAGCTTTTGGTAATAAAGTGAATATTTCTTTGGTTGAATCGCCTGAAATACCAAAAATTGGTGTAGGTGAAGCAACTATTCCTAATTTACAAAAAGTATTTTTTGATTTCTTAGGATTGAAAGAAGAAGAATGGATGCCAGAGTGTAATGCCTCTTTTAAGGCAGCAATTAAGTTTGTTAATTGGAACGATCCTAATGATAAAAATGATTATTTCTATCATATGTTTGGCCAAGTAAAAAATATTGATGACATTCCTTTGACGCATTATTGGAACTATTTTAGAGAGAATAATTTAACTCAGTTACCTATGGCTTATGATTGCTATGATAAAGCTAGATTATTAGATAAGAACTTATCACCCAAAACTTTAACACATGAAAAAGTAATGAGTCATGCTTGGCATTTTGATGCCCATTTAGTAGCTAAATTCTTAAAGAAACTTTCTATTTCTTGGGGAGTTAAACATATTGAAGATGAAGTTATTAATGTAAGTTTAAATGAAAATGGTTATGTAAAATCCGTTACAACTAATAAGAATGGAGAAATAGAAGCTGATTTATTTATCGACTGTTCAGGATTTAAAGGTCTGATAATTAATCAAGCATTGAAAGAACCTTTTATTGGTATGTCCGATCAATTATTCTGTAATTCAGCTGTTGCAGCCTCTATTAAACATGATGATGAAGAAAATGGAATAGAACCTTATACATCTGCTATTGCTATGAAAAATGGTTGGACATGGAAAATTCCTATGCTTGGGCGTTTTGGTTCAGGTTATGTCTATTCTGATGAGTTCTCAACTAGAGAGCAGGCTACTGATGAGTTCTTAAAGTTATGGAATGTGAAAGAAGATAGTATTTCTCTAAATCATATTAAATTCAGAACAGGTCGTAATAAACGTGCATGGGTTAAAAATTGTGTAGCAATTGGTTTATCCTCGTGCTTTCTAGAGCCATTAGAATCAACAGGGCTTTACTTTATTTATGCTGCAATTTATCAGTTAGTGAAACATTTCCCTAAAAAAGAAATTGATGAAAAATTAGTTAAAGCTTTTAACGAAAATATAGAAAAAATGTTTGATGATAGTCGTGATTTTGTTCAAACACATTACTTTACAACTTCAAGAACTGATACTGCTTTTTGGAAAGCTAATAAGAATGATCTAAAGTTATCTGACTCACTAAAATCAAAGTTAGATATATATAAATCTGGCCTAGTTGTTTGTCCTCCAATTACTACAAATGAAGAAGATTATTATGGAGACTTTGATATAGAGTTTTCTAATTTCTGGACAAATAGCAATTACTACTGCATGTTTACAGGGTTTAAATCCTATCCAAACTCAGTATATCCAAAAATACTTTATGATAATAAATATGATAAAGCTCGAGAATATATGCAAGAGTTAAAGAAACGTGAGGATAATCTCTTGGAAAGTTTACCAAGTACTTATGAATACCTAAAACATCTACACAGTAGAAAATAATATGGAACTTTATACAATTATTTTGTATAGTTTTTTTTGCTTTATAGGGGCCATTTTACCTGGCCCTACATCTTTATTGGCCTTAAATCTAGGTCTTAATAATTCTATAAAAGCTGTTTTTCTAGCTAGTATTGGAGCAGCGATAGCTGATTTTCTGATTATTTGTGCTATTGGTTTTGGACTAAAACAAATAATTGATGATTTTCCTATAATTTTTGAGGTAATAAAAACTCTAGGATTTTTCTACTTAATTTTTATCGCGTATATGATATGGAAATCAGAAAACAGTATTTCTGAACATAAAGATGATACTCATAATATATATAGATTACCTATAAAAGGTTTCTTAACAGCAATTTCTAATCCTAAAGTACTTGTATTTTTTATTGCATTTTTACCCCAATTTATTGATCCTAATTTAAATATATCTTATCAATATATAGTTCTAGGTATCGCTTCTTCGATGATAGATATAATTTGTATGACAATATATGGATTATTGGGAGTTAAATTATTATATTTTTTTAAGGATAAAACTAATCTACTTTATCTTAATCGTATAAGCGCTATATGTATGGCTAGTATAGCTATGTTCCTGATAATAAGGTAACTAGACTCTATTTTTTTTCTTATTATGATTTAGGACAGCTTGTCCTAAATCCTTCCAAATTTCCCATTTCATATCATTTGGGTCGATTTCAGCAGTTTTAAGCAGAACTCCAAGTAATTCCGCAGGATCACGCTTATCTAGGTTAGCAATCTCAAAAAGTGCGCCTAATTGGATAAGGTGGCGTGTACGAGCTTTTCGTTCAGCTTCCTTTTCTGCATTCAATAATTTTCTAACTGCAACTTTTTGCTTATTTGCTCGATCTATTGCTTTTTCAGCTTTGATTAAGGCATTAATTTTTTTCTCTTGGTCAGGTGTTCTGTACTGAATTTTGGCTAATTCAAGTAAAAGTTTTTGAGCATCATTAGGGTTCTTTAAAGCAGAAATATAGGTGATTTTTTCAAATAGCCATTCATTATTCATATTTAATTCCTTGATTCAGATACCGCAAAATTACAGGCTCAATACTCAAAGAACGATAACAAAATATTTACGTTCGAGTAACGTAATTTTGTTAAAGTCGTTCTAGAGATTGTCGTCTGCACTTCCATCAAAAATTTGATGGCGCGCTTAGACGTTTCTCAATTTCATTGAGAAACCTAATCACGTTAGGGACTTCATCCCTAAAACCCTGAAACTTCTTTTTTTCGTAAATTGAAAATTTACGGAAAAAAGAAGTACCAAAGCTAGGAGCAAAATATGCAACTAAAACAGGTATTGGGAAAAATCAAAGACATTACTTTTGGCGTGATCGCAGCACCGCTACTTATCATTATTATGATATGGGCTTCGATACTCGATCAAAGAGCCTTTAAGAAAGAACGCAACCAAAAAAAGGAACAGGATAAAACCTAATGGCGATTGCTCGTTTAAGTGTCAAAGTTGGTAAGGCAGGTAAGGCAGCCCCGCATGCCGAATATATAGATCGGGATGAAGAAAAAAAGAAAAAAGAGGAACAGGCTAAAACTGACCTTGAACATAGTGACTATGGGAACATGCCGAAATGGGCGGAACATAATCCGATTAACTTTTGGCAGTCAGCCGACCTTTACGAGCGCAAAAATGGCAGTACCTACCGAGAATATGAAATTGCCCTGCCTAGAGAGATGAATGCCGAGCAACGCCTAGAACTGGTCGAGGACTTTATCCAGTCTGAAATTGGCTCAAAATATCCGTATCAGTTTGCCATTCATAACCCTAAAGCAATGGATGGCAACGATCAGCCCCACGTCCACCTTATGTTTAATGAACGTCTGCAAGATGGAATCGAGCGAGATCCAGAGCAATATTTTAAACGCTATAACAGCAAGAATCCTGAACGTGGCGGAGCTAAAAAAGACAATACCGGCAAGAGTTACCAGGAACGAAAAACCGATATTAAAGACCTACGCCAAAGATGGGCAGATCTATGCAACAGCCATTTAGAAAAACATCAACTTGACAGCCGTATTGATATGCGAAGCTATAAAGAGCAAGGCATTGACAAAGAACCTGAAAAGAAACTGCTACCAAGCCAAGCGAAGAATCCTGAAATCAGGGAAGCCCTGCAACAGTCGCGTACAGCCCATAAAGAGCTTGTAGGGCTAGACTTAGGCGACCCGAAAAAAGACCTCCAAGACCTCAAAGACAGCCCAATTTCAGACAAAGAAATTAAACAAGGTATTGAGAGCTTTAAGGCTGATTTTGATAGCTTCAAACAGCTTGCTTTGGAACAGTACAAAGAACAGCAGAAATTAGAACGAGAGCAACAGAAAACCATGAATTTTAAAGGGATGAGCCGATGACACCTGATGAAAAAAAGCTATATGCACTGATGGCAGTTGCAGAACAACAGCAAAACTTAGTCAATCAGGCCGTTAAAGAGCTTCAAATCACCGAAGAACGCATTCAGAAGGTTATCGCAGGGCAAACCCATCATACCGTATCAAAATCGCTAAATACGGGTTTACAGGAGGGTACAGCGGAGCTTGTTAAGACCGCTAAAGCACTTGGACGCTTAAAAAATTCGATTGATTCAGCCAGTGATCAATTCTCATGGAAAATCATCACAATAGTTTTGGGGATTTTTGCCATTCTTATGCTTGGCATCATTTGGTTATTTGCTGTTTATATCAAACCGCTAGAGAATATTTCTAAGATTGAAAGTTTAAGAGAGGATGGTATTCAGCTTGAGATTCGAAGTTGTACTGTTGGAGAAGAATCTAAACCATGTGTGCGTGTGATGAAAGAACAGTGCAATTATGGAAAAAATCATGATTTATGTGTGATCGACCCTATATAGAAAAATTCGAAAACAAAATTTGAAAGTCTGTTATGCCAATAATTAGAGTTTTAATACTCATATTTTTACATCAAAAGTAATGAAAAAGTAAAGACAATGCCTTATATTATCTTTACATTATTGGTTCCTTGGAGGGATTAACCATGTCCGCAGTCAATTTCAATATGCGTTTAGAGGCAGAACTGAAAGAAAAAGTTACTCCTATTTTGGAGGACTACGGTTTAACCATGCCACAGGCATTTAAACTGTTCTTAAATCAAATTGTTAAAACGAAAACGATTCCATTGTCTTTTGATTATGCAAGGGAAACAGCTTTAACCCCTAAAGCAGCAGCAAAGTTGCTTCAATCTCTTAAAGAAATTGAAAATGGGGAGTACACCGAGTATGAAACAGTAGAAGAAGCCATCCAAGCAATGTCGGAAGAAGCTAATGGCTAAACGAAAAATAATCGTAACCAGTTCATTTAAAAGAGACATTAAAAGACGTTATTTAGATTTGGTTACGGCTGAATGGGCCGAGGTACTGGACTGTTTAGTTGCTAATAGTCCATTACCTGAAAAATATCTAGATCATCCATTAAAAGGTGGTGCTGAGTTTAAAAATTGTCGAGATTGCCACGTTAAACCTGATTTAGTCTTGATTTATAGGCTCGTAGGGGATGATGTTTTAGAATTACACCAGTTAGATAGCCATTCAGAAATTTTTGGTTAAGTGACCATTCAGAATTGTTTTTAATGTTTTGAAGTTAGTAAAAGTTAAGGAAGTTGTTATGTTGAAGCGGTCAAGTTTAGAAAGAAAAGAGTTCAAGCAGGAAGAGCTTACACTAATGAAGAAGCTTGATTTAAATGATATTGAGATTATTAAGTCTGATAATCTTGCACAACTCTTAATTTGGACTTCTGAACTTGCTCAACATAATCATGCTCAATTTATTGAATTTAGTAATAAGTTAGAAAATATTGATGAAATAGAAGAACGAGAAGAAATTAATAAAAAAATTAATTTTTATAGGAAAAGTGCATTTTCAGAGAATCAAATCAAAGATTTCTATATAAAGAAGCTACTGGATCAGGGAGAAGCGACCATAAGGGGATATATCAAACATCCGATTAAGCAGGATACGAAATATGCTGTAATTTCTTACCATGGATATGATTTTATTAGTTTTGCAACGCCTGAAATTGTTGAAAAATTCCCCCTGAATTTCATTGATTTTGTGCAAATGGAAGCACCAAAAACACTGGCTGATATACACCCCGATGAAGCTCTACTGCTATCAACTATCAAGAATTTTATAAAGCCCTTTAAAGAACAATATAAAAAAATAACGAGCAAAAATAGGGAGATTAAAGAACATAATGCGGTCGTACATGAAATTTATATAAAAATTAAAAATAAAGAAGCAACTCTGCAAAAATCAACAGACTCGAAGCCTAAAGAATCTAGTCCAAAGTCTACTGAAAATAGTGCTGTACCAGTAGAAATGAAGCAGGTGGCCATTCAGAAAAATATGGCTCCACAAGAAAAGCCGATTACAGTGATTAAGAAGCGAAAGTTTGCTTTAAACAAAGAAAAGTAAATTTTAATTTAAAAATACAAAGAAAAAGCCCATCGAGTATTGAAACTCGACGGGCTTTCGCTTTATATTCAGCGGTACGCAGTTATTTGATGCTTCAACATCAAGTAACGAAGATCAGCGGAGTACCACCTCGCACTGATTTCACACTAAGGCTTGTACCTGAACTCTATTTTCACAATAAACAGTGTTTATATCAAGCCTCAAAATGATAAGTCTTCGTTAATTCGTGTTTTAAATCGTCAAATAAGTATCCTAGATCGAGCTTTGCCCGCTTCTGCGTGTCCGTTTTACGGTCGGCATGCAGTACGTGTGGTAGGAATAAGTGTCACTGGCGTATTGTAGCTATAGTCGAAAGGCT
>Ga0256409_1000642_pt1 | contig 18063 bp, 16 predicted proteins | sample PhySR1_FD_185981 | JGI IMG/M metagenome (GOLD analysis project Ga0256409, IMG submission 185981) | Leaf surface microbial communities from sunflower plants in UC Gill Tract Community Farm, Albany, California, United States - DLSL S.R1 | ecosystem: Host-associated > Plants > Phyllosphere >...
AATCCTGAGTACGCCCCGATTTACCCGGAGGAGCTGCAGCTGCTCGGCGTGGTGACGTGGTTCTTCAACAGCACGCGGGCGCGCAGGAGGTAACCATGCCCATGTTCGGACTGGCGGACGTGAACTCATTTTACGCCAGCTGTGAGGCGCTGTTCCGCCCGGACCTGCGCGATAAGCCCGTCGTGGTGCTTTCAAATAACGACGGCTGCGTTATCGCACGCAGCGCCGGTGCCAAAAAACTCGGCATCAAAATGGGCGCACCGTGGTTCCAGATAAAGACGCAGGATTACGCGGAGCGCGTGCATGTCTTCAGCTCAAATTATGCCTTATATCATAGCCTTAGTACGAGAGTGATGACGGCACTGGAGGAAATGACGCCACGGGTCGAGCAGTATTCCATCGATGAGATGTTCCTTGACCTGACCGGCATCGACGGCTGCGAGGACTTCGAGCATTTTGGCCGGCGCCTGCGCGCGCACGTGCTGGCCACCACGGGCCTGACCGTGGGCGTCGGCATGGGACCGACAAAAACCCTGGCGAAATCCGCGCAGTGGGCAGGCAAAGAGTGGAAGCAGTTCCGCGGCGTGCTGGCGCTCACGCCGGGCAATCCGAAACGCACTGAAACGCTGCTGGCCAGTCAGCCCGTTGAGGAAGTCTGGGGCGTTGGCCGTCGCATTGGTAAAAGGCTGAACGTCATGGGCATCACCAACGCCCTGCAGCTGGCGCGCGCGCACCCGGCCCTCATCCGCAAGGACTTTAACGTGGTGCTGGAGAGAACCGTGCGCGAACTGAACGGCGAATCCTGTATTCCGGTTGAGGAACTGCCACCGGCCAAACAGCAGATTTGCTGCTCGAGGTCCTTCGGTGAACGCATCACTTCGAAGGTGGCCATGCAGCAGGCACTCTGCCAGTACGCGACGCGTGCGGCAGAAAAACTGCGGGGAGAGCGTCAGTTCTGCAGGCGTGTCCTCGTTTTTATCCGGACGTCGCCCCATGCCGTCGGTGAGGTATTTTACGGCAACTCCGCAGGCGAAAAGCTCTGCATGCCGACTCAGGACACGCGCGACATTATTGAAGTGGCCATGCGCAGCCTGGATCGTATCTGGCTGGAAGGCCGGCGTTACATGAAAGCCGGCATCATGCTGGATGACTTCACACCCAACGGCGTCTCTCAGCTGAGTCTTTTTGACGATGCACAGCCCCGGGCCAACAGTGCTCAGCTTATGAAGGCACTTGATGGTATCAATCAATCCGGGCTGGGCAACGTGTGGTTTGCAGGACAGGGAATAAGTACCGAATGGAAGATGAAGCGTGAGATGCTTTCACCTGCCTGGACGACCCGCTGGGATGACATCCCTGTTGCACACCTCAGGTAATCCTCGCCCCAATCTGGACGTTCAGGTTATTCTGTCCAGTGCGCGATAAAAAAGGGGCGAAGCCCCTTCCCCGTCTGATTAGTACGCCCAGACTACGGCGATATACTTGCCGCTGAACAGTATGCGATAGGCACAGCTATCGTTCACAAGTTCAGCTCCGTTTAGATGAATGACCAGTAACATGGACACCTCCCTAATTGCCGTTCCATCACGGCAGGACATAGCCACACGTTTGTAGGACTACATGGTATTTATCAGGAAGTCTGTCAGCGGGTAGAAAACGCCCTAAAACTGCATATTTTGTTCATCCCCGCGCACATTAGACGTAACCGTCATTTTGTCCAGATCAAAAATAAGCCGTGGTGATACGCTCTGGAGGCATAACTAAAATGTTGGCTCAGTTTTCAATGTTGTAAGCCTGAGCAAAGACACGAAGAACATGGACCATACGTCGGGCATCATGAGAATCAGTTATATCATTTGGGTGATCGTATCTAGACAGGTGAAGCATATCAGCAAGTTCTTCTAGCAATGGATACTTGCCCGATTCAATCAAAACCCTATACAGATAACGACAGGTATCTATATTGTGATCACCTGTTTTGTCTGGTTCGTTATGAAGCTTAACTCTCGCCACAAAAGGCTCCTTTGATCGTTTAATGCGTTAAAACTACTATACCGGTAGTCAACTCATAGATCTTCATCATTACTCACCTGCAATTTGGACACACAGGTAATTCTGTCCAGTGCCGGCATTCTGTCCAGTAAATCTGGTGGTACACTTACAGTTTGCAAGCAGTAAAAATCAATTCCAGAAAGGGTCAGCTTCCCAACCTTGAGGAAAGCCGGTTTCTGCCATATAAAGCTGTGCCGCATGGCTACCAGCAAATAGACGCAGAAGGTCGCCTTTTAAGTCAATACCGCTCAGGCCAAGTGACTTAATCATTTTGTGTACTACGCAGATCGACAGGTAGGGGCGGTATTGGTGAGTTTCAGAGATGCTTAGTTCCCCGGCTATCTGGCTCGGAGCTGCAAGTTTGGCATTCCATAGACGGCTATGATGCGCACACCGGTTCCGAATGTCACGTAGGCGTCGAACCCAGTTGGTAAGCACCTTAATGTCATTCGCGCCAAACTCTTTCGCTAGGTTATCTAATAGAGTGTTAGCAGGAGTAGCTAAGCGGCGGAAATAGCCATGATCGATAGCGTCAAATATCCTGAACAGGCAACCAATAGTTATTACTTCGCTTGCTATCCAGAAAGGGGGAAGATCCGTGAACTGTGGATGTATGTTGTTGTGGTACTTACTGCGATAATTTCGGGCGTAAAGCTCTCCTTCTTCGCTAAAGCTGCTCTGAATTTTTCTACGCGTACTGTCTATGTAACCAGAACCTTTCTTCGTGAAGAAATATTTGTCATCCAGATACCAAAATGGATTATTTGAATATGCAGACAGCGCGTGATCGAGCCTGCTTCTGAGTTTGACTTCTAGCCGCGCGATCACGGCAAACAACAGCATGCGAAGTTTTTCGTCAAAACGGTAAAGCTCAACGCCATATTCAAAATATTCATCCTTTCTGTAATGTTTACCGCCCGGGCTAGCAGCGTCTAACAGGGGGTGAAGATAAATTTTGAAATGGTAGTAGCTTATCTGACTCAGCGTATTCTCTGCTTCAGACTCATCAAGAAACTCTAGCTGTTTACTCTTGAGGTCGTTAATCAGATCGGCGGGAGTGCGGTAAGGCTTGCTGTAAAGGGTTGTTGGCATCATGACATCATCCCTGAAGTTGCAAAAAAAAAGCCCACTAACTTCCCCGAAGGGTTGTTGCAGGCATCATTGATATCAATACTACTCTGTTTGACGGCATCGTCAACGAGAATTACTCAAAAAGGAGCAATCTCCACGCCAGCATGGACGTTCCGGTTATTCTGTCCATTACCCACACCCTTATCCACCGTTTCTGTGGATGACCCACACATGGTGCCTCGGGCAGCTTACCGGCACACAACTATTGTGTGTGGGGTGCCGCAAGCGCCCTACCCTGCTGCCACCACTCGCGCAAAACGTGCTGTTTCACCTGGACGGAACGGCACATTCGGAAATAATGTCCAGTGACGACTCCCGGCAGATCGGAATCATTTTTAAGTGGGCACCCAATCCGCTCAGGCATGTCGTAATACAACTAAAATGATTTCAAAGTAATATTAAATCAATATTTTTTTAATGTCACTTAAACAGTTAATGACAATGGTTGGCATTAAGAGAGTATTCATGCCATACCTGTCAACTGGCCAGAATCCTGACTAAACATACCTGAGGAGAGTCTCCGGTTCTGTGCTGAGAAGGAAACGGCTATCATTCAGGACGTAATTGCGAAGGAAATGGGGATGCGCCGTCAGAAGGCTTTAGCTCATTTCTGACGCCATCCTGTGCAGTACGGGTGGGATTAAAAGCAGCAGGGAAAGGGATTAGAAATGGCGGGCTGGTATTGATCTGCGCAGCGGCTTTCAGGCCTCAGTCTTTCGGACCAGAGCGTGTCATCAGTACCGCCTTCTGACACGTGAACATCATGCACGGATACACGAGCTCATGACATCGTAACGTGCTGACAACAGAGACAGGACGTTTCTGCATTCAACCAGATAGCGGTCAGGTTTAACGGCGCGGCATTTCATAAGCTGCCAGGATACGGGATTTCTGACCGGTTATCCCACTACACTTTAGAGGAACACCGTTTGCAGGTAAGCAGCAGCATCGCTCAGAGAATGCTGCATTATCAGTTCTCGGGCGGCGGCGCGCGGTCAGTGTGCTGCACCAGAAAAAGACACTAATACGATACTCACTCAATATCTTATCAAAATCATAGCTGTATTATTTGAATATCATATTAATATCAATCTAGTATGCCAACCTCATCCGCCTACCTGCGCACCTTTATCCAGCAGCTGCCGTACCGCCATCCGTATCAGTGCAGCACGGGACAGCCCTTCATGCTGAGCAAGGTCGTCCAGCTGAGCAATGATGGTGGTATCAAACGTGACCGTGATCTGCTCGCGCTGGCCTTTTTTGACGCCACGCTTTTCCGCTTTTTTTCCGTCGGGAGCGTCATTGATGAATCTTTCAATCTGCGCCTGCTCCTGCGGCGGCGCAGTTGATGTTTTGGGTTTGGAAGTAATAGCCATTAAACATCGCCTCAATACTTAAGTAATATTACAATAATATCACATCAATCTTTAAATACGATAGAAATGAGTTTTTCAAGCTCGTCCTTGGCTGGCTTTTCATACGCTTTCAGCTTCAGCTCAACAACAGAACGGCCGCTGCCGGCGGCGTTGGCAAAGGCCTTACGCATGTGCAGGAGGTGGTCCAGAACGGGGATCTCGTCCGCATATTCAGACATGGCCGCAACCATATCCTGATTGTCTTTACTGCGCGGGTTAACGTCAGCCCTGTTGAGAATCGAAAACGCCGGGAAATGTTCACGGATGCTCCGGGCTTCCTGCATCATTTTCACCACGTCTTCCATCGCCCAGGCTTCAAAGCTGCCAGGCACAAACGGAACCAACGCGTAATCGGTTAGCGTCAGTGCAGCCCTCATGGCAGTCGAGTCACGGCCGCCACACTCAATAATGACGTCATCGAAGTTATCTTTCTGCTGCAGTACCTGGGTTCTCAGAACGGGGCCGTCCGGGAAGTGTGAGCAGGCGATGCCGGGCTGTAAGTTTGCTTCAGAACGGATCAGGATTGCCGTCTGTGACGATCCCTGCTTGTCGCCGTCAACCAGCCAGACCTTCTTGCCCTGAAGCGCACGGGCGACAGCGATGTTAACTGCCAGCGTCGATTTGCCCACGCCACCCTTGGTATTCACGATTGTCAGAATCATATCAGCCACACCTCATTTTAATATTAATTCAATAGTAATCTGGATTTCTTAACCTGGGGACGATTGTAATAGAGAAGAATCCACAAAACAATCACAACAACATCATAACGATACTTTTTTAATATTAAAGTAATATCCAACTGACATGTGAAGTCAGTTTCTGATTGTCAGGAAAGGGGAGGGTGCTACAGAAAAGGCAGGCGCGGTCGATACTTTAAAAGGTTTACTCACCGCTGCGCTGATGCTTGTAGTATCGCAGTAACAGCAGAGGGTTGTGGTGCCGTTTAGCAAACAACATTTTCACGACGATAAGGAAATACTCATAAAAAATTCCAAGTTCAACTACGACAGCGTTTACGGCTTCATTCGCTATTTTTATATTTCTGCGTTGCCCGGCTGAACTGCACGCTAATGCCGTGCAGTTCAGTTTCCAGGTCCTGACAATTTACCCTTTAATACTCTTCAACATACCCACGGCTTCAGTACCCGGCATCTGAAACTGCACCCGGTGCCGGGCGGCCACGTCCAGCGAAAACACTCTTGTGTAAATCTCCGTCGACTTCGCGCTCCTGTGGCCGAGCAGGCTCTGCAGCGCCTTGAGCGGCGTGCCGGCGTACAGCATGTGCATGGCGTAGCTGTGCCGGAAGGTGTGCAGGGTGACCGGCACAGAGAAACGGACCCCCTCTGACGCCGCCGCTTCGGTGGCCTCGTTCAGCCAGGTGCGCGCCGTCCGGTCGGTGATGTCCCACAGACGCACCCGCTCCGTGCGCCCCGTCTTTTCGCTCCGGCGCTCAATGGGTATGCGCAGGGTGGCGATCATCATCTCCAGCTGCGTCACGTACTGCGCGTCGGACAGCGGCACCAGACGGTGGAGCACGACGCCGGCGGCACGGCGTCCGGCCCGGTGGTCCGCCTTATCCTCGCGCTGCTTGAGCGTGGCGAGCTGCACGAACGGGTACTGCTGGCGCAGCAGAAAGTCTCCCCGGGTGAGCGCCAGCGCCTCGCTGATGCGCGCGCCGGTGTTCCACAGCGTGGTGAACAGCATCTTGCGCCGCAGGTCGGGCATGAAGTGGAGCAGGGCGCTGACCTCCGGCGCCAGCAGGTACTTCGGCAGGTCGTCAACCAGCGCGGCCATCTGGCGCAGCGCCAGCGCCGCGGGATAGTCGATGGCGACCGGCAGCTGGGCCGCCTGAAACTGTCCCCCAACCGGAAGGTTCATCACAGACGTGGTCATAGGCTGTCTCCGCAGCCCGGGTTATTTTTGGTTTGTTTACTCATCGTGTTCTTAATCTCAATTCGGGCCAGTTCCTGTTTTTGAAGAATGGCCACCGGCAGCCTGGCGGTGGGGCGATCGTAAGGCGTGGCAGGTAGCAGACTGCCTCCCTGACTGTGTGATGTGTCGTGCTTCAGGGAACGGTCCCCCGCAGGTTGTCCTGACGCTGTGTCAGGTTCTTCAGCTGGCTTTCCGCCATGAAAAAATCCCCGTTATCCAAGTAATCGCGGATGCGCAGCAGCTGCGCCTCACGTTCCGGGTACTTCACGCTTCCGGCGTCAGCGGCAGTGAGCAGCGCTTTCAGTTCTTCAGGCAGCCCGCTGCGCAGGTTGTCCTGGCGCTTTATCAGGTTTTCGAGCTGGCTTTCTGCCGTAAAAAAATCCCCGTTCTGCAGGTAACTTCTGATGCGCAGCAGCTGCGCGTCACGCTCCGGAAATTTCACACTCCGGGCTTCAGCTGTAATGAGCAGCGCCTTCAGTCTTGTCGTCAGGCCGCTGCGCAGGTTGTCCTGCCGCTGCGTCAGGTTTTTTATCTGCCTTTCTGCCGTGAAGAAGTCACCGTTCTGCAGGTAACCTCTGATGCGAAGCAGCTGCGCTTCGCGTTCCGGGTAATCCACCCTGCCTGCACCTGCGGCGGTCAGTGCCGCCTGAAGAGGCTCAGGCAGCTGTGCGGTGTTGATGCCCTGATTCATGGTCTGCTTCCTCTGCTGTGATGACATTTCCGGGCCGCGTCTGCGTTATCCACAGAAACGGGGGATAAAAACTGTATAACCGGCAGGAGGCACTGAACTGACCGCGCAGTGACAGAAAGCACGGTAAAAGTCACTCTGGAAAATAATTACCTTCGCAATTACCGCACACCCTCACCGGCAAGATCCGAGTATTTCCGGAAAACGCAGTAACCGGAAGCCTAGCACGGCGTCGGGGTGGGGAAAAGCCCTCCACTGTCGAAGCCAGTTGCCGTCCTTACCCCATATCTTGTGTGCAGGTTAGCTGACATAGCCACCATATGTAGTGGTGTGCGCAGAAAGCCGCCACCGGCGCCGGAAGATCCGGTTCTGTCATAAAACGGATCCGAGTGAAAAGAAGGAGGAGTTAAAGAGATTAGCCGTTTATCCAAACACCAGCAGGGTTCCTAGTTTCATGATGAAGAATGTAGCTCTTTGTAGTACAGGCCTCTCCCCCGCTCCGCTCTTTTGTTATAAACAAGGTAATTCCAAACGCCTCCTGAAAATTTTCACTAAGACGTGATGTTCCTGTGGTGCACCGATTAAGGCTGGATTATGATTGAGTGTACATCGCAGGACACGGGGAAATATAAAATGAAAGGATCTGAGTGGAATAAATGGGATTTGCATATTCATAGTCCCATGACATGGCTGAATAATAATTTTGGTGAAAAGACATCAGTTTCAGATTTTGTCAGAATACTGGGAAAAACGGGGCTATCTGTTATCGGGCTGACGAATTATTTTTTCTTCGCCGATAATGAGATAGAAATAATACGCGATGAAATTTCCAAGCAAAATTTAGACATAACTGTCCTTCCAAACATTGAACTTCGTGTTGCTCAGGCAAATAAAAAAGGAGAGTGGATAAATATACACCTGCTTTTTTCAGAGAAAATATCCACACAAAGAATTAATGATGCTCTTTCTTCTCTTTCCATAGTCTCGACTACCGCAGGCGGAAAAAAAGTATTTTGCAGTCAGCGTAGTATTGACCAGCTCGGGAAAAATATTGAGGTAATTACCGTTGATTATGGAACAGTACTGGAACATATGAGAGCACAGTTCTCGCTTTTCAGTGAAATGATTGTGGCAGTCTGCCCTAATGGCTATGGCGGCTTTCGTGCCGGTGCTGAAGGCCGTTCGCACGAGATTGCCACCGAGTTCGATAAAGACGGACATATTGTGCTTGACGGATCTGAAATGAAGGGAGCGCTGGGTACACGAGCCCATTTCCTCGACAGCGGTCGTTATGCCGGGGCAATTGCCATGCCGGTTTTTCGCTGCTCGGACGCGCACGATCTAGATAAAATAGGCACTATGTTCAGCTGGGTGAAGGCCAGGCCAACCTTTGAGGGGCTTCGCCAGACTCTTATCGAGCCTGAATCGCGGCTGATACTTGAAGAGGACTGGCTACAGCGACGTACTGCGAAAGTGCATTTCAGCAGGATAGAGGTCGAGGGTAAAATTTTTGACGGACAGGAAATCCGCTTCAAGAAGCTTTCCATCCCGCTGAGTGAGGACATGGTCGCTATTATCGGCGGACGGGGCACCGGCAAGAGCCTGATTCTGGATGGCCTGCAGTCGCGGTTTACGCCATCACGCCCCGGAAATGTACCCGCACGACGGGTGTCTCCGGAACGGCTCTGTGTTCAGCTCAGCAAAACAGACGGGGAGTTCAAGGAGTTTGACGGAACAGATAACTCTTACAGCTACCTTCACGTTTCTCAGGGTGAAATTAAGGACCTATGTCAGGACCCTGAAAAAATCAGCGATGAGATAAAGAAAATGCTCCGCCTTCCTCCCCAGTCCTTCCCGGTACTGCTAAGAAACGAGCTGGAAGCTAACCTGAATGAATTCCGCAATCTGTTCGAATTCTTCAATCTTAGAAATGAGAAAGGTCAGTTTATAAACCGGGAAGAATACCATGTTTCGACGATTGCTACTGTGCAGAAGCATATTGACACGCTTACCAGCGAGAAAAATCGCGAGCTAATTAAAACATTTCAAGAAAATGGAAAAAAACTTTCTGAAATCGACTCGCAATTAAATGGGTTGAATAACCTCCTTAAACAACTATCAGTTAGGGAGTGTGAGCTAAACGGTCACATTGACTTGATAAGTACTAAAGGAAATAAAGATCACACCATACCACATGTAAGTTTCGAACCACAGCGCGAGGCCATAAATAATAAAATTATACTTGCAAAGTCAGAATGTGAAAGAACGGAAGCGGTTAATCAGAATATTATTAATCAGTTCCGGCAGCAGGGAATTAAACAGGACATCTCTGGTCTTCTGGATAAAGTCAGTGAATATCAGCAGAGGATTAACCGTGCTGAACTCGATCGCGAAGAGTCGCAGCGCAGACTTGAACTGGGTAAGAAAAATTTTGAGAGCAGAAAAGAGCTGGTAAACCGTGTTTTATCACATATCCGGACGGAGAAGGGAACAGTTGATGCAGCGTTCAGTACCCTTACAGAAGCTAAGGAGCATTACACCGCCGAACAGCAATCTCTGGTGGCAGAAATCCTGCAGGATATCGAAATTTACGGCAAGGTGACGTTTGACCCTGATGCGTTTTATACGGGTGCTCTGAAGTGCATGAACGGTGGAAAATTCCGCGCAACAAAGGAAGGTGAAACCCAGAGCGACAAAGTCGCGGCAATCTTCAATGTTCACACTGTAGAAGATTATGTCCGGCTGGTCAGCAATGAAAACATCCTGATGGTTCAGGATGACAAACAGGGACCAGTAGCTACGTCTCTAAATAGTCTGCTATGGAAACAGGAATATTTTAATAGTGGAGGGCCACACGCGCTTCTGGCTCATCTGTTCAGTCCGGACAGGATCTCCGCCTATCTGGGCGTCAAGGCGCAGTTTACCTATAAAGGTAAGACCGTTGAGAAGCTGTCTGCCGGACAAAGAGGCACATTTTATGTCTGCCTCAAACTTGCTACCGATCCGTTTGGTTCACCTTTTGTGTTCGACCAGCCCGAGGACGACCTTGATAACGACTTTATCATGCATCATCTCGTTCCACTTTTCCGCAAGATAAAGCAGTACAGGCAAGTCATCATAGTGACGCACAATGCCAATCTGGTAGTGAATTGCGACGCTGAGCAGGTTCTGATTGCAAGCAACAATGACGAGGTAATTACCTACCGCTGCGGGGCGTTGGAAGACGGAGATTTAGCGCACGGCAATACCATGCGTCAATCCATCTGCAATGTGCTTGAAGGCGGACACCTTGCCTTTGAGCAGCGTGAACGTAAATACGGTTTGCTGAGGCCGGTTCACTAGCGTCATCGAATGACGGGCAGTACAGGCTGTCCATCATCCGATAACTGCGGGGTTTATGTATTGTTTGGATTCAGCATTTTCAGATTAACAACGCGGAGATGGTTATGTCGGGTTTAAGCGCTTGGTTGCAGGACAAGGCAAGCGGGGAATTTTTTCTTTTCATTAAGAGACTTTCAGCGAACGATACAGGGGCCACCGGCTCGCATCAGGTCGGGATCTACATTCCTGCAGAGATTGTGGCAATGCTTTTTCCCTCCATCTCTCACACGCGGTCGGAAAATCCTGATACTTATCTGACGGCCACCACGTCTTCACATGAGCGTACTGAACGGAAGGTCAGGGCCATTTACTACAATGGAAAATTTTTTGGTAAAACGCGAAATGAGAAACGGATAACCCGATGGGGTGGTGACAGTCCTCTCCAGGATCCTGAGAATACCGGCGCATTGTCCATTCTCGCATTCAGCAAGAGTGAGTCGAATATCGATGCACAGTCTGTCGATGTATGGGTTTGCGCCTCGGCGGCCGATGAAGATATCGTCGAATCGGTGACGGGCCCGATAATTCCAGGAATATTCTATGCTGGTCACGGGAATGAAGTTCTGGGTGGATTTGCGCTCGCATCAATGGAGGTAAAACATAAATATGTTCTGCCCGATGCGTGGTCATCACGTTTTCCGAGCGGCGCGGAGATCATTAGGTTTGCAGCCGGGCATTATTCACCTGGAGTTACCGATCCAGACGGGCAGATAATGGATCGCCGCAGGACGGAGTACGAAATATTTCTTCTAGTAGAAGAACTGCATGTTCTGGAGATTATCAAGCAGGGTTTTGGTTCCGTAGATGCCTTTATATCCCTCGCAAACTCCGTCAGTAACCGACGTAAATCGCGGGCAGGAAAATCTCTGGAGCTGCACCTAGAGAGGGTATTCATGGAACATGGCCTGACCACCTTCAGCTCACAGGCGGTCACGGAGGGAAACAAGAAGCCTGACTTTTTGTTTCCCTCCGAAGAGGACTACCATGATAAGTCCTTCCCGGACCAACACCTGCGCATGCTGGCAGTTAAAACGACTTGTAAGGATCGCTGGCGACAGGCGCTGAACGAAGCAGATCGCGTGGAGACCATCCACCTTTTCACGCTCCAGGAAGGCGTTTCAGTAACTCAGTACGCTGAAATGCAACAGGAAGGCGTGCAGCTGGTTGTGCCTGCGGCCCTACACTCTAAATTCCCTAAAAGTGTCCAGGAAACACTGATGACGCTTGGCGAGTTTATCAGGGAACTGAACAGTTTATATTCTGAACTCGGCATAATCCCGGCCCGGTCATAACGGCCGGGCGATAAAGCATTAATCCCGGGCTGTCTTCCTGACGGCCTGCTGGATAACCGGTTCCAGCAGTTTGGCTACTGCCTCAAAGACAGGCACCACAACGGAGTTGCCAAACTGACGGTAGGACTGAGTATCTGAGACCGGAATACGAAAAGGTTTTCCGCCAGGAGCCTCAAAGCCCATCAGTCGGGCACACTCACGTGGCGTGAGTCGTCGTGGGCGGCGTTCCTGGTTTTTCTCATCACTGAAATCCGCCTCGCCTGTGGCCATATTCCAGCCCCGGTTAATCAAGATCTCAGATCCATCTTTATGGTAACGTGCAGAAAGGGTTCGGGCCACGCTGTCAGGGTTTTCCGGATCAACAAGTCCAAAGCCGAAGCCGTTTCCTTTTGCCGCGTGTTTTTTTGCATAATTGTACAAATACTCCCACAGACGTGGCGTAAGGATATACTTGGCATCCACCGTCGTGTCCAGCAAATCCCCGAAAGCTGGCCTCTTCGTGGGGAAGAAGCGGCAAATATCGCTCAGGCTGAATCCCTGATGAAGGTTCAGGTCACGCCGAAAGCCAACCAGCACGATACGTTCTCGGTGCTGAGGAAGGAAATTCTTTCCATCGATAACCTTAGGGTCACTTTTACCTGTTGCCGCAGCATCGGAGACTTCATAACCCAGTTCGTCCAGCGCCTCCATGATCACCTTAAACGTTTTGCCTTTATCATGACTCTTTAGGTTTTTGACGTTCTCAAGAACGAACACGGCCGGACGTTTAGCACGGATGATCCTAGCCACATCAAAAAACAGAGTTCCCTGCGCTTCACATTCAAAGCCGTGAGCGCGGCCGAGGGCATTTTTCTTGCTGACGCCGGCAAGGCTGAAAGGCTGACACGGGAAACCGGCAAGCAGTACATCATGGTCAGGGATACTGTTATCAATGTTCTGGTAGGCCGATTCCTCGTTGACTTCCAGTTGGTCACTTAATGTTATTTCGCGTATGTCGTGGTTAAACCGGTGAGCCTCTTCATCGTTGTACCAGTTAGCTTTGTAGGTACGTACAGCCTCCTTGTTCCACTCGCTGGTAAACACGCACTGACCACCAATCCCTTCAAAGCCCTTGCGTATGCCACCAATGCCGGCAAAAAGGTCTATAAAACGGAAACTGTAATGCGGGTGATGCGAGGGGGCTTCGGGCAACATCTTTTTGAGCAGGGACTCCTCGGTTGAAGTCAGGGATTTTGGGCTGCATTTACCGTTTACCCAGCGGTTCAGCGTCTCACGCGTCCATTCATTCATTCCTAAGCTTCGCAGTAATTCTGCGACGTATTTCTGGTCGTAGATCTCAAGAACACGTCCGATAAGTCTACGGTCTTGCTCCTGACGCGTAATTGATTCGGCTTCAGCCTGTTTAATCAGGTCTTGTGCGACGGCTTCAAATTCTGACATTTTCCCTCCTAGGCTTTATGAGTGAAAATGTATCACTCATTTAACCCAGTTAAAAGCATTTGTCTGTTTATTTATCCAGTAAGTCTTGTTAGCACACTAAGCCCTCAAGGTGGGGTTGTACGCCGGAACCGCCGAAATTTGCGCTACCGGTGTCGGCTGGACTGTTACAAAAACGACCGGTTACGGACACCACCTGCGATACATGTCCAAAACTTAGTGAAAACAGTTTTGGACATGCGCTATAATTCGGACACCCATTTCGTACGGAAAACCACTCAATGTCACGAGTTTTTGCATACTGCCGGGTTTCCACCCTTGAACAGACAACTGAAAATCAGCGCCGGGAAATTGAAGCGGCCGGGTTTGCCGTTCAACCCCGGCGCATGACTGAGGAGCAAATCAGCGGTTCGGTGGCCGCAGGTGAACGGCCCGGTTTTGCCCGGTTACTCGATCGCATGGAAAATGGCGATGTGCTGATTGTGACCAAGCTTGATCGCCTGGGCCGTGACGCAATGGACGTGCGTAAGACAGTGGAGCAGCTGGCATTGTCCGGTATTCGCGTTCACTGCCTCGCCCTGGGCGGCGTGGACCTGACCAGTGCGGCCGGAAAGATGACCATGCAGATTATTTCGGCCGTTGCTGAGTTTGAGAAAGACCTGCTGATTGAGCGCACGCATTCAGGTCTGGTGAGGGCCAGAGCAGCGGGCAAACGGTTTGGCCGCCCCCCGGCGCTCAACCAGGAACAGCGGCAGGCAGCGCTTGAAATGCTGAGGACGGGTACCCGTATCAGCGCCGTTGCCCGCGAGCTGGGTACCTCACGACAGACCATCATGCGCCTGCGTGACGATGCGGTCAGTCCGGAGTGACCAGAGAGGTGGGGGAGGGGGGCTGACCAGGCCGATAGGTACATTCAGGCCACACGTACACCCCCATGATGTCCGCTTACAGCGGCCTGTGATAACATGCCCGGGTCATATTTCAGAGCCAGGGCTGATGAAGAAGAAAAGCACAACCACACCTCATGACGCCACGTTCCGGCAGTTTCTGACTCAGCCGGATATCGCACGTGATTTTATGGAAATCCACCTGCCGGCAGAGCTGCGCGCCATCTGCGATCTCAGCACGCTGAAGCTGGAATCCGGCTCTTTCGTCGAGGACGATCTCCGTCAGTACTTCAGCGACGTTCTTTACAGCCTGAAAACCGCTGTCGGTGATGGCTACGTTCACGTCCTCATCGAGCATCAGTCTTCGCCCGACAGGCATATGGCTTTTCGTCTGGTCCGCTATGCGGTGGCAGCCATGCAGCGCCACCTGGAGGCGGGGCATAAAAAACTGCCCCTGGTGATACCGGTGTTGTTCTATACGGGTAAACGCAGCCCGTATCCTTATTCCACCCGGTGGCTGGATGAGTTTGACGACCCGGAGCTGGCAGGCAGACTCTACGGTGGTGCCTTCCCGCTGGTTGACGTTACAGTGATCCCGGATGACGAAATAGCAGACCACCGCAGTATGGCCGCCCTGACCCTGCTGCAGAAACATATTCACCACCGGGACCTGGCAGAACTGGTTGAACGGCTGGCACCCATTTTACTGGCCGGATACCTGTCTTCATCGCAGGTGATATCGCTGGTACACTATATCGTGCAGGCTGGCGAAACGTCCGACGCTGAAGCCTTTGTACGCGAACTGGCACAGCGTGTGCCGCAACACGGAGACGCACTCATGACCATTGCACAACAGCTTGAACAGAAGGGCATCGAGAAGGGCAGAGCAGAGGGTATTCAGCTCGGCGAACAACGTGGAATTAAAAAAGGACGTTCAGAGGGGGAGCGCCAGGCAACCCTTAAAATAGCCCGTACCATGCTACAGAACGGCATTGACCGCAGTTCCGTCATAAAAATGACAGGTCTGACTGAAGACGACCTGGCGCAACTCCGCCACTAATCATCCTTTTCTGACACTCCCTGTCTGGCTATCAGCGTAAACTGGTGAGGCAGGGAGTCATCCTGTGCTGACTCTGCCTGCCACACTCGTTAAGCAGCGCCACCACGCCATCAACGTTGCCCGTCAGATGTGCTGTCAGCGGGTTTATCTGCCGGCCCTTGTCGTCAAAGGCCATATCGAGGCTGGTGCGTGACAGGTAAATGCCGTTCACACCGTCACTGAGCGCCACAGCATATCTGTCTGACCACTCCCTGTCGCCCAGCAGGCGGTAAGTCCATTGCATGCCTTTGGCCGTCTGTAAGCGTCACATCTAGACCGTCTGTGCAGCGGGCTCCGGTTCCGGGAAAATAGTGTCCATTATATTTTTTTAATGGACACTACCGCGTGAAACACCGGACATGGCTCCTTGAGGTACTTCGCCTCCACTTTGAAGAACAACTGCCGCGTATCGAGGCCGGACGCAGGCTGGGTATCCCCAAAACCACGGCCTGCGATCTCTTTGTTCGCTTCAGGAAAGCTGGTCTCTCCTGGCCCCTGCCGCCACGAATAAACGCCAAAAATCTGGATAAGCGCCTTTACCGACAGGCATCACGAAAATCGTCCGTTCTTCCCGCAGCCCCTGCCCCCTGCGAAATCCCGGTTGCCCGTAAACGGCCCCGCCGGCCCAACTTCCCCCGCGCCTTCAAAATCGCCATGGTGGAGCAGTCGATGCAGCCCGGCGTCAGCGTGGCTCAGCGTGCCCGCGAAAATAACATTAATGACAATCTCCTGTTCAACTGGCGACGTCGTTATCAGCAGGAGCTGTCAGGGACTCCGGCCAGCACGCCAGCACTGAGCCCCGTGACGCTGGCCGCTACCGAAATACCGGTAAGTCCGCTGGCACCATCTGCGAAAGAGTCTCCCTGCTGTGAGCTGGTCCTGCCCGCCGGCACACTACGCATCGTCGGAAAACTGACACCGGAGCTGCTGCAGACGCTCATCCGGGAAATGCAGGGAGGGGGTCTGTGATATCACTCCCCGCGGGCTCACGCATCTGGCTGGTTGCCGGCGTGACGGATATGCGCTGCAGCTTCAACGGGCTGGCGTCGAAGGTGCAGAACGCGCTGCGGGATGACCCGTTCAGCGGGCATCTGTTCATCTTCCGCGGCCGTCGCGGCGACATGATAAAGGTGCTGTGGGCGGACCGGGACGGCCTGTGCCTGTTCACCAAACGGCTGGAGCGGGGGCGCTTCGTGTGGCCGGTGACCCGCGACGGTAAGGTGCACCTGACGCCGGCGCAGCTGTCGATGCTGCTGGAAGGCATTAACTGGCAGCATCCGCAGCGGACGGAACGCCCTGGCCTGCGGGTATAACCTGCGCTAAAGTGGGCTCATGGACACCTCCTACCCCGATGAAAACGCCCGGCTCAGGGCACAGCTGCAGGAGCAGCAAACGACCATCCGCAAAATGGCGGAGTATAACCGCCTGCTCTCGCAGCGGGTGGCGGCGTACGCCAGCGAAATCAACCGGCTGAAGGCGCTGGTTGCTAAATTGCAGCGCATGCAGTTCGGCAAAAGCTCCGAAAAGCTGCGTGAGAAAACAGCGCGCCAGGTCCGAGAGGCGGAGGAGCGCATCGGCGCCCTGCAGGAGGAGATGGCGGTGGTGCTGGGTGAGCAGCACGACCCGGTACTCCCGCAGCCGCTGCGCCAGTCTTCCGCCCGCAAGCCGCTACCCGCCTCGCTTCCCCGCGAAACCCGCTCGCTGCCGCCGGCAGAAACCGCCTGCCCGGAATGCGGCGGCGAGTTCACTGCGCTGGGCTGCGACGCGTCGGAGCAGCTGGAGCTCATCAGCAGCGCCTTCAGGGTTATCGAAACGCAGCGGCCGAAGCTGGCCTGCTGCAGCTGTGACCACATCGCACAGGCCCCCGCGCCGTCAAAACCCATCGAGCGCAGCTACGCAGGCCCCGGCCTGCTGGCCCGCATCGTCACGTCGAAGTTCGCAGAGCACACGCCGCACTACCGCCAGTCGGAAATATACCGCCGTCAGGGCGTGGAGCTGAGCCGGGCGACGCTGGGGCGCTGGTCCGGTGCGGTCAGTGAGCTGCTGGAGCCGCTGTACGACCTGCTGCGTCAGTACGTGCTGATGCCGGGTAAGGTGCACACCGACGATATCCCTGTGCCGGTGCAGGAGCCGGGCAGCGGTAAAACGCGCACGGCGCGGCTGTGGGTCTACGTGCGGGACGACCGCAACGCCGGTTCGCAGCTGCCGCCCGCGGTGTGGTTCGCGTACTCGCCGCACCGCAGGGGAGTCCATCCACAGCAGCACCTTGCCGGATACGGCGGTATCCTGCAGGCGGACGCGTACGGCGGCTATAACACGCTGTACGAAGACGGCCGCATCACGGAAGCGGCCTGCATGGCCCATGCCCGCCGAAAAATCCACGACGTTCACGCCCGCACGCCGACAGATATCACCACCGAAGCGCTGAGGCGCATCGGTGAGCTGTATGCCATCGAGGCGGAGATACGCGGCAGCCCGGCAGGCGGGCGGCTGGCAGTACGCAAGGAGCAGGCTATCCCGCTGATGCAGTCGCTGTACGACTGGATACAGGTGCAGATGACGGTGCTGTCGCGCCACTCGGATACGGCGAAGGCGTTCGCGTACCTGCTGAAGCAGTGGGACGCGCTGAACCTTTACTGCAGCAACGGCTGGGCGGAGATAGACAACAACATCGCGGAGAACGCGCTGCGCGGCGTTGCCCTGGGCCGGAAAAACTGGCTGTTCGCCGGTTCAGACGCGGGCGGGG
>Ga0256409_1000647_pt1 | contig 17824 bp, 13 predicted proteins | sample PhySR1_FD_185981 | JGI IMG/M metagenome (GOLD analysis project Ga0256409, IMG submission 185981) | Leaf surface microbial communities from sunflower plants in UC Gill Tract Community Farm, Albany, California, United States - DLSL S.R1 | ecosystem: Host-associated > Plants > Phyllosphere >...
CCGGCTGCCTGCGCGCCCCGCTGTGCGGGGTGCCTTCGTCACGCCCTGCGGCCGACGGACCGTCCGGACTCGCCATCCCTGGCTCGTACCGTCCTTTCGCCGACGTCCTGTCGGCTCATCCTGGCCTCCGGTTGTTCCTCAGCGCTTCGGACGCCTCTGGGAAACCCCCTGCCGGTGGGTTTGTCACCCGGACTGGCTGGGCTCCGGCCGCTGAAAGCGGGAAAAGATTCATAAGGTTTCGCTTTGTAGCGGGCTTGCACTGAGCGGTTTCGCCTGCAAGGCGATGGGGCGTCTTAGTTCACTTAGCCGCGCGTTAGCGCTGAGAGGGTTACGCCCGCCAGGCGATGGGGAGTTTCAGGTTGCCTGTGCAGGCGGACGCGTCAAGGGGCGGACGCCCGCCCCTTAACAATCCCGGCGTCCGGCTGCCTGCGCGCCCCGCTGTGCGGGGTGCCTTCGTCACGCCCTGCGGCCGACGGACCGTCCGGACTCGCCATCCCTGGCTCGTACCGTCCTTTCGCCGACGTCCTGTCGGCTCATCCTGGCCTCCGGTTGTTCCTCAGCGCTTCGGACGCCTCTGGGAAACCCCTGCCGGTGATTTCTTTGTGTTTTCTTTAGTGCAGCGTTGTCTGGTGACCCGAAAGCCAGTCTCAATTCCGGAATCTCACCGCAACACTCTTAGTGACCTGAAAACGAGATAACAGCGGTTAGGATCGAATGCCACTCTGTCTGCCGACCCGATAGCAAAGACAATCCCAAAAACCCACAGCGATAAAGTACCCGACATAACAAGAAGAGATAACAGCGGGTAGGTTGAATAACATTCGGTCTGCTGAGCCAAAAGTCAGAGGCAATCCCAAAAAACCACAGCGATAAAGTACCCGACATAACAAGAAGAGATAACAGCGGGTGGGTTGAATAACATTCGGTCTGCTGAGCCAAAAGTCAGAGGCAATCCCAAAAAACCACAGCGATAAAGTTCCCGACATAACAAGAAGAGATAACAGCGGGTAGGTTGAATAACATTCGGTCTGCTGAGCCGAAAGTCAGAGGCAATTCCCAAAGTTACAGCGACAGCGAACCCAACATAAAAAGAAAAGATAACAGCGAGGGGGTGGGGAGGCCGTCAGAACCGCTGAGCGGATGAGGGATTTCAGGACGAGCGACAGGGATGTCGCGAAGAGGCGGGTTCGCGCCATGGATGGCGCGTCCCGCTGGTCCGTGAGAAATCCTGAAGTAGCGAAGGAACCGCGAAGCGGCGGTGAAGCAGGCCGGAGCCCGGGGTCAAGGGGGCGCGGCGACTGGCGCCCCCTTGTCGGTCGCCTGCAGAGGCGAATCTGAAACTGCCTGGCTTACCAGGCGAACGAAACCTTCTCATAGCCCGTTCGCGCAGCGAACCATCCCAGCTTCAGCACCGCACCTCAGCCCGTTCGCGCAGCGAACAATCTCGCGAACGCCCCTTACCCTATGGTCATCAGGCTCGCATTACCGCCTGCCGCAGCGGTATTCACACTCAGCGAACGCTCAATCAGCAGACGTTCCAGCAGCAGATTGGTCTCGCCGCGGGCAAAGCCCTGCACCGACACAATCGCGCCTTCACGTGCGGCAATCTGTTCACACAGGGTACGTAACTGATCGGCATCACCGTGATAGATCACCGCATCAAACTCTGCCGCTAACGGGTCACGCGCCAGCGTGATGCGCGCTTTCACTGCATCCGGCAGCGAGGCCAGCAGGGCGCGATGCAGCTCATCATCCTGCCACAATGCTTTACTGCCGACGCTGGTCACCGCGGCCAGCTGGATTAACGCATCCTGCTCGTTATCAGCCAGACAGAGCACCTGATCACGCGGCAACAGTGAGAAGGTATTGCGCTCGCCTGTCGGGCCAGGCAGCAGACGGACCACGCCCGCCTGCGCCAGATCGCCATAGTGCTGGCAGAGTTCAGCCAGTTCAGGCTTATCCTTAGCCCAGTTGCTGAGTGCCAGATGCGGTGCCAGCAGTGACTGACGCAGCGTGCTGTCCGCCGGGCGTTCTGCATCCTGACGATCAAAAGTCAGACGCAGCGCACTATCCGGACGATGCGCCAGCAAGCGGTAAAGATAGAGCGGACCGCCCGCTTTCGGACCGGTACCGGATAAGCCCTCGCCACCAAACGGCTGTACGCCGACCACCGCGCCCACCATATTGCGGTTGACGTAGAGATTGCCGACTCGGGCGTTCGCCGTGACCTGTGCAATCGTTTCGTCGATGCGGGTATGTACGCCCAGCGTCAGGCCATAGCCGGACGCATTGATCTGCTCAACCAGCTGCGGCAGGTTATTGCGGGTGAAACGCACCACGTGCAGCACCGGGCCAAAAATCTCTTTATCCAGATCGCTGACCTGACCCAGCTCAATCAGTGTCGGTTTAACAAAGGTACCGCTATTCCACTCTTTGCTGTCCTGCGGGTTTTCCTGCACCGCCTGATAGACCGTGAAGCCTTTATTACGCATCGCCTGAATATGGCGATCGATATTGGCTTTCGCTTCGGCATCAATGACCGGGCCGATGTCGGTCGAGAAGCGTTCCGGATTGCCCATGCGGCACTCCGCCATCGCGCCACGCAGCATCTTCAGGGTATGGTCGGCGACATCTTCCTGAATGCAGAGCAGGCGCAGGGCAGAACAGCGCTGTCCGGCACTGTCGAAGGCAGAGGCGACGATATCGATCACCACCTGCTCAGTCAGCGCGGAAGAGTCGACGATCATCGCATTCATCCCGCCGGTCTCAGCAATCAGCGGCACAGGACGACCGTGCTGGTCAAGGCGACCCGCCAGATTACGCTGCAGCAGTGTCGCCACCGCAGTTGAACCGGTAAACATCACGCCACGCACCCGAACGTCACCGGTCAGCTGTGCACCAACGGTTTCACCCTGACCTGGCAGCAGTTGCAGCACGCCAGGCGGCACACCCGCATCCAGCAGGATCTGAACCGCCTGTGCGGCAATCAGCGGTGTCTGCTCGGCCGGTTTGGCCAGCACGCTGTTGCCCGCTGCCAGTGCAGCCGCAATCTGACCGGTAAAGATCGCCAGCGGGAAGTTCCATGGACTGATGCAGACCACCGGGCCCAGCGGACGATGGGTTTCGTTGTCGAAATCGTCACGCACCATTCCGGCGTAGTAATAGAGGAAATCAACCGCTTCGCGCACTTCCGCGATGGCGTTGTTGTAGGTTTTGCCCGCTTCACGCACCAGAATGCCGAGCAGCTGCTGCATCTGGCCTTCCATGATCTGTGCGGCGCGTTCCAGAATGGCGGCACGCTCCTGCGGCGGTGTGGCAAACCAGATTGGCCCGCTGTTCACCGCGGCATCCAGCGCCACAGAAACTTCCTGCTCTGTGGCTTCACGGACCTGACCTACACGGTCGCCAGGCGCTGCCGGGTTCAGAATGTCGCGCAACTCGCCGGCACCCGCTTCACCGTCGATCATCGGCTCGGCCAGGCAGGGCTGTGCGGCGCTGCTCAGCAGGGCGCTGGAGAGGGAGGCAAGACGGTGTTCGTTGGCCATATCCAGACCCGCAGAGTTGACGCGGTTATCGCCATACAGATCGCGCGGCAGGGGGATTTTCGGATGCGGCAGACCAATGGCACCTTCGCTGGCACCCAGCTTCTCCACCGCGCTCACCGGATCGGCCACCAGTTCATCAATCGGCAGCGAGGTATCGGCAATGCGGTTAACAAAGGAGGTGTTGGCCCCGTTTTCTAACAGGCGGCGCACCAGATAGGCCAGCAGGGTTTCATGGGTACCGACCGGCGCATAGATACGGCAGGGGCGGTTAAGTTTGCCGTCCGCCACTTTGCCCACCACCTGCTCATAGAGCGGTTCGCCCATGCCGTGCAGGCACTGGAACTCATACTGACCGGGATAGTAGTTGTTGCCCGCCAGCTGATAAATCGCCGCCAGGGTGTGGGCATTATGGGTAGCGAACTGCGGATAGATCAGGCTTGGCACGGCCAGCAGTTTGCGGGCACAGGCCAGATAAGAGATATCGGTGTAAACCTTGCGGGTGTAGACCGGATAGCCTTCCAGGCCTTCCATCTGGGCGCGCTTGATTTCGCTGTCCCAGTACGCGCCTTTCACCAGACGAATCATCAGGCGACGGCGGCTGCGCTGCGCCAGATCGATCAGCTCATCAATCACAAACGGACAGCGTTTCATGTAGGCCTGAATAACGAAACCGATGCCGTTCCAGCCTTCCAGCTCTGGCTCGAAACAGAGTTTCTCCAGTAAATCCAGCGACAGTTCCAGCCGGTCCGCCTCTTCTGCATCGATGTTGATGCCGATGTCATAGGAGCGGGCCAGCAGCGTCAGCGATTTCAGAATAGGGTAGAGCTCTTCCATCACGCGCTCATACTGCGCGCGGCTGTAGCGGGGATGCAGTGCTGAGAGCTTGATAGAGATGCCGGGACCTTCATAGATGCCACGACCATTCGACGCTTTACCAATGGCATGGATCGCCTGCTGATAAGAGAGCAGATAGGCTTTGGCATCGCCTGCCGTCAGGGCCGCTTCGCCCAGCATGTCATAGGAGTAGCGGAAGCCTTTCTCTTCCAGCTTGCGGGCGTTAGCCAGCGCTTCGGCAATGGTTTCACCGGTGACGAACTGCTCGCCCATCAGACGCATCGCCATATCCACGCCTTTGCGGATCAGCGGTTCGCCACCCTTACCGATAATGCGGTTAAGCGAGCTTGAGAGATTCGACTCGTTGTGGGTCGAGACCAGACGGCCGGTGAACAGCAGGCCCCAGGTCGCCGCGTTGACAAACAGTGACGGGCTGCGTCCCAGATGTGACTGCCAGTTGCCGTTGCTGATCTTGTCGCGGATCAGCGCATCGCGCGTTGGCTTATCGGGAATACGCAGTAGCGCTTCAGCCAGACACATCAGCGCCACACCTTCATGGGAGGAGAGAGAGAACTCCTGCAGCAGGCTCTGCACCATGCCAGCGCGTCCGGTTGCCCCTTTCTGGTGCCGCAGCTTGTCGGCGAGCTGGTAAGCCAGCTGATGGGTTTTCTCTGCCAGCGCCGCCGGTAAACGTGCCTGTTCCAGCATCATTGGCACCGCATCAGTCTCCGGACGACGCCATGCGGCGGTCACCGCTGAACGGGTCACTGACTGAGGTAAAATCTGCTCTGCGAAATCAAGGAACGGCTGGTGCGTCTCCTCTGGCTGGGTGTCGTCGGACTCCGCGGCCGCCTGAGCAGAAAGCGGGATCTCCGGCACGGTATCGCCGGTTTCCAGCTGGCCCAGGTAGTTAAAGATCGCCTGTTTAATCAGCCAGTGTGGCGTGCGATCGATGCGCTGCGCAGCCAGTTTGATGCGCTCGCGTGTCGCGTCATCCAGTTTTACACCCATGGTGGTTGTAGCCATGACTCCAGAGCTCCTTGATAGTGGTTCGATACGGCGTTGGCTGCACTATCACTTAAGTTGCAACTTTGTGCAACCGTGTTAAATGTGAGCCAGTTAACACCCTTTTAACGTCGACGATTGTTAAATCCCGCAATGCGGCACGGATATTGCTGCAAGATCCTCGCCAGTCTGGCAGACCCGATGAAAAGCGGGTTTCAGGCAGGTAATACGATGGTGCAACCGGATAACTGTGAGCGAGTGCAACCTATGAGCACGTTTTCACAAACGGTTAGTGAAATCACTGTAACGCCTGTGTTAAATCCATTGTGCGCACAACGCCTTTCCGGCAGGATACCGCGCCGCTGGGAAATGAGTGACGCCCTGACGAAGAAAATCGGCCCGCTTTGCCCCGTTCCGGCAGGCGGGTAGCTGGCGATTTCTCTGGGATATCAAATAATAAGTGGAGAGACAGATGAGTGTAAGTACACCTTTGCTGGTGACCTTTTTGGTTTATATTCTTGGGATGGTATTAATCGGGTTTGTGGCTTATCGCTCAACCAAAAACTTTGATGATTACATCCTCGGTGGCCGCAGTCTGGGTAGCGTGGTCACGGCACTCTCTGCCGGTGCATCCGATATGAGCGGCTGGCTGCTGATGGGCTTACCGGGTGCGATCTTCATCTCCGGTATCTCTGAAAGCTGGATTGCGATTGGCCTGACGATCGGTGCCTGGCTGAACTGGAAAATCGTGGCCGGTCGCCTGCGGGTTCAGACTGAACATCACAACAACGCCCTGACGCTGCCGGACTTCTTTACCAGCCGCTTTGAGGACCACAGTAAAATCCTGCGCGTGATCTCCGCCATTGTGATCCTGGTGTTCTTCACCATCTATTGCGCCTCAGGCGTGGTAGCCGGTGCGCGTCTGTTTGAAAGCACCTTTGGTATGAGTTACCAGACCGCTCTGTGGGCGGGTGCAGCGGCGACCATTCTCTATACGCTGGTGGGCGGTTTCCTGGCGGTGAGCTGGACCGATACCGTTCAGGCGAGCCTGATGATTTTTGCGCTGATCCTGACGCCGGTGTTTGTGATTATCGCGGTCGGCGGCTGGTCTGATTCGCTGGCGGTGATTGAAGCGAAGAGCCTGGAAAACCTCGACATGCTGAAGGGACTGAACTTTGTCGCGGTGATCTCCCTGCTCGGCTGGGGCCTGGGCTACTTCGGGCAGCCCCATATTCTGGCGCGCTTTATGGCGGCAGATTCGCATCGTTCAATCCGTACCGCTCGCCGTATCGGTATGACCTGGATGGTGCTCTGTCTGGCCGGTGCCGTGGCGGTGGGCTTCTTCGGTATCGCCTACTTCCAGAACAACCCGACGCTGGCGGTTGGCGTTAACGCCAATGCGGAGCGGGTCTTTATCGAGCTGGCGCGTATCCTGTTCAACCCGTGGATTGCCGGTATTCTGCTGTCAGCGATCCTGGCAGCCGTGATGTCAACGCTGAGCTGTCAGCTGCTGGTCTGCTCCAGCGCCCTGACCGAAGATCTCTACAAAGGCTTACTGCGTAAAAATGCCAGCCAGAAAGAGCTGGTATGGGTAGGGCGTCTGATGGTGCTGCTGGTGGCGCTGATTGCGATCGCGCTGGCGGCTAACCCGGAAAACCGCGTGCTGGGCCTGGTGAGCTACGCCTGGGCGGGCTTCGGTGCAGCGTTTGGTCCGGTGGTGCTGTTTGGTGTCTGCTGGAAGCGGATGAACCGCAACGGTGCGCTGGCGGGCATGATCGTCGGTGCGCTGACCGTGCTGGTGTGGAAACAGTACGGCTGGCTGGGGCTGTATGAAATCATCCCGGGCTTCATTTTCGCCAGCATCGCCATTGTGGTGTTCACACTGATGGGACGTGAGCCATCAGCAGAAGCGCAGCAGCGCTTTGCCGCTGCAGAGGCGGAGTTCCAGACAAAATAAGCGAGGCGTTAATCGCCTGGCCCGTCCCGAAAGGGGCGGGCTTTTTTGTTACAAAGATAAACCACTCAAAGATGAAATTATCTCCACCGGCAACTTGTTTTTTTCTCAGCGATAATGATAATCGGTATCGTTTACACTTTACCTTATTTTACTGTTTATTGACGCTGCTTAACATTCAAGAGGTTGGCGATGTTCGTTCCTTTTCTCATCATGCTGCGCGAAGGGCTTGAAGCCGCGCTGATAGTCAGCCTGATAGCCAGCTATCTCAAACGCACCCAGCGCACCCGATGGTTTCCCGCGATGTGGGCTGGCGTGTTTATTGCCGCCGGGCTCTGTCTGGGCCTGGGTCTGTTCATCAATGCCACCACCGGTGAGTTTCCGCAGAAAGAGCAGGAGCTGTTTGAAGGCATCGTGGCGCTGATTGCGGTGGTGATCCTCACCTCAATGGTTTTCTGGATGCGCAAAGTCGCCCGCAACATCAGGGTCGAGCTTGAACAGGCGGTCGATCAGGCGCTGCAACGCTCAGGTCGTGGCGGTCTGGCGCTGGTGCTGATGGTGTTTCTTGCCGTGGCGCGCGAAGGGCTGGAGTCGGTGTTCTTCCTGCTGGCGGCGTTTACCCAGGATGTCGGTTATGCGCCGCCGATTGGCGCGGTGCTGGGTCTGGCAACCGCGGTCGTGCTGGGCATGCTGCTCTACTGGGGCGGTATCCGTCTTAACATGGCCCATTTCTTCCGCTGGACCAGCGTATTCATCCTGTTTGTCGCCGCGGGTCTGGCAGCGGGCGCCATCCGCGCCTTCCACGAAGCGGGTTTATGGAATCGCTTTCAGGATGTCGCCTTCGATCTCAGCAATACCTTATCGACCCATTCGCTGTTCGGCACCCTGCTGGAAGGGGTGCTGGGTTATCAGGAGACCCCAAGCGTCAGTGAAGTGACCGTTTACTTCGCCTACCTGATCCCGGCGCTGATTCTGTTCTTTATGCCTGCGCGTTCTGCTGCGTCGGCCACTGTGTAATTTGACATTTAACGGGCGCATCTTACGCCTGCAACATGATAGGGAAAGAGAGATGACAATGCGTTTCCGCCGCAAGGCACTGCTGCTTCCTCTGCTGGCGATCTCCGCAACGGCGGCCGCGGCGGTTCCTCAGGTTACCGTAAGCGTCACCGACAAGCAGTGCGAGCCGATGAGCTTAACGGTCAAGGCCGGTAAGACCCAGTTCCTGATTAAAAACAACAGCCAGAAAGCGCTGGAGTGGGAGATCCTCAAAGGCGTGATGGTGGTTGAAGAGCGTGAGAATATCGCGCCGGGCTTCAGTCAGAAACTGACCGCCAATCTGGAGGCGGGCGAATATGAGATGACCTGTGGGCTGCTGAGCAATCCAAAAGGCAAGCTGATTGTGCAAGCCGGTGAGGGTGCGGCAAAAAGTGGCACCTCAGCACGTATGCAGCTGGAAGGCCCGATCACCGAATATAAAGCCTATGTGACCGATCAGGTGAAACAGCTGGTGAGCAACACCCAGGCCTTTACTGACGCCGTTAAAGCGGGTGACGTTGAAAAAGCCAAAGCGCTGTTTGCTCCGACCCGTCAGTATTATGAGCGCATTGAGCCGATTGCTGAGCTCTTCTCCGATCTCGACGGCAGCATTGACGCCCGTGAAGATGACTATGAGAAGAAAGCGGCCGATCCAAAGTTCACCGGTTTCCACCGTCTGGAGAAAGCGCTGTTTGCTGATAACAGCACGAAAGGCATGGCGGACTACGCTGAGCAGCTGAATAAAGATGTGAAAGATTTGCAGGTGCGCATCAGCGAACTGGCCTTCCCGCCAGCCAAAGTGGTCGGCGGCGCAGCCGGCCTGATTGAAGAGGTCGCTTCCAGCAAAATTTCCGGTGAAGAAGATCGCTACAGCCGGACTGACCTGTGGGACTTCCAGGCGAACATTGATGGCGCGCAGAAAATCGTTGAGCTGCTGCGACCCATGGTAAGCAAAGCCAATCCGCAGTTGCTGGCCAAGGTTGACGCCAACTTCAAAAAAGTGGATGCGATCCTGAGTAAGTACCGCACCCAAACCGGTTTTGAATCCTATGAGAAACTGACCAGCGCCGACCGTAACGCGCTGAAAGGACCGATCACCGCACTGGCGGAAGATCTTTCATTACTTCGTGGCACCCTGGGTCTGGATTAATCATGAGTCGCAAGGAAGATGACGCGCAGCCTGCGCGTCGTCGGTTACTAAAAGGGCTGGGGCTGCTGGGTGGCGCGGCAGCGCTGAGCGGCGGCTGTCCGTTCCATGCAGCCGCCGCCGACAGCTTTTCGCCGGGGACGGTTACGCCGCAGGCCCGACAGCAGATGCAGCCGTTTTATGGTCAGCATCAGGCGGGTATCACGACGCCACAGCAGGCATCGATGATGCTGGTGGCGTTTGATCTGCTCAGCAGCGATAAAGCGGAGCTGGTGCGTCTGTTCCGGTTGCTGACCCAGCGTATTGCCTTCCTGACCACGGGCGGTCCGGCACCGGTAGTCACCAATCCGCGGTTGCCGCCAATGGATTCCGGTATTCTTGGGGCGACTATCGCGCCTGATAATCTGACGATTACCGTGTCGGTCGGCAATTCACTGTTTGATGAACGCTTTGGTCTGGCGCCGCACAAACCGAAAAAATTGCAGCCGATGACACGCTTTCCCAATGATTCGCTGGATGCCAGTCAGTGTCATGGCGATCTGCTGTTGCAGCTCTGTGCCAACACCCAGGATACGGTGATTCATGCCCTGCGGGATATCATCAAGCATACGCCTGACCTGCTTGGCGTACGCTGGCGGCGTGAAGGCTTTATCTCCGATCACGCCGCGCGCAGTCAGGGGCAGGAGACTCCGATCAACCTGCTGGGTTTCAAAGATGGCACCGCCAATCCGGATACCCACAACCCTGCTCTGATGAATCAGCTGCTGTGGGTGACCGACGATCAGGACGAACCGGTCTGGGCGCGCAATGGCAGCTATCAGGCTGTACGGTTAATCCGCTTTCACGTCGAAATGTGGGATCGCACGCCGCTGGGCGAGCAACAGACTATCTTTGGTCGCGAGAAATTAAGTGGCGCGCCGCTGGGGATGCAGCATGAGCGCGACGTTCCGGATTACGCCCGTGATCCGGACGGCGAAGTGATTGCGCTGGATGCGCACATCCGTCTTGCCAATCCCCGCACACCAGAGACGGCAAGCAGCCTGATGCTGCGGCGCGGCTACAGTTACTCCGCGGGTATCTCTGCATCGGGACAGCTGGAGATGGGGTTACTATTCGTCTGCTATCAGCACGATCTGGAACGCGGCTTTCTCACGGTGCAGCGGCGCCTGAACGGCGAAGCGCTGGAAGAATATATCCGGCCTTTTGGCGGCGGTTACTTTTTTGTTTTGCCCGGTGTACCAGACGCCAGCCATTATTTAGCGCAGTCGTTGCTGGAAGCCTGATTAAAATTCAACCACTGTGGGCGTACCTGTTCTGGTCGCCCACGTTTTACGGTTTTCGTGCTTTGCTGACTGAGGTTAAACTGAGTTTTAGCGGTTGTCTGGCATATATAAAATAAGCTAATACACTGTAATTAAAAGATTTTACATTTTGCCTTAAAAGAAATACATACACGTGATTAGCAATTCTTTTGCCAGCAGGTAAAATTACTATTGCAAAGGCCCAACAAAATGGTGCACTTTATTAAACAGGCGTAATCGGATGTGTTGATGTATCACACTGGAGTTCGCGCATGGGTCGAGTCTTTAATGGAAAGTCACTGTCAGTAAATAGATTGCGCCTGACCGCGAGGGCAATTCTGCCTCGTTATTTCTTCCTTCCTTCAACCATCTCTTTTGTTTTATCGCATCCTGTTTTATCCGGTGTTCAGCTACGCTATTGCGCTGCTGCATACCCACTATCCTGTCCTGTCATGGCTCAAAAGGAAGCCAACTGAAACCTCTAAAGCGTTCACGTTATCGCAACGGGCCACCGGCCTGACGCAGGAAATGAAACCAACTGAAAGGTGCCACTATGGGAAGACAGAAAGCAGTGATCAAAGCGCGTCGTGAAGCAAGAAGAGTGCTTCGTAGTGACTCAAGAAGTCATCGTCAGCGTGAAGAAGAGTCGGTCACTTCGCTGGTGCATATGAGTGGACTGGATGCCATTGGCATGGCGCGCGATACGCGTGACCGGTTGCCGATTGAAGCCCGTAATGAAGCTCAGGCGCACTATCTTAACGCCATAGAGAGAAAACAGCTGATCTTCGCAACCGGTGAAGCCGGGTGCGGTAAAACCTGGATCAGTGCCGCAAAAGCGGCTGAGGCCCTGATTAATAAGGATATCGACAGGATTATCGTTACGCGCCCGGTACTGCAGGCAGATGAGGATCTGGGATTCCTTCCCGGCGATATTTCTGAGAAATTCGCGCCTTATTTCCGCCCGGTTTATGACATTCTGGTTAAACGTCTTGGCGCATCCTTTATGCAATATTGTCTGCGTCCGGAAATTGCCAAGGTAGAGATTGCACCGTTCGCCTATATGCGTGGTCGCACTTTCGAAAATGCTGTGGTAATTCTGGACGAGGCGCAGAACGTCACCGCCGCGCAGATGAAAATGTTCCTGACCCGACTGGGCGAAAACGTCACGGTCATTGTTAACGGCGATATTACCCAGTGCGACTTGCCCGCTGGGGTGCCTTCCGGTCTCGCAGACGCGCTGGCGCGTTTCGAAGAGGACGAGATGGTTGGCATTGTACGCTTCGGCAAAGAAGATTGTGTGCGTTCTGCGCTGTGTCAGCGCACCCTGCACGCGTATAGCTAGCGTTTGATTGAGTAGAAGTGTAGCGCCCAAACCCGGCTCCGGCCGGGTTTTCTTATTGTGGGGCAGGGGCTGCGCACGTGGTCGTTCCCCGGCGGGAGTTATCACGCTCTCTCAGAGTGAAATATGCAAAAAAAAGAGCCTGAACAAAAGTTCAGGCTCTTTTTTGAAGATGGCGGTGAGAGAGGGGTTCGAACCCTCGATACGTTGCCGTATACACACTTTCCAGGCGTGCTCCTTCAGCCACTCGGACACCTCACCAGATTTACTTCGCTGACCGCGATGGGTCAACGGGGCGGTACTATAGGGAGTCGACTGAAAACGGTCAAGCACTATTTTTCTCTTTTGATCTATTCGCTTAAGCTCTGAACGAATCGATTTACTGCGGCATAAAACCCGCCGTTTTACCGGCCACATCCCGTCATCCTGATGAGCCCGGTCAGGTGAGTTTTATGGCAGCAAATAAACCGGGGCGGCGTTCTCACCCTCGTTACTGGTCAGACGCTGCCCCGACTGATGCCGGAATCAGCTCTTTACTCTGTTAGCGAAACTTTTACGCAGCTTCTGCAATTTCGGTGGAATGACCGCCATGCAGTAGCCGTTGCGCTGGCCCGCGCCTTCCCAGTAATCCTGATGATAAGCTTCAGCGGGATACCACTCTTTCAGCGGCTCAATGGTGGTCACCACCGGCACATCATGGTCAGCCTGAGCGCGGGCAATGGCGGCGCGTGCTTCCGCTTCCTGCTCTGCATTGGCCGGGAAAATGGCGGAACGATACTGGGTGCCAATATCATTACCCTGACGGTTAAGCTGGGTCGGATCATGCGTCACAAAGCTGATATCCAGCAGATCGCCAAAGCTGACTTTCTCCGGGTCGAAGCCAATGCGGATCGCTTCCGCATGACCGGTCGCACCGCTGCAGACCTGCTCATAAGTCGGATTAGGACGAGCACCGCCGGTATAACCGCTTTCTACCGACTCTACGCCGATCACATCCTTAAATACCGCTTCGGTACACCAGAAACAGCCGCCAGCGATAACTGCGTATTCGATTGCCATAATAATTTACTCCTGTCAGGTCGAAAGAGGTGAATGGGGGCGCGGAAGAGCGCTTTCAACTAAATCAGCATCTCCGGTTTAAAATCGCCGCTCTTATCCAGTATTTTGTCGCTCATCACGCTGAACCGGCCTTCGCCAGTGTAGTGCAGGGTAGTGGGATATTCCGGCTGCTCGGCAACGTGCGCTTTAACAATCTCAAAAATAAACAGGTTGTAGTTAGCGACCATCGAATCGTCATAAAGCTGACACTCAAAGCTGGCAAAACATTCGGCAATCATCGGCGCGCCAACCACCTGAGCGGGTTCCGGCGTCAGGCCAAATGCCTCAAACTTATCAATGCTGTCGCCGTGGCTGTTGCCGATTGCCACAACTTCATCAATCAGCGAGGCAGAAGGAATGTTCAGCACGCACTGACCGCTGTTGCGGATCAGCTCATGGCTGTGGTTCATACCGGCAATCATGCAGCCGACCAGTGACGGAGAAAACTCCAGCACCGTGTGCCAGCCGAGCGTCATGATGTCATGTTGATCTTTGTACTGCGAACTGAGCAGCAGCACCGGTCCGGGCTCAAGGTATTTGCGGGCTTTGCTGACCGGAAAAGCATATTTGTGCATGCGTTGGCTCATGGCGTAACTCCTGAAACGGAACGTAGCCATTAAGTGTAGAGCACCGGGCGGATGCAGCAGGCGTGTCAGCGGGCAGAAATGCGAGGTTGATGGCGGCGTCTGGCAGCGCAGACATTTTTAGCGGCAGTGTCGCGAGCTTAAGGTTTCCTTAATATGCAATCGCGATACTGCCTGCTTTAACTGAGGATGATGCTATGAAAACTGCTCCTGTTGCCCTGTCTGTGACTGCTCCGCGTCCGATGAGTGAATATGCTGCACTGCTGATTGCCGCAGCTACGGTCGTTCTGTTCCTCTCCGCCTGGTTCAGCGCTTAAAACTTCACCACGGCACGACAACCGCTTCGGTCGCGGCGGTTCTCTAAGAAAAACTGAAACCGGTGTAACTGGACGATGCGGCTGACGATGCTCAGCCCGAGTCCGATACCGCCGTAGCGACTGTCCATCCGGATAAACGCTTTACTCAGCTCGCCACTTTTACTCTCATCAATTCCCGGACCCTGATCTTCCACCACCAGCATCGGCTGAGGAGCTAACACCAGCTGCACACTGATGGTGCTGTTATCCGGGCTGTAGCGATGGGCGTTCTCGACCAGGTTACGCAGCAACATCTTCAGCAGCGTGGCATCACCACGCACAAACTGCTCCTGCGGCAGATCGAGCACCAGCGTCTGCTGATGCGCCTCCAGCATAATACTCAGCTCTGCCTCCATTGGCAGGATCACATCTTCAATCAGCCCCACGTTCTGATAGGTGCCAGAGGTAAAGGACTGTCCGGCGCGCGCCAGATTCAGCAGCTGCGACACACTGTGCGTCATCTGATCCAGGCGCTGCACCAGCGGCTGAACTTTGACATCGCTGTTACGTTCGATTAACTCCAGATGCAGCCGCAATCCCGCCAGCGGCGTGCGCAGCTCATGTGCCACGTCGGCGGTGAACAACCGTTCGCGCTCCAGACTGCTGTTCAGACGCGCGACCAGCTGGTTTATCGCCTGCGTCACCGCATCGATCTCCTGAACCTGACTGTGGCAGGCGACGGGATCAAGATTCTCTTCGCTGCGACTCTCCAGTTCACGCTGCAGCTGATAAAGCGGCCGGGTAATCCACTTCACCGCCTGATAGCAGAGCAGCAGCGTCAGGGTAATCATCACCAGACTCGGCACCGCCAGGCTGGCTACCGCTTCATGCACTTCACGCTTAACGTGACTGTCCATGTTGCGCTTCTGCAGCTGCGCTTCCACCAGAAACTGAATCTGCTCTTTGCTCTCATGCCACAGCCAGACCACGCTGATCACCTGGAAAACCAGCAGGATCAGACCGATGGTCAGGATGAGACGAAAGCGCATACTGCGATGATCGAAACGTCTTATCATGTTGCCTCACGAACGCCATCCTGCGTCACCAGCGCATAGCCAAAACCGCGCACGGTGCGGATAGCGCTTTTGCCGATTTTGTCGCGCAGATTATGGATATGCACTTCCAGGGTATTAGTAGAAGGCTCGGTCTCCCAGTTATAGATATCCTGGTAGAGAATTTCACGGTGAACCGGATTCCCGGCCTTGAGCATCAGCCGTGACAGAATCGCAAACTCTTTGGGTGTCAGATCCAGCAGTACGTCGCTGAGCGTAATCTGGCGATGGGTCATATCCAGCGCCAGCGCACCCACTCTGACATGACTGTCGCCCTGATTGACGTGGCGGCGAATCAGGGCGCGGATCCGCGCCAGCAACTCATCCAGCGAGAACGGTTTGATCAGATAGTCGTCCGCGCCTGCGTCGAGTCCGGCAATGCGTTCGCTGATGGTGTCGCGTGCGGTCAGGATCAGCACCGGCGTCATCTTCTTCTGCCGCCGCAGTCGTATCAGAAAATGCAGTCCATCTTCATCCGGGAGGCCAAGATCCAGCACCACCAGGCTATACAGGCCGCTGGCGAAATGCGCTTCAGCATCCCGCACCCGCGTGACGCCATCACAGACATAGCCTTCACCTTCCAGCGCCAGCATCAGACCCTGCAGCAGCAAGGCATCATCTTCAACAATCAGTATCTTCATTAAGGTTGGCTCCGACACGACGTCAAAATATCATCCGCAGGCACATATTCGTGGGTCGCGGTGCCGGTTAATCCCAGCATGGTTGAAAACAGATTATCCTGTGAAAAATCGTCTGTCGCCGCCAGTTTATTCAGACAGCCGCGATTAACCGCATAACGTTTCTGATAATCATCGGAAAGCCAGATCAGCAACGGCACATGTTTCTGGGTGTCCGGCGCGATAGCATAGGGCAGGCCATGCAGGTAAGCACCATTTTCACCCAGGGATTCGCCGTGGTCAGACAGATAGACCAGGCTGGTGGTGAAGCGGTCCTGATGTGCACGCAGTACGTTAATGGCTTTATCGACGATGTGATCCACATTGACCAGCGTATTATCATAGGTGTTGATCAACTGTTGTTGCGAACAGTCCTGGATCTGGTTGGTGTCGCAGGTCGGTTCAAACTGACGAAACTGTGGCGGATAGCGATGGCTGTAAGTCGGGCCATGACTGCCAATGGTGTGCAGCACAATCACCGCGTTGCCTTTTAACTGGCTGATATATTCATCCAGACCGTGGAACAGCACGTCGTCATAACACTCACCGTCAATACACATGCCGGGCAGGTTCAGGCTGGTCATGTCCTGATGCGGAACCCGATCGCAGGCACCTTTACAGCCTCCATCATTCTCATTCCACAACACGCTGATGCCGGCGCGCTGAATAACATCCAGCAATCCCTCCTGATGCGCGGCCAGCACATCATCATAGTGGGCGCGCGGCATGTTGGAGAACATGCAGGGCACGGAGACCGCCGTCGCCGTCCCGCACGAGGTGGTGTGCGGAAAATAGATCACATCATCTTTCGCCAGTAAGGGGTTGGTCAGACGACCGTAACCGCCCAGCGAGAAGTTTTGCGCGCGTGAGGTCTCTCCCAGCACCAGAATAGTCAGGTTAGGTTTGCCACTGCTGCGGCTGGGCTGCAGATGCGCATCTTCACCAATGCGTATCAGCGGCGCGTTCTGTAACTGCTCATGCTTATACCAGGAGAGCGTCGCCGCAATGCTGTTAGAGGGGCTAAGCGCCTTTACCAGTTCACGGTTGTTGCGGAACAGCGAGGCGTAATCTTTATAGAAGAGCAGGGCGACCAGCACAATCAGCGCTGCTGACAGCAGCACGCTGAGCAGTCGCGCCAGCACGCCACGCCACTGCTGCTTTTTAAGTCGCGGCCAGAACACCAGCAACGCCATCAGCACGCCTGAGCTGAGCAGGGTTACGAGTAGCTTTGGCGTAATCAGCGCAAAAGATTCCGAGGCAGTAGTATCCATCATGTTGGTGATCATCGAGCGATCAATCACGATGTTATAGGTATGAATAAAGAACTGTGCCGACGCGGAGAGCAGAATAAACAGCGCGGCCAGTAGCCGATCCAGCCAGATAAACGAGGCCAGTGTAATCACGATATTGATCACGCTAAAGGCGACCAGCGGCATCGATAAAAATACCAGGGTGGTGTGCAGGTCGTTCAGTGGCATCACCGCCAGCACCTGACGGTAATAGACAATGTTAAGGAAAACCGCGATATAAACCGCAGCCAGAATCAGCAACGTAAGGCGGCTAATCAGCGGCCTTTTCAGAGTAAACGCCATGTGAGCAGGAACCCGAGTAATAAAAGTGTCACGAGAATGCGCTTTCAATATTAGGAATACCTTAAGAAGCTTAAGGTTTGAGGAGTGCCGACTCTGCCGGGTGCGATACGTGTGCGACTCCAGTCAGCAGCGGATCGGGCCCGGCTTTATCATCGGAAGCGCAGCAGAATTGTGTGGCGCTTTTATGCTGACTTAACCGCAGCGGCTGGCATGAAACCTGCATCTTTCTGGCATAACCCCTGTTAATGACTACACTTACTGTGAAGATGTTCTCAGTTAGCCAGTATTGTCAGCAATGCGCTTGC